>Ga0209239_1000252_pt1 | contig 30771 bp, 44 predicted proteins | sample GraSoi013_2_20cm_FD_185824 | JGI IMG/M metagenome (GOLD analysis project Ga0209239, IMG submission 185824) | Grasslands soil microbial communities from the Angelo Coastal Reserve, California, USA - Sample 10_02_2013_2_20cm (SPAdes) (version 2) | ecosystem: Environmental > Terrestrial > Soil >...
TGATACGTGTCTAGGAACCTCGGATCTTGGTATACGAAGGATGGAAGCGCGAACAAGTACATTGCGAGGAGAAGAAGAGCCGAAATCTCCAAGAAAGTCCTTGCGCGGTTCTTGACAAGGTTTCGTAATGCGAAGAGGGCGAACGTCGAGATGAGTCCGAGCCAGTAAATGGATGGCAGCTGGTGTACGTAGAAGAAAGCATCCGGCGGCAATTCAGGGATCCGAACGGTCGCCGCGGTTAGAAGCCAGGATGAAATAGCCGCGGTGCCCAACGCCATAAGAACGACGAGCCTTTTGAACTCAACCTCTTCAAGCCACGGCGCTGACCCACCGGAAAATACTCTCCCCGAACTCTGAGCCCTGAGAGCAACGGCCCTCCCACCGCTCTTTCCCCCGGCTGGCTTGATGACCCTCATGATCTACCAATCAAACAAACCAGAACAAACTAGCCGTTAAGTTTTTCGACATGAAATCGAGCTATCTGATAATGAAGGGTAGCAACGGAAACCTAGAGAACCTCCTCAACACGCAATTCGGAGGAACGACAGACGTGGATATCCCGAGTCCGCTCAAGACATGCAGACTCCGCGATCTCGGACCAAACCCAAGCGTTAATTACTCATCTTTATTCGCGGTAACTGTCGAGAGATGGAGACGATATGTCTCTCTATTCCCAGCGATCACTATGACGCCTCGAGTCGGGTCTTGGAAACTGTTTTCCTAGCCCTTCTCTTGAACCCTGACGAGGGTTCATCTACGATGGTGACCGCGGGCGCTTCAAAGTCCAACCTTTTTTTCAGTAGTGTCTACGGCGCCAGTGCCGAGCCAAAGTTCGGTATGAAACATCCGGGCTCACGAAACTAGTCCTCCCGTCGTAGCCAAACCTCACCGTTTCCTCCTCAGAATTGCTTGAAGAGGGAAGTATTTGAGCCAAAAAACTAGAATTGAAAAAGACGAATGGTTAGTCCCCGCGTTCGACGCTGCTGGCCAGAGGACTCGCTCAACTAGGCTGAGCCTAGATCTTTCCCCTCGATATGACGAAGCCTACGGAGAACAGTTCGGAGAACCAGAAGACCAAAAGTGGAGGGCAGATTCATGGCTGTAGGACGTGGTCCGCGACGAATAGCGCGAGTATCACTACTCCTCGCTCTCTCCCTATTCAGTGTCACACTCCTCACGTCTCTACGTCCCCTAGCAGCAACGCCGCCTGGCCTCCAGTTCGATCATATTGTTATTATCGCAATGGAGAACCAGAATTACGGTAGTGTCATAGGAAGTTCTTCGGCTCCGTTCATAAACAGCCTCGCCGCCCAAGGTACCACAATAACCAATTACCACAGCTACGGAGCGAACGCCTTCTCGGGCGACAACATCAACGGATGTTCGGCTGCTTGCTATGTGGCTCTGATTTCAGGATCGGATAATGGAGTCTCAGATGGTTATTCATGCTGTCTTACCGGCACCACGCTCGTTGATCAACTGCAGAGCGCAGGACTTACATGGCAAGCCTATTGCGAGAGCGGCTGCCCTAGAGGAAACGACCATTTTCCATTCACAGGATTTGCAAGCGATGCGAATAGTCCGGACATTTTCACAGGATCATCAGTAACCACGAGCCAGTTCATCACTACGGCTAACTCCGCTAATCCTCCCAACCTCCTATGGTTCACACCCACCGATAATCACAACATGCACGACAACAGCGTATCATCCGGAGACTCTTATCTCAAGAAATTTCTCGTAGGTAATGGCACTGTACTAGCTCCCGCATCGGGCTCACTTCTCGCTTCATCCCTTTTCAGAAATTCGCAGTACCGCACTCTCCTCTACCTCTGGTGGGACGAGTACGATCCTTCGCCAAACGTAGAGTATGGTAACATGATCAAGAAAGGCTACACGTCGACTGCGAGCTATGACGAGTTCAGCTCCCTCCGCATGCTAGAGACCAACTGGAACCTCGGGACACTGGTGAACAGCGCCAAGGCCCTTCCGATGCCGGACATCTTCGGAACAATCGGCCCACTCCCACTTTCTACAAGCTTTACTCTCATACCGTTGACACCCATTGTTAATGCCACCGTCAATCTTACAGCAATAGTATCTGGCGGCACCCTTCCATACAGCTACTCCTGGAGTTTCGGAGACGGTGCGACAGGCACAGGACCGGCTACGACCCATGCATACACTTCTACAGGAAATTATTCGGTAACTCTAACGGCCCACGACTCTGCAGGCGGCTCCGCAACGTCTACTCAAAGTGTCAGAGTGCTTTCCGTTCTTCCTCTGGCCGCGAGCTTCACGGCCAGTCCGACAATCCCCGACGCTGGACAGACGGTGACGTTTACTGCGGCAGTCCAAGGCGGGAACGGCCCTTACAGTTACAGCTGGAATCTTGGTGGGACAAGCAAGACGGGCAACCCAGTCTCTCAATCGTTCACAAATGGGACATATGCGATCTCGCTCGCGGTTACAGACAATACCAGTGTGACCGCCACCAGCTCTGAGTCGCTGGTTGTTCTACCTTCCCCGACAGCCATGGGTTCTGTTCCTGTGCTAATCGGTTGGGGCGGCATACGAATGGACGAGTCTGTCGCCAACACGGCCGGGACCTCATCAGCCGTCTTTCCTGGCGAGTACGCTTCAAACATGGAGTTGTCGTTGATATCAATGAAGGCTAAGGGCTACAATACTGTCAGGGTCGACTTCGACCCGTACTGTACCGACACGGTCGACCACAATTACATGAGCGTCTACAGCCAGACGAACGCACAACGAGCAGTCCACATCGCCCAGCACTATGGTTTCTGGATAATCATAGACTATCATGGATACTCGGATATTTTCAGGAATACTAGCTGCTGGCTCAACTACTGGAAACCGATAGTACAGAACATCGGACCACTATACTCCCAGATCATCTGGGAGCCAGAAAACGAGCCGGAATACAATAGCTGCAACCTTAGCCCAGTCAACTGTTTGAACGTGACGGCACCTTGCTCATCTGACAGCTCTTGCGTCACGTATCTCGGGGCAGCGTATCAGCAGTGGATAAATCAAGCACGGGTCCTGGGTGATAATCACTGGATAGTGGCCCAGAACCTATGCAGCTATGCGTGTGGCTTCAGCGACATGTCACAGGGCTATCCGACAGTGACGGACCCACTCGGAGCCTTGTCCCAGGGAGGCCGAATCTTCATCAGTCTCCACAGCTACATGGACTATAACCAGTTCTCCTCCTCATGGACGAATGCCACAGCAGAAGCATTGGCGAACCAGTACTACCAGGCGGTAGTCGCAGGCGTCTCGAATACAGGATGGCCTGCTCTCAACACTGAAGGTGGTACTGACACGTTATCCTGCGATCCTAACATGTGCGGCTCAGACGTAGTCCTCAATGGCAGCGCAGGCTATACTCTTGTGACCTTTCATTTCATACAGTCACTCGTCAACCTGTACGACGGTCATAGTCTTCAGAGGATCAACTGGGTCTGGTGGCCTGCAGGAAGCTGGACGAACACACCAGGCGCGGGAACATACGGAGCCATGAACTGCGCCGGCAACCCAGTGGGCTGGGGTTGTCTGTTACAATTCGTAAGCCTGTCTCAATCAGATTTCTCTATTTCTGCGTCTTCCCCGAGCAGAGTAGACGCGGGGCAATCTGCCAGTTCCACAATCACGATCACAGGAAAGAACGGCTTCAATGGAATAGTGACTCTGAACGACACGGTCCCATTAGGATTGAGATGCGGCGCTATCACGCCCAGTCAAGTAACGGGCTCGGGAACGGCGACCGTATCATGCAGCTCTCTAATCGCATCAACCTACACCCTAGCAATAACTGGAGCAAATGCCTCACTGGCACATTCAACAACAGCCACCTTCAAGTTCAAACAGCAAGACTTTACGATAACAGCGACATCCCCTGCCGGAGTGTACACGACAAAGTCCGCTACAGCTACCATTTCCGTCTTGGGTGAAAGCGGCTTCAACGGAACGGTGGCCCTCGCTGAGACGATACCCCCTGGACTCGACTGCGGGGCCCCAGCGACAAACAATCTTACAGGCTCAGGCAGCACAACGGTCTCATGTAACTCTCCCACGGCTGGCACGTACGCTCTAAACGTAACTGGGACAAGTGGGCCTCTCATACATTCTGCGTTCGCCTTGTTCAGATTCAAAGACTTCATTCTGACCACTTCTCCCCCACCACCCGTAGACGTGGGCACCTCCGCAAACTCGACCATTACCATTTTCGGGTTGAACGGATTCTCAGGCATGGTCCTTTTCACCGATACGGTTCCCAATGGCCTAACATGCGGAGCCATAACACCCAACAATATTACGGCGAACGGGAATGCAACTCTATCGTGTAATTCAAAAACACAGAGCGTGTACAGTGTCACAATACAGGCCACGAGTGGTTCTCTATCACACTCGACAAATGTCTCATTCGCGTTCGGAACCCCGCCCAACTTTGAAGTAAGCTCCACTCAACCTCTAAGAGTAGAGGCTGGTTCGAACACTACTTCAACAATAACAGTGAATCTGATTCATGGGTTCAACGGTACCGTTGTTCTAACCGAGACGGCGCCATCAAACCTTGACTGTGGCCCAATCTCACCCGCAAGCGTCACGGGAAACAGTACCGCAACCATATCCTGTCACCCAACAGCCGCATCGACCTATCCTGTGACCATAACCGGAACAAGCGGAAACCTGGTTCACACCTCCACCTTCTTCATAACAGCTGTCGATTTCTATCTTTCAGCCAATCCAACCTCGATCTCACTGAACATCAACGTTACTGGAGCCGCGACGATTACCGTCGGATCATTGAATGGATTCCGAGGAAACGTGACGATAGACTCTTCAAACCCAACCGGTCTCGTGACAACCCTGAGCGATAACTCGGTCATAGCATCAGGAAGCCTAACTCTAGGAGTCAAGTCTGGTACTGTGGGCACCTACATTGTCGTCATATCAGGCACGAGCGGGTCTCTCAGACGAACAGCGGCATTAACGGTCCACGTTGGAAAACATGTACCACCCATCTTGACAGTCCCATCCGCAGAAACCGTCAAACAGTTAGCAACAATCAGTTTCGTCGTGAACGCTACCGACCAGTCTATCCCCTCACCTACAACACTGACACTCTCCGCCGCTCATCTGCCTGAGGGAGCAAGTTTTGCAACGATCCAAGGAGCCGTTCCTTTATCCGGCGTCTTCAGCTGGACACCCAGTACAGCAACAACACCAGGAACCTACACGATCAACTTCACTGTCACCGATGGCTTCTCATCAACCGAGGCCAACCTCATCATAACCGTAGTCGCAACGAACGTTCTCCCGGTCATCATGGCACCGGGTCCGCGGAACACGACCGTTGGAGCGACACTTGACTTCAGGGTCACTGCAAGCGATCCCACCGGCTTCGGAGGAACGGTCACCGTATCAGCCACGGGGCTCGCCTCGAATATGGCCTTCGACGCAGCGACGGGCTCCTTCTCATTCACTCCAAGCCGAAGCCAGTCTGGTCAGACATTCATGGTCAATTTCACAGCAACGGACAGCAACAATCGATCATGGACGAGTACTCAGACGGTGATGATACACGTGGAGAACGCTGGCAATACACCTGGCAGCACACCTAGCACCCAGCCTCCACCAGAAGTATCCGGAAGTAGCTGCCTAACCTGCGGTCTGAAGAGCATGATTCTCGCCGTAGCATGGTTCATCTTCATTGGCGTGGTGATTGGCGTAATATCCTCAGTGGCCTTCCTTACCATTAGGAGCCGTGCAAAGCTCCTGAACAAGCCAATGCGATTGAGATCTCGTCTGTTCACGAAAACGCTCCGCAGTGCCGATAATCCAATACGAAGTGGTATAGATGGAAAGAAAGCAGCCAAGCACAGGACGAAAAGAAAGACCGAGCATCACTAAGACCAAAATAACTACAAGTCTAGTAGACGGCGTTGTGCAGAAGGAAGAGAGAACCAAGTCTCCAGCCTATCTTTGTAGGTCTGGAGACACTGAAAATCATCGCGTATTCCTAAACGGACTGATTGCCAGAACAACACCGTGGCCTCTATCGATGGTGGGATTTGAATGCGCGATGAAGAAAGGAAGCAATTTCTAGTCTGTCGCGACCCTCCGTAAGCCTCCGGAACGACAAGAGCATTGGAATCAGAGTAAAAGAAATACCGATACCGAAGATAGAACGTGCTAACATGATTCAGTACATACTATAGTCCACGTGATGATGGGCACAAGAACCAGGTGAGTTTCGTCTTGGTTCAACATTGCCTTTGAGAATCTTCAGACTATAGTAGTTCTCGCCGGGAACTCGCTCAAACAAACAGAGTCTGGTTCTTCGCTCCGACACTGAACGGATCCCTCGCCAATAGTGTAGGGAAACCGAGACCGATAAAAAATAGGATTGGAACAACATGAACTTAGCCCATAGTCCGTACCATGTAGGTTTAGCATTATTACTCGTAACTCTGTCAGTCTTGAGTGTTACACTCGTCACATCGATGAGACCGGTCTCAGCCGCACCGACGGGAACCTATTTTGATCATATTGTAATCATAGCAATGGAGAATACCGCATATGCCTCCGTGCTCGGATCTGGAACAGTCTCATCCTGTCCTACTAGTAGTGCTCCGTTTCTCTGCGGCATGCTTCCTCTCGGCTCAACCCTGCCCAACTACAATAGCTACGGCGCGACCGCTGCTGACACTAACGACTTCAACGGCTGTTCTGCAGCGTGCTACGTCGGGTTTATGCTCGGCTACACATATGGAATCAGCGATGGTTACTCTTTCAGTTCAGTCAGCGGTAACCCACAACTTGTAACGAGTCTCGCATCAGCGGGTCTCACATGGCAGGCTTATTGCGAGTCAGGCTGCCCCCGAGGAGACGACCACTTTCCATTCTCCGGCGCAAATACATTTACCAGCTCTTCAGTTTCAACCAGCGATATCATTACTGCTGCTGATTCTGCTACGCCTCCCAACTTTCTCTGGTATACTCCAACCGACGGCAACAACATGCATGATGTTAGCGTCTCCACTGGAGACAATTACCTAAAGTCGTTCCTCGTAGGATCAGGTAGTATGGCGAGCCCTGCTTCAGGCTCCCTGTTAGCTTCTAACGTGTTCACAAATGCAAATTATCGTACCCTCCTCTATCTTTGGTGGGACGAGTGCGGCGGGAGCAACGGCTCCTGCGATGCCAATAATGCCTCCCCCAACCTGCTCTATGGTACAACAGTCAAGAAAGGCTATGTCTCCCCGGATCTTACTGGAATAGATGAGTATGCAGCGGTTAGGACCATAGAGAGCAACTGGGGATTATCTCCCCTAGCCCAGGGGGACACTGCAGCTTCCGCTGGAAACTACGTATTCAATGACATCTTTGGAACAGTCACCCCTCCTGCACTATCTGCAAGCTTCGCTTATCTGCCAACTACGCCGATAGCCAGCACCGTTGTCAGCTTCACCGCGACATCGTCCGGCGGCACACCTCCTTACACGTACTCATGGAGCTTTGGAGATGGGGCCACAGGCACCGGTCTAACTACGTCCCATACTTACAGCTCGTCTGGCAGCTACACCGTCACGCTGACAGTGACGGATTCTGCTGGTGGGTCTGCCAAGTCTACACAGACTATCCAGGTCTCCCCTGTGTCTGCTCTTGTTGCTAGCTTCACGTATAGCCCGTCTCAGCCGTTGTCGGGCCAGTCAGTCACGTTCACTGGATCAGGCTCAGGCGGTGTTTCTCCGTACACGTTCAGCTGGAGCTTCGGTGATGGAGGCACCAGTACCAGCCAGTCTCCGAGTCATACTTATACGAGCTCAGGCAGCTTCACAGTCAGTCTCACTGCTGCTGACAGTCTGGGAACTGTTGCTACGATTTCACATTCTCTAACAGTCTCTGCCCCCGGAGCGTTGACGACCAGTTTCACTTTCAGCCCGAGCGCTCCAGTTTCAGGGCAGACCGTCACACTTACAGCTGCAGCGTCTGGTGGTACGAGCCCGTATAGTTACAGCTGGAATCTTGGGGGAACAACCAAGACCGGCAATACCGTAACACAGTCGTTTACTAATGGGACCTACACAGTCCTGTTGACAGTTACTGACAGCGCCAGTAGGACTGCTACTAGGTCCCAGTCGTTGATTGTTCTGCCAGCCCCGACCGGTGGTGGTTCTGTGCCTGTGCTTGTCGGCTGGGGTGGTGTTCGTATGGACGAGTCAGTAGCGAATAGCGGTGGAGTACCATCCGCAGTCTTCCCCGGAGAGTCTGCCTCCGACATGGAACTGTTACTGATCAAGTTGAAGGCTGCAGGGTACAACACTGTCAGAGTCGACTTTGACCCATACTGCAGCGACACTGTCGATTACAACTACATGAGTGTATACTCACAGACCAATGCTCAGAGGGCGGTCGAGATAGCCCAGCACTATGGCTTCTGGATAATAATCGACTATCACGGCTACTCGGATATTTTCAGGAATACTAGCTGCTGGCTCAACTACTGGAAGCCGATAGTCCAGAATATCGGACCCTTATACTCAAAGATCATCTGGGAGCCAGAGAACGAGCCAACCCTAGACTGTACAAACAGTCCCTCATCGTGTCCAACCGCGTCCTGCTCCAGCGACACATCATGCGTCACCGCTCTCAGTAGCGCCTTCCAGCAATGGATCAACCAGGCCAGAGCGCTAGGCGATACTCACTGGATCGTGGTCCAGAACCTCTGCAGCTATGGCTGCGGGCTAAGCAACATGGCCGATGGCTATCCGACAGTAACGGATCCGCTGGGAACCCTCTCACAGGGGGGAAAGATTTTCATCAGTCTTCACAGCTACATGGACTATGGACAGAACTCTGGCTCGTGGAACAGTGCGACCGCAGACTCGGTCGCTCAGCAGTATTACCAGGCTGTAGTATCCGGCGTCTCCAATACCGGCTGGCCCGCGTTGAATACTGAGGGTGGGACAGACCCACTCTGCTCTAGCTGCGCTCCAGACACAATACTGGACGGAAGCGCAGGCTACACCGCAACAACATTCGCCTTCATACAAGCACTGACGAATCTCTACGATAGTAACAGTCCTCAGAGGATCAACTGGGTCTGGTGGCCAGCAGGAAGCTGGACAAACACGCCCGGCGCAGGAACGTATGGAGCGACGCAGTGCAACAGCAACCCCATAGGCTGGGGCTGCCTCCTGACATTCCAACCGCTGGCTCCGCCCGCTCCCGACTTCACCATCTCAGCAACCTCGCCCAGCGCGGTCAACACCGGCCAATCCGCCAGCTCCACAATAACCATCGCCTCAGTGAACGGCTTCAGCGGGACAGTCTCTCTCACTGGCACGGTCCCATCAGGACTAAGCTGTGGCACCATAAGTCCAACAACCCTATCAGGCTCCGGGACGGCGACTGTGTCGTGCAACGCGAGCGCGGGAGGCACCTACGCACTGACGGTGATCGGAACCAGTGGCTCTCTAGTCCATTCAGCAGTCGCAACTTTTACCGTAAAACAGGCGGACTTTACCATAACCGCTTCAACACCCGCGGCCGCTAGTGCCGGCCAATCCAGTACGACGACTCTCACGATAACCGCAGTCAACGGCTTCACGGCCGCTGTGGCCTTGACGGACACAGTGCCGAGCGGTCTCAGCTGCGGAAACATCAGCAGCACGAGCATAGCCGGATCAGGAACCGCCACGGTCTCATGTAGCGCAACCAACGCAGGCAGCTATACACTGACTATCAGAGGAACAAGCGGATTACTCACTCATTCCGCCAGCACGACCTTCAACTTCCGCGACTTTACCGTGACCGCCTCTTCGCCCGCGTCTGTCTCCACCGGTTCATCAGGAACATCCACGATCACGCTGAAAGCGTTGAACGGTTTCTCTGGAACGATCTCGATCTCCGACACGATTCCCTCAGGACTCTCCTGCGGCTCAGTGACACCGAGCAGCGTCAGCGGCTCCGGAACCGCAACGCTGTCTTGTAGCTCGAACAGCCAGGGAGTCTACACCGTAACTATCACTGCTACAAGCAGTTCCCTAACTCACCAGGGAACAACCGTCTTCACATTCGGCACTCCCTCCGACTTTACAATAACAGCAACTTCACCGTCCGCTGTGAACGTTGGCTCGTCTGCAACATCTACACTTACGATAAAGCTGATTCACGGGTTGACGGGCCCGGTAACCCTCACCGATAATGTGCCATCTGGGCTCAACTGCGGCACCATCTCATCAACCAGCTTCACTGCGAATGGAACCGCAACTGTATCATGCTCATCCTCGTCCGCGTCAACCTACACGCTGACAGTCACCGGCGCGAGTGGAAGCCTAACCCATACCGCCTCAGCCACATTCACGTTCTATGGGTTCAGCCTATTAGCAAACCCTTCGAGCCTCTCGCTTAACACTGGAGCGCAAGGAACCTCCACTATCAGCCTCAACCTACTGAACGGATTCGGCTCAACGGTCGCGCTGAGTGTTACTAGCCCTACCGGAGTAACCGCCTCGCTCAGCACCACATCCATAAGCGGATCCGGAACCTCAACCTTGACAATCAGCCCAACAACAGTAGGCTCCTACACCGCAGTCGTGACAGGAACCAGCGGGTCCCTGACAAGAACCATATCCGTAACCATTACAGTCGGGACCCAGGTTTCGCCAATCCTGACCGCACCATCATCACAGAGCGTCGCTCAGACCTCAACCATCACATTCACAGTGACAGGCACAGACTCTTCCGTCCCAACACCAAACCTAACCCTCTCAGCCAACCAATTACCCTCAGGCGCGAGATTCACAACCGTCCAAGGCACATCGCCCGTCTCCAGCACGTTCAGATGGACCCCCTCGACGGCAGATGCGCCTGGAACCTACACGGTTAGCTTCACGGTCACAGACGGAGTCGCGTCAACCCAAGTGTACGTGGTCGTAACCCTCATAGCGGCATATGTTCTTCCAGTAATCGTAGTGCCTGGTCCACAGAACGCGACCGTTGGAGGACACCTGCACTTCACCGTCTCCGCAAACGACCCTAGCGGTAATGGAGGAACAGTCATGCTGTCTACCACTGGATTGGCGTCGAACATGGCCTTTGACCAAGCTACGGGAGACTTCTCGTTCACGCCAAGCTCGACCCAGGCAGGTCAGACGTTCATAATCAACTTCACAGCCACTGACAGCAACGACCCATCATGGACCCAGACTCAATCCGTCCCTATACATGTCCTGGGCAGTAGCGCTGGTCAGCCCTCAGGCGGAGGATTCTGCCTCAGCTGCTTACTACCCAGAGGGATGACTACAACCGCATGGCTACTAGTAGTAGGTGCCTTGATAGGGATAGTTTCATCGATCTCCTTCCTACACATCCGAGCCAGCGCGGAACTTTCTTCTGTGAAGAAGAGAGTAGAATTACTGAACGCGCAACCCGAGCTTAGCCGATCATACAGCAGCTACCTAGCTCCAAGGAGAACGGTGCCTAAGATGCGCCGCAGACGAACTGTGAATAACGACGACTAGTCGGGGTAGTTGAATGGAGGAACTTCTCCTTTCTCAGTTATCACGTTTGAATCAGCTAGGAATTGGATCTTCTTTTGGGGTTCTGGAACCGGCGCAGTAGAAAAGCTACTGAGATGACTGCTATGAATCCTACCACTCCAATTATCGAGTACGAGACTATTGGCAGAGGAGCAGCTTTTACTGGAGCAACTACGTGTATCGTAACTTCAGAGCTTGTTGAAACACTTCCCGCAACCGCAGTAAAAGTCACGTTGTAATCGCCTAGGGCCTGGGCGTCGGAGGGCGTCCATTGGAAGATTGAGGATGTTCCTCCTGTGAAGGACTGGGTCGATGAGAACGTGGCACCTGGCGGCAGACCGGACGGGACCAGTGTCACTGTCTTTAACCCATCAGTGGCGTTAACAATGAAGCGTACGGTGGATCCTGCAACAACCGTTTGTGCTCCAGGGATGGACAGCGCTGGTGGAGAAATAACTGTCAAGGGCGCGCAAGCAGCGGTTGCACCCATATTGTTTGAGTCGCCTGAGTAGAACGCCAGCCAACTGAAGCTGCCGGCAGTGGCGAATCTCTGCGGGGTCGATTTGGGAACGGATCCGGCGGTCACGGCTACTGGTTCGCCAACAGTTGTGGGGGCTCCTGAACAAGTTGACCCAGTGAAATACTCGTAAGTGACAGTGCCCCCCGCCTCGAAGGCATTCGTAAGAACTGCAGAGTCAGATACCGAGCCTCCCACGAGGATCGAGGAGGCGGAGAGACTTGTTGTGATAGATGGTTGCGCTTTGACAGCCGTAATGGAGATCGTTGTCGAGTGTGACAATGAGCTGCGTGTGCCGGTCACCGTTACTGTGAACGTTCTGCTGGCGGAGGATTTGCAGGATATTGCAGAGGTTCCTGAGCCGGCGATGTTGATGGTAGAAAGCGTACAGGAGAGTCCCGTGGTTGGAGATGTTGCAACCGTTAGAGTCACTGTTCCAGCAAACCCGTTGACGCCGGCCACTGTCAACGTCGAATTTCCAGCGGTGCCCACTGTTACGCTAACTGTCGCTGGGCTGGCCGCGACCGTAAAGTCTTGGACGACATACGTTACTATCGTTATGTGTGATCTTGACCCCGCCACGCCAGTAACACTGACATGGACTGTCGACGCTAAACTAAAGCTGCACGAAAGCGTCCCGCTACCGGGTCCTGTAACGCTTGTCGGCGAGACGGTACACGAGGTACTGTTCGTCGCCAAGCTCACAACCCCGGCAAAGCCATTGAGAGGTGTGACCGTAAAGTCCGAAGTTCCGGCAACTCCCACGTTCAGAGCTACCGATGCAGGGTTCGCAGCAACTGTAAAGTCCGTCACGATGTGTGACACGGTCGTTGAGTGAGACAAAGTTCCACTCGTCCCAGTTATTGTGACTGAATAGTTCGCAGCGATTGTTGAGCTGCAAGATAGGGTTGCAGTTCCAGAGTTTGTGAGAGTTGTTGGTGTAATCGCGCTGCAGGATAGGCTGGCGGGGATGCTGTCGGTTAGTGATATTGTTCCTGTAAACCCGTTCAGCGGGGAGACTGTGATCGTTGAGGTTGCCGAGGTTCCCGCCAGCACCGCGGCTGGAGAAGTCGCTGAGACTGAAAAGTCAGCCACAGTGAACGTGACAGTTGCGGAGTGAGATAGGCTACCACTTGTGCCAGTCACCGTTACGGTGTAAATGTCCGAGACGTTGCTCGTGCAGGAGATCGTCGAAGTCTGAGAAGCGCTTAGAGTAATGCTCGACGGAGTGAGCGTGCATGCAAGGCCAGCTGGAGATACTGCGCTGGTCAGAGTTACTGTACCGGTGAAGCCGTTGACTGGAGCTACGGTTATGGTCGACGTTACTGCGACGCCAACGTTCACGCTGACACTAGTCGGGCTAGCCGTTACTGTGAAGTCTGGTATGGCTACGTTGAATGTGACTGCAGTGATGTGGGATAGTGCTCCGCTCGTGCCCGTTACTGTGACTACGAAGCTTCCACTGGTCGTGGCTGTGCATGATAGGGTCAACGTCCCGGAGCCAGTGACACTGGTCGGGGTTAGGGTGCAGGTGATGCCAGTAGCTGGGTTGCTAGTCGAAGCCAAGCTGACGACTCCTGTGAACCCGTTGACCGCGGTCATGGCGATCGTCGAGGTTCCCGCCTGGTTTACGTTGAGAGGTACGCTCGTTGGGCTGGCTGCGATTGTGAAGTCCTGGACTGTGTAGGTTACAGTTGCAGAGTGAGATAGTGTTCCGCTCGTGCCGGTTACTGTTACGGTGTAGGTTCCCGCGCTGCCAGAGCATGATAGTGCGGATGTTCCTGAGCCGGTGACACTTGTTGGGGTTAGTGTGCACGTTAGGCCAGTGGTTGTGCTGATGCTCGAGGTGAGGCTGACTACTCTGCTGAAGCCCTGGAGGGCTGTTACGGTGATTGTGGAGGTCGCTGCAGTGCCCGCGTTTGCGGTTACGCTGGTTGGGCTTGCCGAGATCGTGAAGTCCTGGACCGTGAAGGCGACTGTTGCAGAGTGCGAGAGGCTGCCGCTGGTTCCTGTGACGGTTACGGTGTAGCTACCGGCACTGCCGCTGCAGGACAGCGTGGAGGTGCCTGATCCCGTGACGCTCGTTGGGGCGAGGGTGCAGGTCAGACCAGTTGCGGGGCTAACTGTCGAGGTTAGTCCGACGAGCCCGCTGAAGCCTTGTTGGGCTGTTATTGTGATCGTGGAAGTTCCGGATTGTCCCGCGACGACAGTAACCGTCGTGGGACTAGTTGCAGTCGTGAAATCTTGTACCGCGTAGGTAACAACTGCAGAGTGGGATAGTGTCCCGCTAATGCCGGTTACTGTTACAGTGTACGCGCCTTGGCTACCGTTACATGAAAGCGTGGAAGTGCCCGAGGTGCCGAGGCTTATGCTTGTCGGGGTGAGAGTGCAGGTAAGACCGGTAGTTTGAGACACCGTGGCTGCAAGTGTCACTGTCCCAGTGAAGCCTTGGACAGCAGTGACGGTGATGGTTGACGTTCCCGCTGTTCCCGCGTTGACTGTTGCGCTCGTCGGGCTGGCGGTTAACGTGAAATCTCGTATTGTATAGATCACGGTCGCGGAGTGCGACAGTGTCCCGCTAGTTCCCGTTACTGTGACAGTGTAAGCTCCTGCGGACCCAGTGCACGATAGAGTGGAGGTGCCCGAAGCGCCGAGGGTCACGCTTGTTGGGCTGAGCGTACAAGTCAATCCGGTGGAGGGAGACACTGACGACGCCAGTGTCACAGTCCCCCCGAATGAGTTGATCGAGGCCAAGCTGATTACAGAGGTGCCTGTTGTGCCAGCGATTTCTTGTACGCTTAGCGGGTTAGCAGTCACTGAGAAATCCGGCACGGCTACCGTGTAAGTGACGGTTGCTGAGTGAGATATACTTCCACTAGCGCCGTTAACTGTGACAGTGAAACTGCCACTCTGGGAGGCGGCGCAAGACAGGATAGAAGTTCCGGAGCCACTGACACTAGCCGGTGCCGCAGTACACGCGATTCCGCTGGAGGGGTTACTAGTGGTGGCTAAGCTGACTACTCCAGCGAATCCGTTGACCGGAGTTATTGTGATCGTTGAGGTTCCAGGTTGGTTGACGTTAACGCTTACACTGGTAGGGTTCGCGGCTATAGCAAAATCTAGAACATTGTACGTAAGGGTTGCGGAATGAGATAGGGTACCGCTTGTCCCGGTCGCTATGATCGTGTAAGTTCCCGCCGAACCGGAGCATGATATGGTGGAAGTCGTGGACGTTCCCAACGTTACGCTCGTTGGGGAGAGCGTGCAGCTCAAACCTGGGGAAGGCGACACAGCTGTTGTCAGAGGGATAGTTCCGGTGAAGCCCTGAAGCGGAGTAACAAGGATGGCCGATGTCCCTGAAGCCCCTGCGAGAACGGTAACACTCGGGGGATTGGCCGTGACCGTAAAGTCCTCAACAGTGTACGTCACGGCTTGAGAGTGGGATAATGTTCCACTAGTTCCACTAACTGTCACGGTGTAGACTCCGGCCGAGCCTGAGCAGGACAGCGTGGATGTCGCGGCTGCGCCCAGAGTCAAACTTGTTGGCGAAAGTGTACAAGTGAGACCCATGATGGGCAATACGCCCGTAGCGAGGTTGACCGTGCCTGTGAATCCCTGAAGTGGGGTAACTGTAATTGTGGAGGTCCCACTGGTCGCGGCAAGAAGGGTTACGCTCGTTGATCCGGTGGAAATTGTGAAGTCTTGGATGGTATAGGTTAACGTTGCCGAGTGAGACAAGTTACTGCTAGTCCCGGCGACGGTGACAGTGTACACTCCAGCGCTTCCGGTGCAGGAGAGGGCGGAATTTCCTGAGCCTGTAATGCTCGTCGGTGTGAGAGTGCAAGCCAACCCGGTAGTGGCTGAAACAGTCGTTGTTAGACTAACGACCCCTGTGAAGCCTTGTGTGGCCAGCACAGTGATCATCGAAGTTCCGGGAGTTCCGGCAGTAGCAGTGACAATTGTTGGACTGGCAACCACGGTGAAGTCTTGTACAGTGTAGGTTACAGTCGCAGAGTGGGACAGAGAACCGCTAGTGCCCGTTATAGTGACTGCATAGCTACCAGGGGATCCGGTACAAGACAGAGTCGAGGCACCCGAGCCACCAAGCGTTATAGTCGTTGGAGACAGAGTGCAGTCGACACCAGTGGTTGGGGAAACACTACTGGTGAGTGTGACTATTCCTGTGAATCCCTGAGAGTTTGTCACTATAACTGTCGAAGCTCCATTCGCTCCGGCATTCATCGTGACACTGGACGGGCTAGCAACCACGGCAAAGTCCTGTACGGTCACTGAAACAGTGGCAGAGTGTGTTAGCGAGCCGCTGGTCCCAGTCGCCGTCACAGTGTAGCTTCCAGCCGAGCCTGAACATGACATGGTTGAGGTCGCACTGCTGGTTGCGCTGCTTAGGGCGACGCTAGTCGGAGAAAATGCACACGTCAATCCTGTCGAAGGCGAAACGGTTGTTGTGAGGGAAATACTCCCTGTGAAGCCTTGAAGGCCAGAGATTGTGACTGTAGAGGTGCCGGAGGATCCTGCCAGTGCGTTCACGATCGCAGGACTCGCCGCGACTGAATAGTCCTGAATGGCATACGCAATGCTCGTTGTACGAGCCAGACCATTGCTCGTACCAGTAACTGTCACAGTGTACAAGCCTGCCGAGCCCGAACATGACAGGGTTGACTGACCGCTGGTAGTGGTAGCTGTTAGCGCAAAGTTGCTGGGAGATAGAGTACAAGTCAGAGCTGTCGGTGGCGAGGTTGACACTGAGAGGGATATTGTGCCGGCGAATCCTTGGAGACCTGTAGTTGTGACTGTCGAAGTCCCGGTAGAGCCGGCGAGAATGGAGACACTCACGGGACTTGCGCCAATAGCGAAGTCTTGGACTGTGTAGGTCGCCGAAGCTGAATGCGTGAGCCCGCTACTTGTACCAGTCACCGTTACGGTGTAGGAACCCGCGATACCAGAGCAAGCCAATGACGATGTTGTGCTTGAAGCCGCGCTGCTCAGTGCAAGTATCGAGGGGTTGAGGTTGCAGGTCAGACCATTCGAAGGTGAAACGGTGACTGAAAGAGCAATATTTCCAGCGAAGCCATCCGATCCCGTGGCAATTATCGTAGTCGAGCCAGTGGATCCTGCAAGTGCCGTCACGCTTGTTGAGGTGGTTGTCATTACGAAGTCTTGGATAGCATATGTTACGGTAGCAGATGCGGTGTTGGAACCGCCGGTGCTCGTAACTGTCACGATGTAAAATCCTGCTTGACCGGAACACGTGAGCGTGGAAATTCCGGATGATGTCATGGTCGTGGGGTTAAGGGCGCAAATCATGCCGGAAGATGGCGAGATGACGTCACTAAGCGTGACTGTTCCGGTGAAAGCAGGCGCGTAAGTGACCGTTATCGTAGACGAGCCTGCCGACCCTGCCAAAGCAGTGATACTTGTGGGATTGGCAGTCATGCTGAAAGCTGTCCCGACATTGTAGATCACTGTCGCAGATCGACTGAGTCCGCCACTGTTGCCTGAAACGGTTACCGTGAATGTTGATGTCGACGTAGTCGAAGGAGCGCAGGAGAGAGTCGATGCTCCAGAGGATGACGTGGTCGTGAGAATAATGCTTGCGGGGCTGAGACTGCACGTAAGACCTGAAGAAGGGGAGATAATGTCAGTCAGGCTTACGGTTCCCGTGAAACCGTTGGCGCTGGAAATAGTGATTGTCGATGCCCCACTGGTGCCAGCGAAAACCAGAACACTAGTTGGGCTAGCACTGACAGTGAAATCTTGCACAGTGTACGTCACACTAGCCGTATGACTGAGAGAGGACCCGTTGCCTGTTACCGTTACTGTATAGGTTCCAAGGGTACCAGCGCATGAGAGGGTAGACGTGCCACTGGTGATAGAGCCTAGGGCAATGCTCGTAGGCGATAGAGTGCAAGTCAGGCCGGTCGATGGTGAAACGGTCGTGGTGAGAGAAACTGTTCCCGTGAAGCCGTTGAAACCTGAGACGGAGATCGTTGAGGGTCCTGTAGAACCTGACGAAACGATGACGCTAGTCGGGTTTGTAGCCATGGTGAAATCCTGGACTGTGAAGGTTACTGTTGTGCTGTGAGTAAGACTGCCGTCGGAGCCTGTGATTGTTGCCGTGTACGAACCCGCGCTGCCTGAGCACGATAGGGTTGAGGTTCCGCTTGCAACAGTGCTGGTCAGGGTAATGCTTGATGGTGAGGTACCGCATGTGAGACCAATTGGTGGTAAGATCGTCGTCGACAACGAGACTGTCCCTGTAAGACCCTGAACGCCAGTCACAGTGATCGTTGATGTCCCAGTGGACGAAGCTAGGACTGTGGCGCTTGTCGGGTTTGCTGTTATGCCGAAATCCTGAACCGTATAGTTGACAGAGGAAGTGTGTGTTAGCGTGCCGCCGGTGCCCGTAACAACCACTGTGTAAGCTCCTGAGGAGCCGGTGCACGAGAGTGTACTGGTTCCTGTACTACCTAACGTGAGGCTAGATGGTGAGAGGGTACAGCTAAGACCTGTACTCGGAGAGATGCCTGTGGTTAGGCTGACGGTTCCGGTGAATCCTTGGATACTTGTCACGAAGACTGTAGAAATTCCTGACACACCAGCATTCGCTATCACGCTTGTAGGATTGACGGTGACAGTGAAGTCCTGGACTGTCACAGCGACGTTTGCGGAGTGGGAAAGCACCCCGCTAGTCCCGGTCACCGTTACAGTGTAGCTGCTAGCCGAGCCCGAGCATGAGAGCGTCGAAGTGAGAGAGGCTCCAGGAGTGAGGGTCACGCTAGTAGGCGTCAGAGTGCAGGATAGACCAGTGGAAGGCGACGTGGAAGAACTCAGGTTCACCGTGCCTGGAAACGCGTTGACAGACGAAACGGTTATCGTGGCCGTTACGGCCGAACCCGCATTGGTCGTTAAGGTGACAGGGTTTGCCGTGATAGTAAAGTCAGGGACTGCTATGCTGAACGTCACCGTCGTCGTATGAGAGAGGGTCCCGCTGGTCGCCTTGACTGTTACAGTATAGGATCCAGGGACAGACGCGCTGCATGAAAGTGTTGAAGAGCCCGAGCCCCCAGAGACTGTTGCAGGGCTGAGGTTGCAACTTATTCCCGTCGTGGGCGACGTTGAGTTGGTTAGGGCCACTGAGCCTGCAAATCCATTTGCAGGACTCACCGTTATCGCCGAGTTCAGAACCGATCCAATATTTCCAGTTAGACCGGTGGGGTTAGCGCTGATGGTGAAGTCCTCGATCGCGAATGTAGCACTTGCAGAATGAGATAACGTGCCACTTGTTCCTGTTATTGTGAGAGTGTAGGTTCCGGCTATCGTTGAACTGCAGGAGACGCTAGCTGTTCCCGAATTTGTAAGGGTGTTCGGCGAGATCGGACCGCAGTTTAGACCTGCAGGTACGGAATCGGTGAGACTTATGGTGCCAGTGAACCCGTTTAGAGGGTTCACTGATATTGCGGATGTTGCGGGTATACTCGCGTCAACGGGACCAGGCGAACTCGCTACAATTCCAAAGTCCGTTACTGTGACAGTGGCGGTCGCGGAGTGGGATGGAGTGGCGCTGACTCCGGTTATGGTCAAGGTGTAAGTTCCGGCGGTACCTGAGCTGCATGCGATCGTTGCAGATCCCGAGGCCGTGATGGTTGAGGGCGTAATATTGCCGCAGGTCAGGCCGGGCGATGCGGTGTCAGTCAGGCTGACGGTTCCAGTGAATCCATTGAGAGCTGTAATCGTGATAGTTGAGGTGGCAGAGGTTCCAATAGTTACAGCTGGAGGGGAAACTGATGAGATCGCAAAGTCAGCGACTACAAAAATAACCGTTGCGGAGTGAGAGAGCGTTCCACTCGTTCCCGTGATTGTCGCTCTGTAGTTACCTGGGGTGGATCCTGTGCAGGACAGGATGGACGTTCCGGATCCACCGCTTATGACCGTTGGTGAAACATTGCACAGGAGATCAGTCGAGTTAGTAGCCTCGGGGAGGGAGACCCCTCCGGCAAAGCCGTTGAGAGAAGCAATAGTAATTGTCGATTGGCCTTTGGTCCCTGTGGTCAATGAAATTGTCGTTGGATTTGCGCTTATTGCGAAATCTTGTATGTGATAGACGCTGCTTACTGAGTGGGATAGGTTGCTACTGATACCAGTGACGGTTGCTAGGTAATTACCCGCCACGTTTCCCATGCACGACAGTGTAGATGTGCCGGAGCCACCTGTGACAGTAGCTGGAGTTACTGCGCAAGTAAGGCTGGAAGAGTTTGTTGCGACAGCCAGAGTTACCGTTGCAGAAAATCCGTTCACTGGCGCGAGGGTCAACGTCGCGGTGCCCGCGGAGTTGGCGATACTCGTGACCGCAGTCGGACTCACTCCGATTGCGAAGTCTTGAACTGTAAACGTGAGGGTCGAGGAGTGGGAGAGGCTGCTGCTTGTCCCGGTGATGGCAACGTGGACTATCGATGTGGAAGCGAATGTGCAGGAAAGAGTCGAACCGCCTGAGCCTGTTACGCTGTTGGGTGATACGTTGCATGAAGTACTGTTGGTGTTGAGGCTCACAACTCCCGTGAACCCGCTCAGTGGGGTTATGGTGATGCTGGAGCTGCCCGCGGAGCCGACATTCACGTTGATACTTGTGGGGTTACTGGCTATTGTGAAGTCTTGGACGTTGAATGCGACGGTCACCGAATGAGAGAGAGAAGAACTCGTTCCGGTCACGGCCACGTGGACCGTTCCGGCCGACGAGAATGTACAGGACAACGTTGCGCTGCCTGAGCCAGTAACGCTTGTAGGGCTCAACGTGCACGTTGTGCTGTCTGTTGAAAAACTGACGACACCAGCAAAGGCATTCTGTGCTGAAACAGTGACAGTTGACGTCCCTGCATTACCGGCGTTCACCATTACTGTTGTAGGTGTGAGGCTTATCGTGAAGTCTTGGACTGTGAACGTAACAGTGGCTGAGTGCGACAACCCAGCGCTTGCACCAGTAGTCGTAAGGTGGATAGTCGAGGCAGATGCGAAAGAGCAGGACACGGTAGAACTTCCTGAACCGGAAATGCTAGCGGGCGACGCAGTGCAGGAAGTACTGTTCGTGGCTAGGCTGACAACTCCAGCGAAGCCATTGAGTCCCGATACGATGATGGTCGAGGTTACTGTGGACCCTGCGTTCCCAATCACGCTAGTAGGATTCACTGTGAGCGTAAAGTCCTGAACAACGTACGTTACTGCAGTGGTGTGCGACAATGATGCGCTGGCTCCAGTGATGAGTACAGTAAACGTACTCACGGACACGAAATTACAGGAAAGGTTAGAGCCGCCTGATCCAGTTACGCTTGTGGGAGTGAGAGTGCACGCGGTGCTGTTCGATGAAAGATTGACAATTGCAGCGAACCCGTTGAGACCAGTGACTGTAATAGTTGAAGAGCCGACGGTGCCGGCGTTGGCTGTTACTAACGTTGGAGTTGCTGTGATAGAGAAGTCTTGGGAGGCGAAAGTTACTGTCACGGTGTGAGAGAGGGAGCTACTCGTTCCTGTGACTCCCACATGAGTTGTACTTGCAGAAGCGAATGTGCACGATAGATTGGCGGTGCTTGAACCTGTTACACTCGTAGGATTGATCGAACATGACGTGCTGTTCGTGCCGAGATTGACAACGCCAGCAAAACCGTTCAGACCAGCTACAGTAATTGTCGAACTGCCTGAGGTCCCAGCATTAACGGTGATGCTGCTTGGGCTCGCAGCAACCGTGAAGTCTTGGACAATGTAGCTGACGGTTGCGGTGCGGGACTGAGAGCCGCTCGTGCCCGTGACCATTACCGCGATGTTCGATGCCGTTGCAAATGAGCATGATAGCGTAGCGGAGCCAGAGCCAGTTACGCTTGAAGGCGCGACACTGCACGCAATGTTGTCTGTTGTCAGACTGACTACGGCATTGAATCCATTGACCGCCGTTACAGTGATTGCCGAGGTCCCCGGCGTACCTGCGTTCACTGTCAAACTGGTAGGATTGGCTGTGACGGTGAAGTCTTGAGTGCTATAGGTGACAGTTGCAAAGTGGGACAGAGTACTACTGGTTCCAGCCACCGAGACCGTGTATGTTCCGGCCGCGCCCGAGCAGGAGAGCGTCGAAGTGCCCGAGATGCCCAGTGTTACGCTAGCCGGGGTTAACGTGCATGTTAAGCCCGTGACGGGAGAAATGGCTGCGGACAGATTCACTGTTCCAGTGAAGCCATTTACAGCTGTGACAGTTATTGTGGCAGTTCCACTGGAGCCTGCGACGAACGCGACGGTTGTCGGGCTGGCTGCAACTGTGAAATCCTTGACAGAATAGTTCGCCGTAGCAGAGTGAGATAGAGAACCGCTAGTTCCCGTTACTGTTACGGTGTAAGTTCCCGCGCTGCCTGCGCATGAGAGCACGGAAGTTCCTGAGCCAGTCAGACTCGTCGGGGTCAGAGTACAGCTGAGTCCGGTGATTGGTGATACGGTCGCGCTTAGGCTGACGACTCCACTAAATCCTTGGAGAGCAGTTACAGTGATCGTTGAGGTGCCCGCTGCACCAGCGTTACCTGTGACCGATGCTGGAGCTGCCGCAATCGTAAAGTCTTGGACTGTGAAAGTTACAGATGCTGAATGTGAAAGGCTACCGCTTGTTCCCGTCACGGTCACAGTGTAACTGCCAGCAGATTCATTACATGAGAGGGTTGAGGTTCCGGAACCAGTAACACTAGTCGGCGTAAGGGTGCACGTAAGACCAGTTGACGGAGAGACAGCTGCGGTTAGGCTAGCCACTCCATTGAAGCCTTGCAGAGCTCCAACTGTAATTGTTGAGGTCCCGGGGACTCCTGCGAGGACAGTAACGGCGGTCGGACTGGCCGAGACCGTAAAGTCTTGCACTGTGTATGTTACGGTTGCGGAATGAGATAGCGAGCCGCTTGTTCCAGTAACTGTTACCGTGTAGGATCCGGCTGAGCCTGAGCAGGATAGAGTAGAGGTTCCGGAGGCGACAACGCTTGTCGGAGTGAGAGTGCAAGTGAGACCCGTGCTGGGGGATACGGTCGAGGCGAGGGCTACAGTTCCGGCGAATCCGTTGAGCGCAGTGACAGTTATTGTGGAAGTTCCGCTAACTCCGGCCAGAAAGGTCACACTGGTCGGGCTCGCATCAATCGTAAAGTCTTGTACTGCATAGGTGACTGTCGCAGCGTGAGATAGAGTGCCGCTAGTCCCAGTCACCGTCACAGTGTAAGTTCCAGCACCTCCAGAACATGATAGCGTGGAGGCCCCTGATGTGCCCAGAGTCAGGGCTGTCGGAGATAGCGCGCAGGTCAGGCCGGTCGAAGGCGAAACCCCTGACGTTAGAGCAACGGTTCCGGTGAACCCATGAAGTGAGGTGACCGTGACGGTCGAGGTTCCAGAAACCCCTGCGAGAACAGTAAAAGCTGTCGGACTGGCTGAGACCGTGAAATCTTGGATGGTGAATGTGACCGTTGCAGAGTGAGAGAGAGAACCACTCACTCCAGTGACAGTCACCGCGTAGCTTCCAACAGATCCGGTGCAGGAGAGACCAGAAGTTCCGGAGCTGGTTACGCTTGTTGGCGAGAGTGTGCACGTTAGACCTGTTGAAGGCGATATTGTACCCGTTAGAGAAATAGAGCCACTGAAGCCGCTCTGACTAGTAAGCGTGATGGTTGAGGTTCCCGTAGATCCTGCGAGATCGGTAGCCGTTGTCGGGTTGGCGGTCACCGTAAAGTCTTGAGATGTAAATGAAAACGTGGCGGAGACGCTGTTGGGCCCATTTTTACCGGTCACCGTTACGGTATAGACTCCTACAGATCCAGAACAGGACAGGGTCGAGGTGCCTGAGGTTCCCAGAGTTATGCTCGTCGGGGTTAGTGTGCAGATTAGACCGCTACTTGGTGAAACCGACGATGTCAGGCTAACGGTGCCCGTGAAACCGTTCTGCGCGGCAACTGTGATCGTCGAGGTTCCAGTGGAACCCGCAAGGACCGTGATAGTTGTGGGATCGGCGGTTACGGTGTAGGGTGTTCCAGAATCGACGGCCACAGTGGCACTTGTCGTCAAACCGCTACCTGTTCCAGTGACGGTCACCGTGAAGGTGCCAGGCGAGGAGGAGTTGCAAGACAGAGTCGAAACTCCTGTGGCAGTTCCACTGCTAAGTGTGACGCTGTTTGGTGATAGGGTGCAAGCTAGACCCGCCGAAGGGGAAATCGCGGCAGTGAGACTAATAGTCGCCGCGAACCCGTTGCGACCTGTGACCGTTATGGCAGAGTTTCCGCTTCCGCCTGAGGGAAAGTTCATGGTTGGTGGATTTGCGGCCACTGTGAAGTCTTGTACTGTGTAAGTGACTGTCGCAGAGTGAGATAGAGTATTACTCGTGCCTGTAACGGTCACCGTGTATACTCCAGCGGATCCGTTGCAGGAAAGGCCCGAAGTGCCAGATCCAGTCACGCTTGCTGGAGTCAGAGTGCACGCTTGACCAGTAGTGGGACTAATGCTCGACGCTAAGCTTACAACTGCACCGAAACCGCCCTGCGCAGTTATGGCTATGGTCGATGTTCCGGCAGTACCAGCGTTCACTGAGACGCCAGTCGGGCTCGCGGAGATCGTGAAATCTTGGACTGCGTAGATCACTGTTGCCGTATGAACTAGGGAACCGCTCGCTCCAGTGACTGTTACTGTGTAAGTGCCTGCTGATCCAGTGCATGACAGAGTAGAGGTTTGCGAGGCTCCAAGGACGATGCTGCTGGGCGTTAGAGTGCAGGTCAAGCCTGTCGCGGGGGATATTGAGGAGGCTAAGGCGACTGTTCCTCTGAAGCCGTTCATTGGAGCAACCGTAATGGTTGAGGTGCTGGCTACTCCGGCGTTAGTAGTGAGGTTTGTCGGGGTCGCGGCTACAGTGAAGTCCTGAACCGTGTAGGTCACTGTTGCTAAGTGGAACAGTGTTCCACTCGTGCCTGCTATTGTCACGGTGTAGGTTCCTGTTGAGCCACTGCACGATAGCGTAGAGGTCCCGGAGCCGGTTAGACTGGTTGGAGTAAGAGTGCAGATCAGACCAGCGGATGGACTGATGCTCGAAGTTAGGGTGATGACTCCACCGAAGCCTTGGAGGGCCGTAATTGTGACCGTCGAGGTGCCTGCGGTCCCAGCATTCAGAGTGACGGCTGTTGGACTGGTAGCAATCGCAAAATCTTGGACTGTGAACGTGACTGTCGCGGAATGAGATAGCCCACTGCTACTCCCTGTTACGGTTACGGCGTAGCTGCCTGCGTTGCCACTACATGAAAGTGTAGAGGTTCCGGATCCTGTGACACTGGTCGGAGTTAGAGTGCAGGTGAGACCAGTCGCTGGACTGATTGTTGACGTTAAGCTGACAACTCCACTGAACCCTTGGAAGGAAGTTAGAGTAATCGTCGAAGTCGCTGCGGTTCCAGCGAAGACCGTTACGCTAGTTGGACTTGCCGCGATTGCGAAGTCTTGAACCGCGTAGGTCACCGTCGCAGAGCGGGATAATGCTCCACTCGTGCCAGTTACCGTTACCGTAAAGGATCCAGCGGATCCAATGCAAGATAGCGTGGAGGTTCCAGAACCACTAATGCTGGTTGGAGTTAGAGAGCAAGTCAGACCCGCTGATGGGACGATGGTCAAGGTTAGGCTGACGACTTGAGCGAACCCGTTCACCGCCGTCACCGTCACCGTGGAGGTTCCAGCAACGCCCGCTGGAACTGTTACGGTAGTTGGGCTGGCTGCGATCGTGAAGTCTTCGACTGTGTAGTCTGCAGTGGCGGAGTGCGATAGCGTACCGCTTGTACCCGTTATTGTTACGGTGTAGGATCCCGCGCTCCCCGTGCATGAAAGGGTCGATGTTCCAGAACTAGTAACGCTAGTTGGGGTCAGCGTGCAGATCAGGCCAGTGGCTGGACTGGTGCTTGAGGTCAGGCTGACCACTCCACTGAAGCTTTGAAGCCCAGTAATTGTGAACGCGGAAGTGCCGGCAGCTCCAGCATTCACGATGACCGCGGTTGGACTAGCTGCTATCGTGAAGTCTTGGACGGCGTAAGTGACGGTAATGGAATGAGACAGACTGCCGCTAGTGCCCGTTACGGTGACGGTATAGCCACCCGAAACACCACTACAGGAGAGTGTCGAGCTTCCTGACCCGGTGACGCTTGTCGGAGTCAGACCGCAGGTTATCCCAGAGGCGGGATTGATCGTCGAGGTTAGACTAACTACTCCAGCGAAGCCCTGTAAGGCAGACAGAGTGATTGTCGAAGTGCCTTGGGTTCCAGCGAGGACTGTCAGGCTGGTCGGACTTGCCGCCACGGTAAAGTCCTGTATCGTGTAGGTTACTGTTGCAGAGTGGAGAAGTGTTCCACTCGCACCGGTCACGGTCACGGTGTAGAATCCTGCGGATCCACCACAGGACAGTGTAGAGGTTCCCGAGCCGGTTAGACTATTCGGAGTCAACGTGCAGGTCAGACCTGTTGCCGGGCTAACGTTCGGGGTCAGATTTACTACTCCAGCGAATCCGTCGAGTGCTGTTACGGTTATTGTGGAAGTTCCGAAGACCCCGGCAAGAACGGTAACGCTGGTTGGGCCTGCCGCGATTGTGAAGTCTTGGATTGTATAAGTCACGGCCGCAGAGTGCGATAGTGTTCCACTAGTACCTGTTACGGTTACGGAGTAGACTCCAGCGTTACCGGAGCATGAAAGCGTCGATGTTCCAGAACTTGACACGCTGGCCGGTGTCAGAGTGCAGGTTAGGCCGGCAGCGGGACTAATGCCGAATGCTAAGCCAACGACTCCACCGAAGCCGTTGAGAGCCGTTATTGTGATTGTGGAACTTCCTGCAACAGTCGCATTGACCGTGAATGTTGTCGGACTAGCGGAGAGAGTAAAGTCTTGGACTTGATAGCTTACCGTTGTTGAAGCGGTATTCTGGCCGTTGGTACCTTTGACGTTTACACTGTAGGGTCCCGCAACACCAGAACATGACAGAGTTGAGTTTCCTGTCGCGGTAAAAGATGTGACACTCAGTGAGCAGGAAAGTCCTGTGCTGGGCGAAATTGTGTCATTCAGGGTCACCGTTCCGATGAATGTGGGAGAATACGTGACGGTTATTGTAGCTGTGCCGGTTGAACCGGCGAGCACTGCGACACTCGGAGGGTTGGCGGTCAGAGTGAACGCTGTTCCTACGGTGTACTTGACTGATGCCGATCGCGATAACCCGTTGCCTGTGCCAGTCACAGTGACGTTGAATGTTCCCGACAGAGCCGAGTCGGTACATGACAGGGTTGAAGTTCGCAGGGTTGCGGTCGTGTTAAACGCGAAAGTTGCCGGGTTGAGGACGCAACTCAGTCCAATCGAAGGTGAGACTGTTTCAGTCAGATCAACTGTTCCGGTGAAGCCTTGAAAAGCTGTTACTGTGATGGTCGAAGATGCGCTGCTTCCCAAGAAGACTGTAACGCTTGTCGGGCTTGCGCTGAGTGTAAAGTCTTGAACCTTGTAGTTGACTGTGGCAGTGCGAACTAATCCGTTGCTTGATCCTGTAATCGTTACGGTGTATGCGCCTGCGGACCCGGAGCAAGAGAGAGTCGAGTTGGCATTTGGAGTGGTCGTGCTCACAGCTACACTCGTTGGAGAGAGGTTACAAGTCAAACCAGTAGACGGAGAGACGGCAGCTGAGAGTGTCACGGTTCCAGAGAATCCGTCGAGGCTGCTCACCGCAATAGTGGAGGCCCCAATCGTTCCGACATGAACGGTCACATTTGAGGGCGATGGAAGAATCCTGAAGTCTTGGACGGTGAGGGTTATGATTACAGAGTGTGTTAACTGACCGTTAGTCGCGGTTATGTTCAGTGTGTAGATACCGGCGACCTGTCCAGCGGTGATGTTGAGAACGGTTGAATTGCATGCGCAACCAGTTGGTGATAGTTTGAGACTGGCAAGGGCGGGAGAAGCTGAGGGCCCGGTGGGTGAGATTAGGACGTTTAGCGTGACCGTTCCTGTGAAGCTGAGGCTTCCCAGGTGGATTGATGTTGTCGTGCTGCTCTGACCGACGACCAAAGAGACCGACGAGGAAGGCAGTGTCACAATTGTGAAGTCGACTACGTGGAACAGAATCGAAGCGGTTGTGCGTGACAAGGTCCCGTTTATTCCGGTGACAGTTACGGAATAATTGGCTGCTGTGGAAGAACTGCAGGAAAGTATCGAAGTTGCTGGCGATGGAGGGAGGCTAAGCCTGGTTGCAGACAGTGAGCATGTGATCCCTGACGGAGCAGAGAAACTCAAGGCGACCGTCTCAGCGAAGCCGTTAAGTCCAGTTACGGTGATAGTTGAATTGCCGGGGGACCCAGCGTTGATCGATGTTGGTGTTACGGAGCCTGCAATTATAGTGAAATCGACGACATTCACTCTTATGTGAATCGTGTGGACAAGTGTACCGCTTATGCCTATAATTGTAAGATTGTAGTTTGTCACTGTCGCGCTGAAAACAGTCAGGATGACGGAATTTGATCCGTTGGAAGAAAGCAATACGCTCCGAGAGCTGAGAGATGCGATGATTCCGGAGGGGCTCGTCGAGTTTGTCAAAGTAACAGTCCCGGCGAAGCCGTTCAGGCTAGCCAGGCTGATCGGCGTGGAGGCTGTGGACCCGACGTTCACTTGCATCGACGCCGCAGAAGTGATGCTAAAGTCCACAGCCTTTACGGTGATTGTGATCCTGTGTGTTAAGGAGCCACTGGTTGCCGTGAGTGTCACGAGATAGTTTCCTGTTTTTGTGCCGTTGACTGTTAGCACGATGGAAGCTGTTGAACCAGTTCCGGTTGCCTGTAGAGTTACAGAAGACGCACTCACACTTACACTCAGGTTGGTCGAATTACTGGTGGCGGTCAGTGTGATCGTTCCAGTGAACCCGTTGATACTGCTCAGTGTTACGCTCGTAGAGTTCGAAAACCCAGCATTCATAGTCAGGACCGACTTGACTGCGTTGACAGTGAAGTCGACGCTGGTAACCGAGACTGATGTCGAAGCTGAGAACGAGATGCTTGGGGCAGTACCAGTTACTGTAATGGTCTCATCACCCGTGGTAGAAGTTGCGTTGACAGTCAGCGCGACGGTCTTAGTCCCGCCGGACGCTAGCACAACGCTGGTGGAGTTCAGCTGACTAGTGAGACAGCCACAGCCGGTAACCGCCTTTGACAAATTCACTGTACCGCTGAAACCGCTAACACTGGTCAGTGTGATGATGGACGTGCTGCCTGAGCCTGCCTGGATTGAAAGGGATGCGGGGCTGGCTGAGATTGTGAATCCCTCGACCAGTGCCGTGACATTTACTGACCTCGCGGCGGCGCCAGTACCTCCGGTAACTGTCACGATGTAGGTTCCAGAATTCGCGGGCGTCGTGGTTATGTTCAATATAGAGAACGCAATCGAGCATTGGTTGCACGATGGAACAGTTACAGTAGCAGGATTCATCGTTACGGTTGGACCTGTAGGAGAGATCTTGGCCGTCATGCTAAGTGGAAAACTCTGCCAAACGTTGGAGGCGTTTATGGTGATATTCGATTTAGATGATCCGCCAGGAATAATCGTCAGTCCCGCAGGGTTTGCGCTGAGAGTGAAAAATGACGATACCCCGTGCAATCGCCACCCCGTAAGCGGGTGTAGCTCCCACCCTGAAAAGGCATGATTCGCGTCACTCGCGTGTTCAGGGTCCCAGTAGATGAATCCCTGAACATCAAGTAATGTCTTGCCGACAGCACTCTGTGCTGCCATCTGGTAGGGGTCGCACACTGTATTCGGCCCGCAGTACCCTGCTGCCTTCCAATCGTGATCAAACTCTAGGTGAATAGTGTGCATGCAACCTGTGGCGTTGATGTTGGAGCAGCCATGACCGGACGCGTCGTTATAACCGGGCGTGAAAATGTTGAAGGTAGTATCTGACATGTTCATGCCGTTCGGGTAGGGCCCTCCACCGTTTACAGGGTCAAAGTGTACGGAATAGTCCTCGTTGAGGAGAAAACCTCTCTGGACGCCAACGATCTCTACGAACGCTGATACGACTTGTCCGTCCGCGTTAGTCATAGCACACGGAGGCGCAAGCCAGCGCTTTGCGTCTCCGGGGCTTTTGGCCAGAATCCCCGGATTGAAGATGCTACCACTCTCCGTCGCGCCCCCAAAAGAATTGTTTTGATTTCCCAGGATCTGCTCAATAGTCACGACCGACGCAGTGCAGCTCACCCTCGGATTCCAAGAACTGTCGGTCGTTGGAGAACTGAGTGGCCCTACGGTCTCAAGTCCGAAGTTCAGGTTGTACGGGGAGCCAGTCCCATCTATCCACATTATGCCGAACGCGTTCTTGCCGCCAACCGATGTGGAATAGTGATAGCCTCCGATAGTAGACCCCGAGGCTGAGGAATGCGTCGAAAAGGCGCCTTCAGTCTTGAGCCAAGTGGTGTCGGCACCTGAAAATTCATCGATAGTGTTGTTCGCCTGGTTATACCAGAACACGTAGAATCGGGAATCGCCTTGGTCATAGGCGGCTGTGAAAGGCAGGGAATAACGTCCGAGGGTGCCCGCTGATTTTGCATCTCCCGGGCTTATGACATTCGATCCCCATCCGCCGAAGGTACCTCTAGAAGAGGAATACAATTT
>Ga0209239_1000260_pt1 | contig 30117 bp, 28 predicted proteins | sample GraSoi013_2_20cm_FD_185824 | JGI IMG/M metagenome (GOLD analysis project Ga0209239, IMG submission 185824) | Grasslands soil microbial communities from the Angelo Coastal Reserve, California, USA - Sample 10_02_2013_2_20cm (SPAdes) (version 2) | ecosystem: Environmental > Terrestrial > Soil >...
CGGATGTGTTGGGGGGGTTCAGCTTGATCGTCACGGCACCGGCCACCAGGGGCAAGCAGGACAAGTCGCCGGTGTACCCGGGGTAGAACGGCGAGACGGACACCGCTTGGATCGTCGGATTCGTGAAGTCGCCGAACGGCGGATTCAGCAGGAGGATCCAGAAGGCGAGCCAGCTGAAGAAATACGTGATGCCGTGGCCGGTCCAGTCGCGCCGTTTGAAGGCGTCGATGCTGATGCCAATCATCGGGAGGAAGAAGTACAGCCCGAACCCGACCAGGATTCCTGCGAAAAACGCGAGGGCCGGATGGATGGAATACAGCAGGAATGAGACGACCGCCCCGACGACGGCCCACGCGATCGTGGCGACCGCGGCGCGTGCCGCGCCGATCTCCGTCCGCATATAACCGACTTCGTCGAAGTCGGGGGCGGTCCAGTCGGGAGGCTCGTCCTTGCGCTTCCGGCGGGCCATTGGGCCGTCGGAAGTAGGGGGCCCTTGAAAAACCTTCGCTCACGGAGGCGACGCTGGCTCGACCGGGATGGGTGCGTACATCCTCTGCATCTCGATGGAGAACTGTCGGATCGTGACGAGCATCGCGCCCACGAGCAGACCGCCGACGAAGCCCGCCAGCCCGCCCGTGAGGACGCGGGCGAGGGGCGTCGATTCGTATCGACCGGATAATTGCGTGAAGCCGTCGATCGCCATCGGGATCAGACCCAGGACGACGACCAAGGCCCCGGCGCGATCCGCGCCAAGTTTCCATAGCCGACGGCGAACGAACTCGGGCAACGCGTTCAGCATGACTTGTCCCGTGGACGTGGACGGCCTCGCGAAGATCGTGGCGATCAGGCCCAGGCTCGCGAAGAGATACATGGACGTCATGCGCTCGTCGATCGGCATCTGGTTCCCGTTCAGGTAGAAGGACCGGTACCAGAGCTGATGGCATTGCGCGTCCCCGATCGTGTAGACGACGCGGGCATACAGCGGGAACGTCTCCCAGATGTTCTCGTGGTCGATGAGGTTCGCCCCGCCCACTTGGTGCACGAAGGATCCGGGCGGCACCGTGTAGGGGCAGATGAAGAGGGACGCAGTCCAGGCGAGGTTCACAACGAGGAGCGCGAACAGGGCGCGGCTCCAGGTGAGACGGCTCCAGAGGATCGACTTCCGACCGTCTTCCTGCGACACGGCGCGGAGTAGAACCCACGCGGGATAAATCTTTGCCGGACGGGCCGATGGAGGCCGCGGTTACTTCGCGAACTTCGCGGGGTTGCGGTCGAAAGTGGCCTTGCAGCCGACCGAGCAGAAGTAGTAGGTCTTGCCCCCCACGCTCGAAGTGCCCGCCCGCTTCGGGTCCACCATCATCCCGCACACCGGATCCTTCTCCATTTCTCACCTCCTGCCTTCGTTCACGTTCTGACTCACAACCTCGGCTGGAAGCGCCGCAACGTCATCGAATTCATCACGACGGAGACGGAGCTGAAACCCATCGCGCCGCCCGCGATGATCGGATTCAACACGAACCTCAGGCCAAAGATCGCACCGGTCGCGAGGATCCCCGCCGCCAGAGGAATCAGGGCCGTGTTGTAGAAGAACGCCCAGAACAGGTTCTGTCGGATTTTCTGGACCGTGCGCCGACTCAGTTGGATCGCAGCCACCACATCCCGGAGATCGTCTTTGATGAGGACAATCCCACCCGCCTCCATGGCCACGTCCGTGCCGCTCCCGAGGGCGATTCCCACATCGGCTTGGGCGAGCGCGGGGGCGTCGTTGATCCCATCGCCGACCATGGCGACGACCTTGCCCTGCGCCTGCAATTCCTTGATCTTCTCCGCCTTCTGGGCTGGCAGCACCTCCGCGATCACACGATCTACATCGGCCTGACGCGCGATCGCTTCCGCCGTCCGGCGATTGTCTCCCGTGAGCATGAGGACCTCGATGTTCATCGACTTCAGCGCGCGCACCGCGTCCATCGCATGGGCCTTCAGCATATCCGCGACCGCGATCACACCGGCAAGCTGGCCACGGACCGCAACGAGCATCGCGGTCTTGCCATCCGCTTCGAGGCGCTGCAACGATTCCTCGGCCACATTGGTCCGGACTCCGGCCTCGGACATGAGCGCGCGATTTCCCAGAAGGACGGGTTCGCTGCCAATCTTCGCGCGGATTCCCCGTCCGGGCATCGCCTGGAAGTCCTGTGGATCCTCGTTCGTGAGCCCTCGGTCGGAGGCCGCACGCACGATCGCCTCACCGAGCGGGTGCTCCGATCCTCTCTCCGCGGACGCGGCGAGGCGCAGGATCTCATCCGCCTTGAGGGGACCGAACGGAACCACATCGGTCACGGACGGACTCCCTTTCGTCAGCGTGCCGGTCTTGTCGAAGACGACCGTCGTGAGCTTGTGCGCCTTCTCGAGGTATTCGCCTCCCTTGATCAGCAGGCCGTTCTCCGCGCCTTTTCCCGTGCCCACCATGATGGCCGCGGGGGTCGCGATGCCGAGGGCGCACGGACAGGCGATGATCAGGACCGCGATGAAGAAGACGAGGGACTGTGCGACCGTCTCGAGGTAGACGAACTTCCAGACGACGAAGGTGAGGCTCGCGATCAAGACGACCGCGGGGACGAACACGGAGGCCACGCGGTCCGCGAGCCGCTGGATCGGTGCGCGGGCCACCTGGGCGTCCTCGACGAGCTTGATGATCTGATTCAACGTGGTATCGGCTCCGACGCGGGTGGCGCGGACCTTCAGGAGGCCCGACTTGTTGATCGTCGCCCCGATCGCCGTGTCCCCGACGCCCTTCTCCACGGGGATCGATTCACCCGTAATCATCGATTCGTCGATCGCGGAGGCGCCCTCGAGGATCGTGCCGTCGACGGGGATGCGTTCGCCGGGGCGCACGACTAGGAGGTCGTCAACTTGGACCAGTTCGACAGGAATCTCTTCCTCCTTCCCATCGCGGATCACATGAGCCGTGCGCGGCGCGAGGTCCATCAGCTTGCGGATGGCGTCGCCCGCCCGGCCCTTCGCAAGCTCCTCGAGGTACTTCCCGAGGAGGATGAGGCCGATGATCACCGCGGCCGTGTCGTAGTACGTCCCCTTGTCGGCGAGCGGGAAACCCACGAGGGGAAGGAACGTGACGATCGCGCTGTACGCCCATGCCGCCGTCGTCCCGGTCGAAATCAGGACGTCCATGTTCGCGCTACGGTTCCGGAACGCGTCCCAGGTGCCGTGGTAGAAGCGCCATCCGGCGATGAACTGCACGGGGGTCGCCAAGGCGAAGAAGACGAGGTTCACGGGCTCCTCGAAGCCGACGAGCCACCAGCCGACTCCCTGGCCGAATCCGATCAGGAACAACGGAAGCCCGATCCCGAGACTGAAGGCCGTGAGACGCTTGAGCCGCGCGATCTCCTTCGCGGGGGCGGTGAACGTCTCCATGCAGGTGTGCGAACAGAAGTAGTACCGGCGTCCGCGGACAAGTGCGGTGAGGTGCGTGTGCTCGTCCACATACATGCCGCAGACCGGATCCGTCGCCATCGTTCCCTCGGGAGGCCCGACCGCAGGCAACGGGCCGAGGGCCATCTCCCTTGCCGTTTACAATTGGACAGGTTGGTATGACGTTGTGCCCTCGGCTCAGCGGTACATGTCGGTCGGGACCGGCTCCGGCGGGACGACGGACCTCGCTTGTTGTTTGAGCTTCGTCAGGTGCTCCTCGAGCATCTTCGCCTGCTCCTGCAACGGCCCGAGGTCGATCGTGATCTCCGGGAGGAGCGTGTCCAGCACCTTCACGAGACCAACCGCCGCCGTCGCGTCCGGCAATGCGAGGCGCGCCTCCGCCAGGAGGGCGATCACGTCCACATCGCGCCATCGTCCCTCATTCAACAGAATGCCCGTCACGCCGGAGATCATCCCGGATTCGAGCTGCTGGATCCCGCGCTTCTTCAGTTCCGCGCGGGCGCGGTCTGTGCTCCCGACACCCCAGACGGTCGGTTCGCCGGAGAGGGGGGCTTCGAGTTCCGCGGGCAGGCCCTCGAGGGGCACGATCTGCCGGCATCCGTGGTCCTTCGCCCATTTCATGAGGGCATAGGCGACCGGGCGATGGGTGCTCATCGGGAGCGGCATCTCGCAGATGAAGATCGCGAGCTTCTCCTTCCGCGACGCGTACACACGGGCCGGGAACTTCGGCTTGCTTGCGTAGATCATCGAGATCGACGGGAAGTCCGGCGACTCGAGCGCCGTGACCTGGTCCGTGGGCAACGTGGTGATCAGGTAGGTCGCGGTGATTGTGCTCACCAAACCGACGCTCGGGAATGCCGCGACGACCGTCCCGCCCTTCATGTCGACTTCCTTGATCGTCCGGAGCTCTACCTCGGTCACTGAGACCGCCTCGGCCCTCGAAGGAACGTCCGGACTAAGTAGGTTTGCGAATGCGGCACCGCAACGGCTCTTCCCTTGGTCGAGCTGGCCGCGGCGGCCCCCGTGTGCCGGTGCGTTGTTCGAGGATCGACGCTCGATTCGCGGTTATATATATGTGCCGCATCATAATTTTATAAGCCGAGGCCCATCGCACGGACGAGGCATACACGATGGCTTCCCAGCCTGGGCCCCCCACATATGGGGGACCGATGTACTACCCGCCGCCGCTCGAAGGGATGCTCACACGCCGGAACGTGTTCGCCCTGAACGCCCTTGGACTGATTGCGATTTACCTCGCAATCCTGTTCCGACTCGCGAGTTCGGACCTGAACGTCCGTGGGCTCGCACACTTCCTGGCAATCTCTGGCGGCATGCTCGGTGCACTAGCCAGCTTGGCCGGGGGGCTTGGCTCGAAACGCACCACGGACATGCAGAACCTCGGGCTCCTCGTGTGGGCGGGTGTCCTGCTCCTGTTCACACTGTCCGCCTTCGCCTGGATCTGAGGCGAGTCAGCCAAGGGCACGAATCGCCGCGGCGAACTCCGGGGCGACGCTCACCTTCGTGTGCGGCGACTGAACCGTGTCTGTCGCGACGACATCGTCGCAATCCTTCAGGTTCGTCTCGGCGTTGTCGACGAAAAGACCGTGGACGCAGGCCGATATGACGCGGTGCGCACCCTGAGACCGAAGCTCCTTGGTCACCGTGGCAATCGTACCGCCCGTCGAAATCACGTCGTCCACGATTGCGACGGATTTGCGTTTCACGGCTAGTTTTTTCGGGGTGATTCGAACCGTATGCGAGTCGACTCTCTTCTTTTCCAGGTAATCCCAAGGCGTGCCCGTGAGTGCGCCCGCTTCTTTCACAAAGCGGATCGCATTATCGTCCGGGGCGAGTAGGAAGTCGACCTCGGCTGATTTCAAGAAACGGCCGAGGGCAGGAATGCCCGAGATTTCCCGCGCGGGGATTGGAAAGGTCTTGAGAAGTTCGGCGTTGTGAAACGTCATCGTAAGTAGTTCATCGCAATCGACCGCGATGTGTTTCGCGATTGCTTTTGCAGACACTGCCTCGCCGTCGAGGAAACGTTTGTCTTGACGTCCGTATCCGAAATACGGTATGACTGCCGTGATCCGCCGGGCACCTGCATCGCGTAGCGCGTCGGCCAACAGGAAAAATTCGACAATCATCGGGTCCGGGTGCGTGGTCTGAACGAGTACAACTTGCTCTCCCGCGACGGGCCCCAAGAGCCGCACATACCTCTCGCCGTCCGGAAATCCCCCCGGGTGCCGCTCAAAGGCGACTTCGACATTCTCGACGCGGAGCTCTTTAGCGATTCCACGCGCGAGTGGCACCGAGGCGGACCCGCCGACGACCTTCATGACACGGACCTGACCCTTCGTATGGGCTGTAGATATATGAATCGTCCGACGCCTACGATTGCGATAACCGCCCGCAAGCTTTCTTATACGCACAATCTGGGTGGACGAACCAGACTAGGATGAAGCTGGAGAGGCTTTTCGACTTCGGGGGCGCCCACCGACGCAGCGTTGTCGTTGCGGCCCTGCTGACAATGTTCTCAGGCGTTGCGCTTGTCATCGATCGTCCGAAAGGAACGATCCTCGAGTGGCTTGCGGTTCCTCTCATCGCACTTGGAGCCGCTTGTTTCACCTGGGCAATCTGGCCGGTGGCGAAGGCAGGGTCTCAGCCTGCGGCCCCATTCTTATTCAGCCGCATCCTTTCGAGAGTTACACGGAATCGCCGACTGATTTCTTTATTGCCCGCAGTAGGAGTCGGCGTGACTTTGTCGGACCTGGTCTACAACCTGTTTCTATCAGCAAACCGAGAGCTGCTAACCGAGGACACGATCGTCTTGCTCCTCGGAGGTGTATTGATCGCGTATCCGCTTTTTCCGGAACGGTTCGCCCGGGAGCGGGATTTTGCCTTGGCATTCTTCCTCGCTCTCAACCTGATTCTGGTCCTGCCGCTCCTGGCGGTGCGGGCCTACTACCAAGATTTCGAACGTTCGGTCGATGTCTATTCGTGGGTCGCTCTCGCGCCGGAGACGAGCGGAGTTCTCTCCCTAGTCGGCGTCAAAAATGCAGTCCATGCAGTCCCGGGTGCGTCGGCACCCGGCCTTACTTTCCAGCCACGTGGCCTAGCTTTCGAGGTTACCATCGTGATTACGACCGCTTGTTCTGGAATCTATTCATTCGGGATTTTCGCGGCCGCGTTTATCGCTTTCGTACTGACAGAATATGAAAAGATGACACGCCGACTCTGGACTTTCCTCGGCTTCGGGCTCCTAACGGCGTACGCTGCGAACGTGCTTCGAATGACTGTGATCATCCTGGTCGGGTACTATACGGACAGTGCACAAACAGATCTACAAAACATGTTGATTGCACACTCTTATGCGGGATGGCTAATTTTCATCGGGTGGATTGCGCTCTTCTGGACTGTCCTCTTTCGGACTCTGCCACTCGCGGCTAACCCAGGGTCGACCGAAACGATTCGATCTCGATCCGAGTCCGTCTGTTCTATCTGTCACTCGTACATGACTCCAACTATCGCCGCTCAACGCTGCACATGTGGGCTGTTCGTCCACAAGGCTTGTGCTTCAGCAGCCATCAAATGTCCAGTGTGCGCCCAGCCATTCGCTCACGTTGGCCCGATGGCAATCGGTGGGAACTGAGCACGAAAAGTTCCGGCTTCGAGGATGCTAGGCGCGTGAGGAAAGAAGCAGTTCACGGGTTCCATCGCCACAGTTGAACAAAGCGTCAACTGCCGAGAGGTTCGGGATGAAGGCACCATGAAGCTGCGGATACGGGCGCGGATGAAATACGTCGTATTCGAGCCTGATGTCTCGAAACTTTCCCGTATCGAGGTAGTCTTTGCCGCGGGGACCGGAGAGATAGACCGAGCCGCCGCAAGCCTGCGTTATATGGAGGATCTTCTCCGTTGCATCGTCCTCCTGAGGTGGAGGTAGGGTTGACGCGAGGACGAGGGTGGTCTCGATCGAGAGCCAACGACGGAGACACTCGATAAGCGCCGCGTTGAGACTGCTGACATTGGCCCATTCTCTCATCAGAATCGATTTCAACTCCGGAAAATACGTAGAGAAGTAACGTGCACGCTGGTAGTTGGCTTGGAGCGATTTCGCATGCTTCATTGCCCAAACACCCGAGGCAATCTCAACGTCCTTGATTGGTCGGCTGCTCGCCTTCTGGACCGGCACAGTCAGCCATTGAACCCCATTCGCGGTCTTGATCCGGTTGCGGTTGGTGAGCCCATTCTTGCTATACTCCGCAGTATCATACAAGACGAAGACGTCCGCCCGGTTCATCTTGTGAAAAAAGCCAAGATACGGAAGATAGTTCGGCTGGTGGACGGCGACTACACTACCCTCCAACATTACGCCAGCTTCCGGACTTCCCTGATTACTTCAAATGCTTCCGCGTACCTAACTCCGATGCGATTCCCACGCTCGATTGCCAAGGATCGCACGTATTCCTCCCGCAAAGGATTCCCCTCCTTAGCGAGTTGGGACTTGTATGCCTGAAGAGCATGAATCTTCTTTTGGAGGTGTTCCTCGGTCAACTCGTAAAACAAATCGAGCTTGGCACTGTACAGAACGTTCCAGGGAAAGTCATAGCCGTAGATCGACGATGTTCGGCGAAACGCACGGATTACCTCCGCATTGATTGTCGCGTGGTCCTGGTGGACATCAGCGGTGGAAGGCGCAAAAACCGCACCCGGATCCAGCCTCTTCCGGATGGCGACGAGTTCGTCAAGAACTTCCTGGCGGTGGTCTGGAAGGTGGCGGACGGGCAAGCGCCCAATCACTATGTTGTCGGCAGAGACCCCGAGCCGTCTGGTCGCCTCCAGGCACTCAGCGTAGAGAATATCGCGGGGAAATCCCTCAGGCACCGAATCTTCGCAGATGCTAAACGCGACATAGTGGATCTCGTGACCCTCCTCCTGAAGGCGGACCATCGTTCCCCCTAGGGCCTCTTCAGCATCGTCGGCGTGGGCGGTTACGATTAGGACCCGCACGGTTTTCCCGGTGCCACCGCAGAGCGAATCAGTCGATAAGTGTTACTGAGCGTTAATCGGAGAAAATGGCCTCGCCCCTATTCCAGATGTAGCGCCGCCTTGCGCCAAATCCGAGGAGTTTGCGTCGCGTATGTTCGAGTCTTTCCCAATCTAGTCGCTTCGACCTTTCATGAGAGGAGGCTCGACGCAGTGCAGGATATCACATGTCGAACCCTGCGGTTACCGTGGGCAATAACGTCGTGAAAAGCGTTATAAAAGCGACAAGGTTCGATGCCTCCATGTCGAGGTCACTTGACCAAAAGCTTCGGGGAATGGTTCTTGGTGAACGAGCGACCAAACTCCGAGAGAGAGCTCCCGATCCTCGGCATCAGCATTCAACACCTTGTACCTCGAGTGAATGGAATGGCACATCGGACGGATGTTCTACCTCTCTTTCCGAAGCGGTCACGCACGCCCGCGACCTTTTCGGATGGAGCTCGGGTCAAAACGGGGAGCGATCCATACCACTTGAGTTCGGACCCCGAACTCGACTTCTGGAGCTCGGAGCCAATCCCGTCTCACTGATTACATTTCGAAAGCTTCGACGTTGCTGACATGACTCTCGATTCGGAACAGCTGGGTGGCAAAGCTGCAGTTCCTCCGCTCGGTCGGCAGACAATACAGAACGTTGGAATCGTCTACGTTCTCAGTGCGGCATCGCGGGGCGTCAGCGTTATCGCGCTCGTCGTCCTCGCAAGACTCCTACTTCCACATGATTTCGGTGTGGTCGCCGTCTCGGGCTTGATAATCTCGATTGTCGCATTGTTTAAGGACTTCGGCCTTGGAGCGGCGCTGATTCAGCGCGAAACCGATGCGCAAGCCGCGGCTGCCACAGCGTTCTGGGCGACCTTGCTGATGCGCCTTGTCCTCTATTCGATCCTGGTCCTGATGGCGCCGTTGGTCGCTGCGTTCTTTCAGGAGCCAGCCTTGAACATCATTGTTCCCATTGCCGGCCTAGGGCTGCTTTTCGAAGGACTGGGTGCAATCAACGTTGCCTTTCTGATGAAACGTTTGGAATTTGGGAAGCTGAGCATTGTAGAGGGCAGCAACCTTGTCATCACCACCGTGGCCTCGATCATTCTCGCGGTGGCGGGTTTCTCGTATTGGAGCCTTGTACTCGGATCTCTCGCTAACGCGCCATTGAACGTCTGGCTATTGTGGCGATTCGACCCGTGGAGGCCTTCTAGAAATTTCGACCGACGCCATCTGCGAAACCTGATCGGTTATGGAAAGCATGTGGTGCTAATCAACTCGGCAGGTTTTGCCGTCAAGAACCTTGACTCGCTCACGGTTGCCAAAGTACTTGGCGCGATTAACCTTGGAATCTACTCCTTTGCGGGAAAATTTGGCCTCTTTTCCTCCACGACATTAGGCGCGCCGATCGCCAGGGTGTTATTTCCGACATACGCCAGGATTCAGAACGACGCTAATCGCGTCAAGAGTGGTTACGTCAGGACAATGTTCCCAATTTCTGTCGTAGCCTTTCCCGTCTGCGTCGTCACTCTCGTCATCCCAGACTTGCTGGTGAATTATCTTCTGGGGTCCGGATGGGAATCGGTCGCGGGACCCTTGAGGATACTCGGACTATCGGGGCTGATGGCGACGCTCGCCGGGCCGTCCTGGAACGTCTTCCTCGCTCTAGGTCATCCCGAGCTCGGCTCTCATACCGTCCTGATACAGCTCATCGTAATATCTGTCCTCGCGGTTCCAGGTGCGATTTATGGAGGCCTCCTTGGCGTGGCGGTTGCCGCGACTATCGCAATCGGATCCGGCTCCGTCTACCAGATCTTTGAAGCGGACCGACTGCTAGCGATCAAAGCTAGTGGTTGGCTTCGGGTATTCGGTCCTCCAGTCGTCGGGTCGGCCGTGATGGGCGCGATTCTGCTAACAGCCAGGCAGATTAGCCCATCTTCGATTCTCGGTCTACTGCTCCTGGTTTCAGCAGGCATCACCTCCTATGTTGTCGTGACAGAATTAGCGTCTAGCGGCCGATTGAGCGGTCAGGTGATCGAGATTGTGTCGGCGCTACGGAGACCCCCAGCTTGAGAGCCTTGAGCACGAAACAAGTCTGTGAGAGCTCCGGCAGCTCTCCACGAGAAACTATTGATAGCCCAGTGGTTCGGAAAAGTTCGGGATAGTTGTGAAGAAAATTATGGCTATCGAGAGTTTGCGATACTCGACGGAACGTTCGACGATTCTCGAAGTCCAAATCGAAAAAGTCGAGGATGATGGCTGTTCTCGCAACCCTTGCGATTTCGGACACGGAATGCGCTATGTACTGAGGGGGGACGTGAAGAAGCACTTCGCTAGCCACGATTGTGTCGATCACTTTGTCCCTGAATGGCAGGTTTGCTGAGAATGCAAGGATCCAACCGCACCCCGGCTTCGGCACGCATGCTCGTGCTTGAGTCAACATGGACTTGGCGATGTCAATCCCGATGTATGTTTCCGCGGCAGAGGCAAGCGTCATCGAAATGCGACCCGAGCCGCATCCGATCTCCAATACGCTGCGGGGTTTGAGCTGGATGAGAGCGTCCCCAATGGTTTTCAGCTGTTTCGCAGTCGTTCCAGTTCGCTCCAGTTTCCGCTCGTCCGAACGATACGTTCCTCCACGACGCTCCCAATACTCTCTTGGCCGATATTCGAATATTCGGCGCGACATCCGCCTTCTCAGGTTCAAGTTGAAGCCTCGATGATTTCTCGATATGCGGCAGCCAACTTCGGAGTTAGGCGCTCATCGGAGAGGGCACGTTCGATCATCTCCCTCGCCGAACGCCCCTTCGATTCCATTAGACTCCGGTCCTCAGCCAGCGCCGCCAATATGCGAAACATGTCATCGGGCCACTCCCGAATCAGAAAACCGTTTTGGGGAGAGACCGGATATTTATCCACGCCGTCATTATCAAGAGCTATCACTGGGCGCCCGGAAGCCATCGCCTCCAACGTTGATCGCCCGATGCCCATGTACGGGAACTGGTTGAAGAAGACGTGTATGTTCGAATAGAACGCCGGCATGTCCCGAGGCTTGGTGTTCACAAACAGCCTGACGCGATCCTGACCAATTTCGGGCCGAACTTCCTCGATGCGTTGATCGTCACCTGCAAAAGCAATCCAAAGTTCGGCGAAGTCCGGAAGATGGTGCGCAAGCGAGACAACCTTTTCATATCCTGGTTTGTCGATTCGCGACGCAACGCCGACGCGTAGAGGCGGCGTTTTCGCGAAGGGTTGCGGTGAGAAAGTCTTCGTGTCGACAGAGTTCGGAATGTACCAGATGTTCCGCGGACCGCCTATTCGATCACGGTGGTCAAGGGCTCTGGCGTAACTTCTTCGTTCCACGCAGATGATGTTTTCGAATGCGTCAAGCACAATATCTTTGACATACTCGGGCACAATTGAGTCTGGGGCCGACAGAATCGTGTGCTCCGTGAAGACGACTTTCGTTGGATTCCCACCGACGCGAGCACAAGATTTCACCATTCGTTCAATAGACTTCCTGAATCCAAGCTTTCCGGCCACCCTCCATGAATAGTCCTGATCTATGAGATGAATGTGGATCACATCTGAATCAAGCCGCGTTGCAATTGCATCGCGCTTCCTCCAGCGTAGTCGTTCTGCCACCGCATTAACAACCATTCTCGACCCGCGCCCTGGTCCGCTTCGAGCCGGTTCCAACCACACAGGGCCTACGGACAAAACCCTTGCATTGAACATTTGGAAATCTGGTTCGTCAGGGGTCAAGTTCTTGAGTATTACAAAATCGAAATCCTGGAGAGCTTCGACAATCGCTTTGACGTGTGTGGCCACGCCTCCAATCAGAGGAAGAAAGCGAGGCGCGACTACCAGGATCTGTGGGCGAGGAAGTCCAAGCGCGTCCAATCAACCGCCTCCCGATCGAAGGACGGTTTCGTAGACGGCCTGCTGCCGCGCCATCGAAGTCGAGGCGCCATATGTCTTCTGGACGATTTCGCGCGCCCGCCTTCCCAAATCCACTAAATTGTCACGATCTTCGAGAAGATCCTTGAGCAGCTGGGAAATGGATTCCGGATTGGACTCTACCAAGAATCCCGTTCGCCCATCCTCCACCGGTCGCCGATCTCCAAGCCGGGTCATGATTACGGGGCGGCCGCTAGCCATCGCCTCGAGCGTTGCCCTCGAGATCCCTTCCGTCTCAACGGGGTTGAGCAGGACATCGACGTTCTGAAAGAACTTCGGTAGCAGGTCGTGAGCAACGTTTTCATGGATCGTTGTATTCTTCTTTCCGTTGACGCTGAGCAGGGCCTTGAAATCGTTAATTTCCCGTTTTGATCCGGATAGAGCCACCTCGAAGTCGATTCTCTCCATTGACTGATTCGCGAGGGTTGCGAACAAGCTCGTCCCTTTGTCCGAGTCATGTCTTCCAACGTATCCGACCACGAGGTTCTTGCTGTCCCTCCATGGTTGAGGTCGAAATAGCTCGGTGTCGACGTAAACAGGGGTGAACCATACTTGAGCACCCGTATGAGAGAGCTTTGACTGTGTTTCTGCGAAAATGTGTCGATCTACACACTGTACAAAATCGAACTGTCCGAGAAGGTAGTTTTCCAGTGATAAGTAGTTGGGCGGGCTCCTCTCGGGCGGAAACGAATAATGCTTGGTGAGTAGCAATCTACACCCAAGGCTCTTGAATGACGCAAACTGTCGTGCCCACTTCTCGAAAAACCTCGTTCTAAGCAAGTTGTCGATCCTAAGCAAGTTCCATCCGTCGATATCTCGGACATGCACTAAGTCCGGTTTCAGCATTCTAATGAGATGGATCTTGGCGCGTTGCCGTTGAATCTCCGCTATGCTCCCGTACAGGACCCTCAGTTTCCACGGGGCTCGGCCATTTTGAGAGGACAAGAAAGGATCGTCCGGGGCAACACGCCAAACGTCACAGTTCGCGGCGAGGATTTCGTAGCGAGCGATACCCGTGAGGGAATTTGCAACGATGGAGTATCTGTAGTTATTGAGTTTTGTTATGATCGTGGAGATGTCGATTTCAGGACCGCCGAGGAGAGGCAGAAAACGAGGACTGAACTGGACTATGAGGGGCGACGTCATTTCGTCAGCCCTCTGATTGTTTCCAAAAGAGCGAATCTTCGGGACTCGAGGGAGAAGAGCTTTACGACCCTCGCTCTCGCCCTCTTTCCCATCTCAGGATTCTCGAGCGCTTTTCGAACACCTTTCGCAATGCTCTTCGGATCTCCAGATTCCACGTAAACGCCTGTGTCTCCGACAACTTCGGGAATCGCCCCCCTGTCCGTGACAACCGGAACGCACTCGCACAGCATGGCCTGGGCCAAGGCGCTTCCAAACCCCTCATGGGTCGACGCTTGCACGTAGACTGCAGCTCGTTGTAGTTTCTCCTTGAGGGCCCCGTCCGACAACCAGCCTGTGAAAACCAGATTGGAGCTTGCTTCCCGTTGCAAATCGACGATTGAATTGTCCAGAGGCTTTCCAACTAGGTAGAAACGCAATTCCGGAAGGAGTCGGGCTGCCCTCACATATGGCAACAGCCCCTTCCTCTCGAGGTAGTCCCTTCGAACATAAGCGATCGTCAGCACAGAGCCATCTTTCTGGCCCTTCGGGGCGAACTCGCCAGGGTCGAAACCAAGAGGGACGACTTTTAGATCTGTTCTATCGGTGAACCGGCGGGCTAGGTTTGAAATCGTCTCTGAAATCGGAAGCAGGACCGTTGCACCTCTTAGAACCGACTTCAAACGGCGCTCATTTTTCTCGGGGATCCTCTTGCCAGGCCACTCTTCCGACGAAACGTCGAAACCACCAAGGACTACGATGGACGGTTTTCCAAGCAGCCTGGAGAAAATGACCGCGAGGTACGCCTGGTCGTATCCGAACCAAGAAACGTTCGCATTGGTTCTAGCGACTGCCTGGAGCACCCTCAACACATCGGGAATACCGTGTAGCTTCCCGCCGTAGAGGACAGGCCTCACCTCGAAGCTCGAACGTAGAATTGCCACATCTGTCGCAACGAAGTCTGCCATCCCGGCAGGAGTGAGGTAAAGCATCGCGATTGATTTCCGTCTGGTGTTCAACACGACTCACGTTCCGTGAGCTCCCTAACTATGGCTTCTGACGGCGGTTTGCCCGTAGGCCATCGGACTCTGAGTGGAGAAGGCGGAGTCCCCAGTTCGAGGTCGCGTCCAACAACATCCATGATTCTTCCAGGATCGGTTCCGACTAGCGTGTTTACTCCGGCATCGAGCGTGAAAGTCCACTCCGTTTCGTCGCGAAGAGTAAAACAACGCGTACCGAGGTAAGCGGCCTCTTCCTGAACTCCCCCGGAATCCGTGAGGATGAACCGAGCATTGGAGAGCAGCGCGAGGAAGTCGAGGTACCGTAAGGGTGGCGTACGAATCAGCGATGGTGGAAATGCTAGATCGTTGTTCTTGATAGCTAAGGCCGTCCGGGGGTGTACAGGGAAGACTATCGGAGTCCTCATCGCAAGATCGGTCAATGCCTGGAAAATTCTAGTTAGAGTGGGACCGTCCTCGGTGTTCTGTGCTCGGTGGACGGTTGCCAAACCGAATTCGCGCTTCTTTACGCCGAGACGGGACATCAGCTGTGACTTTTCCGTCGCTTTTGAGACATTTCGCAAGCAGGCCTCGACTCCAGTACTGCCAACGAGCCGGGATCGGTCGTTCAATCCTTCGCGCCTTAGATTATCGACATCCGCCGCAGTCGCGGCAAACAAAAGATCGCAGGCATGGTCAACCACAATTCTGTTGATCTCTTCGGGCATCTGGCGATTGAACGAGCGGCAGCCTGATTCTACATGGATGACGAAGTGATTCTTCTGGCTGACCGCAGCGATAGCGCCGCCAAGGGTTGAATTCGTGTCCCCTTGCACGACAACAATTCCGGGCCCCAGTTCTGTAAGCGCGTCTTCCACTCCATTGATAATTCGAGCAACCTGTCTCGAGTGGGTGTCCGGTCCGACATTAAATGTTCGTGTGGGTACGGGCAGGTCCAAGTCGTCTAAGAACACTTGGGCCATCTCTGAGAGTTGATGCTGGCCCGTGTGGAGGATGATACATTCTTGGCCTGACTTTATCCACCCATCTATTACCGGTGAGAGCTTGACAATTTCAGGACGAGTGCCAAGAACGAAGTAGCACCGCTCATCCACGCAGGTCACGCCTCCCTGTTGGATTGCAGGACTTCAGCCATGTGGTGCGCCGAGGCATGCCACGAGAACTCTCTGGACACCGCCAGCGCGCTCTTTGACATCCCCGCCAAGCCAGCCGGGTCTCCGAGTGTTCTCCGAATGATATTAGCCATTCCTGAGACGTTTGAGGCGCATGCTCCGCACCCCCCGGCCGTCAACAGGCGAGCCGTCTCGCCGTCTGCCGGCCCCAAGTGTAGAATTGGCACACCGTGACCCAGGTACTCGAAGACCTTCACGCCAATGGCACATCGGTAAATCGGATCGCTCGAGAGCGTGCTCAAACCCATCCTGCTTCGGGCGAGCCATTCAGAAACCTCGGTACGGCTTGCGGGAGGTAAGAACGCCACTTCAGAACCGAGCCCGAGCTGAAGCGCCTTTTGTTTGATTTTCCGAACGTAGGATTCATCGTCGCATCCAAGGAAAACGACCGAGAGCGAGACACCGCTGGCAGCAAGGGCGTCAATAAATGCCTCCGTATCGTAGTAAGGCCGTGGACTCCCTAGGTGGAGGATGTCCACCTCCTTCACGACGTCTGCAGCTCCAACGACCGTTTCGGCGCCGTTGAAAACGACTTTGATTTTTTCACTCCGGACGTGGTAAGATTGGGCAATCATTCGCTTCAACGTAGGCGTTACAGTTGTCACGCTGGTCGCGAAAGCGATCGCGAAACGTTCGAACAGCTTGCGAAACGCGTTCTTCCAATCGCCTCGATGCTCTTTCTCGAGAACGAGCCAAGAGTCGTGTACATCGAACACCGCCGTCCCGCAGACCATGCGAGAAGCAAAGAGAATCAAGACCGCCAATACGGGATCGTGGAGAGCGGCGATGACAGCTTCCGGCCTCCGCGAGTTTAGCAAACGGAGGAAATAGCGGGCGACGGTGAGGTCAGTACGAACGAGCGTTCGAAGGCCCCCTCCTCTCCGGCGAAAAATCTGAGGGTCACCCAGGGGCAGGCGAACTATTGTGTCCGACGTAGAGTCGGCTGGAAACCTGTCTGGCGACACGAGCGTCACCGCAAACCCTTCTCCGGAAAGGTGGCTGGCTAGAGCAAGAGTTCGGACAGCAAACCCTGGAGCTGTGGAGTGCGGGTCAGCGAACTCGGTGAAGAACACGATCCTCAATGTGACACCGCCATCGGCGTCGCGATCGAATCGGCAGTGGCGAAGCTGCCTTGCTCACCTATTTTCGCAAGGAAGGTTTGCAGCGCAGTGAGGTCTTTCGAGCACGCGCGAGAGAGCCAAATTGGTAAATCTCGTCTTCCGGCAGCAAGATCCACTGCTTCCCACGGATGGATGAGGAACGATACGTAGTCTCCATGTGCCGTCTCTACGGCTTGAATCGACTTCTCCACTGAATGGGAGTTCAGGAAACCGAGCCCAATTGGCGTTCCCGGTTGCAAGGGGTTTTCAGTAACCGGCAGTTCCAAAACGGCACTCCCGCCGACGCTGTCGATACTTGCCACTGATGGCTTGTAGATGGACCGAGGTGCTCCGCGGTGATCATAAGCCCTAAACAAATGCCACCGTAGAAGCGTTCTGCCCGGCAAGACGGAAGAATCCCAGGGGATGCCGAGATCTTCTAAGACCCGCACGGTATCGCCGTCGCCGCTGAAATTTGGGGCCCGGAAGATTCGAACTGATCTTTTCGTGAGCTTGGAAATCGACTGAACGGACCGCTTAATTTCCATCCTTTGAAACTGAACTGTTTTCGTGCACAACACACAATGCGAATCGCCATGGCTACCGACTTCGTGGCCACGCGAGGAGATGTCTTCAATGAGATCTGGAAATTCCCGAGCGACCTTTCCTAGCACGAAGAAGTCCGCCGGGAGTGACAAATCATCGAACAAATCGAGGATACGCGGCAATCCCTCCTTGAGTCCACGAGAGGAATCGGCAACGTACTCTTCGATGTCTGGTTCCACATCTACCGAGACCCAAACTTGTCTCATGATTTCACGATCCACCGTAGCAATCAAGGAAGTCATTGGCAACCTTGTCCCATGTGAAGCCATTGAGGACGCGATCACGTCCCGCCTTGCCGAAGCGTTCCCTCGCGGCAGGATCCGCTCTCATTACGGAAAGGGCAGCAACAATGTCTTCCTCATCATTTGCGACCAAGATTCCGGATTCGCCCGACCTCACTATTTGGGGTACATCGCCCACGTTTGATGCGATTATGGCCTTGGCAGCAAGCATGGCATCGAGAACGGCGAGAGGGAGACCTTCCATGTAGCTGACGTGCACGTACACATCGCATGCGTGAACATATCGCCCCGGGTCTCTTACTTCACCAACGAGGACGATGTGAGAACCGACACTGAGGTCCGCGACGAATTTTCTGACTTCGTCCAAATGGGGACCTCCTCCGACGACGAACAACTTGCTCTCCGGCACAATCTTCGCGAAGTGTTGGAAGGATCGGGCCAAGAGCTTCACGCCGGCTACCTTGTCTGGCCAGTGAAGAGGCCCTACGAAAGTGGCGATGAACGCAGAGTCTTGAAGGACAAGGTCACGACGCGATTCGTCATAGCCACCAGGGAGAATCGTTCCGCCAGGACTTACTCTCACGACTCGCACCCCCTCATGCAGTAGATTGGAAAGCCAGTGGACGATGTCCCAACTGACGGCCGTGACAACATCGCATCGAAGCATGAGTCTCTTCAGGATCCAGGTGGCAATCCTTGACGTTTCCCGCGGCGGAGTGTGCACCGTGAAAACCAGTTTCACTTTGCGGTGAAATAGCTTGTAAACAACACCAGGCAGCAGGGTGTGCCAGTGACCGTGGGCGTGCAGCACTGTAGGACGGTAGCGCCGCAACTGCACCACCACCCGGAACACAAAAACCAACTTCGGTCCAGGCAATCCAATCGTGAGGTTCCCCGACCCCCCTTCGTTCACGAAGACTTCGACTCCAATTCCTAACGTCCGCAATTTCTCCGAAAGGGACATTGTGAATCGGGAGATACCCCCAATCCGGGCAGGTCCGTATGGCGATATCATAGCGACTTTCAGCCTGCCCACCCCCTACCAGACAAACCATACCGACTGTCGGGTACTGTCGTATATTTTGTAGTTCGAATCAGCGAGAAGGACGAGAAGGCCGCTTGGCCGATCGTAGCCGTAGGATTGAAATGCAAAGGGGATGCGCTTGTCGACCGCAACAAAATGCACGTCATAGAACTGCATGTTCTGCTTCGCGACCTCGGGAGATACGTAAAACAGAACCGCCTCCCAATCAACTTCGGCGTTCCGGATGTTGATCGGCACGAAGATTGAATCCGTGTTGAAGGATAGAGTCCAGATATCGAGGCTCCGGACGCTCAGTTCGGCCGGATTGACGAATCGCCACAGTAGCTGTTGCGGACTGGTCCAGTGGAGAGACGGGCCGCCTAGCGGCAGAACGGGGCGGCCGGAAACGGCGGCCAACTGGCCACCGAGAATCCCATCGTTTGCCACAATTGCGCCTGAGGTCCTGTCGACAATGTAGACGCCGGTGGAATATGTGTTATCAGGAATCGCGGCGTCCGTCGAGTACCGTTGTCGCCAATAATCCTTCATTACCCAGGATGTTGCCACAGACACCAACATCAGTGCGACAATTATGGTAAAGGCTAACTTCCGTCGTCTCGGACGGCGACTGCGAATCGAGAACAGGCCGAATACCAGGAGCATCACGAAAAACAGAAACAAGAACTCCGCAATGTAGTCCCGGAGGGGCAGCAGCGGGAGGAAAAGAAGGACCACCGTCAAGATGAACTTGTCAGAAGCCTCTTTCGGACGACGCCAGGTTGCTGCCACAAGTCCCACCGCGGCGAACGGAATCAGAGGGCCAACTTTCCCGGCAAGGCTCAGACCCATGTTGGCCAAAACCACAGAGAAGGACGTTCCTTGGAAAACTCCTTGGCCGTACTGATCCACTAGATTTGCCCCCCCGATGCCCGGGTACGCAAATTGAATGTAGAACGTGGAGACAAACCCCGACACTCCGGCAAAGAAAAGAGCGTATCGCGAGGGCCGTTCGTATCGCGCTAATGCGAACCGCAGTCTCTGGGTTACTTTGTGAAATGGTATCGCAAACAGATACGCCACGAGGATGAAAAATGTGAGAACTCCCATCCGATGTATGGCAGTCAGCAAGACGATAAGAACAATCGCCAGGAAAAAGAACCGAAACTTCTTGGTTCGAAGATGACTGACAAGAAGAAGGACGAGCACGGGGACGAGACCCACTACGAAACCTCTGGACGAACCGACCCAAAATGTATCTTTCAGGTAGAAGGGAGTGAGGGAGAAGAGAACTGCTACACTGAGGGCGAACAAATCATCTCTTCGAATTGTCCTGGCCGCGAGGTACGCACTGAGCCCTCCCGCCATCGCGATAATCCAACCAAAGACTAGCATCGAGCCCTCGGTGGGTAGTCCGGTCGTCAATGTTATCGAAGCGAGCGTGAACGGGACCGCGCTCGGATAGGAAAGGGCATAGAGTCCAAAGTACGACAATGGATGAAGGATCCAAGCTGCGTGGCCGATGTCAATGATGCCCGAGGCTAGGGTGTGAATAAAAGTCGTGTCCGCGCCGAGTTCGTGATGGACATCAAGAGGGTATCGGAACAAGACGTTGACAGTCGTTAAGGTGACCAGGAGGCAATACATGACCCGTTTGGGAAGGATCATGTCGCCCACGCCTCAAGAAGAGTTTTCAGCCGAAGTACGTTTTCTCGAGAAAATCTCGAAGCCGCGAACTCACGATTCCTCCGCCCGAGCTCTTCTCGGAGTGTCGGATCTCTTCCCAGCTTTTCAATCCCGCGAGCCAGCGCCTCGGCATCGCCCTCCGCAACTAGAATTTCTGAGACGAGTTCGGGAATTCCCGCGTGTCGCGTCGCGATAACGGGGAGCCCGTAGGCCATCGCTTCCATTAACGACACTGGAATTCCTTCGCGATCTCCGGATGCGGTTGTTTCCGAAGGCAGGCAAAAAATGGTTGCTCCGCGATATGCCGCTTGAAGTTCAGAATCGCTCAAACGACCCAATATCTTGACTCGGTGAGCTACCCCGCACAACTCGGCGATGGCGGCCACATCAAGGGATCCGCTTCCCACAAGCCATGCCTCGTATTCTTCCGGCAGCCGACTTAGTGCCGTGAGGAGGGTTCGATGCCCCTTCTTTTCCACGAAGCGCGCGACCGTTAGGACACGGATTTTCCCTGGAGTCCTCTGGGCAGCACCAGACACTTCCGGAAGGTCGGCAAACATTGGAACGACACGGATCTTGTCGGTTGGCACTCCGTAGGTGGTTAGGACGCCACGATTGTACTCAGCGACGGTGACGATCCCCTTTACGAACTTGAGAGCCTTGTCGAACAGTCGAGGGTTCGGGTTATTGTATAGTTCGTAAGCATGAATCGTAACGCTCACCGGACGACCGGTGAGTCGTCCGCAGAAATATCCAACAAACAGCTTATGGTCGCCGAAGTGGCAATGAATGAGGCGAAGGCCTTCTTGCTTCACCTTCGTTGACACGAGAGCCGCAAGCAGGAAATCGACCAATGCAGCCTGCCGCAGGGCCTCAAAGAGGACAGATAGGTATCTTCGCGAGTCACCAATCAGGGTCCGGAAATGTGCTACCCCGATGGAGCGAAAGGTCGGCTTGTGGATGGGCCAATCGGCATCAGGGGGGTATGGTCCAGGCCCTACTTTCGTTGGAAAGAGGTGTACAATGACTCCAAGCGACACCAGCTCTCGTACTTCTCGATATACGAAGCTCTGGAGACCCATCGCCATCGAAACGACGTACGCGACCTTCAACCGCGAATCGACATTTCGATTCATGCTTGATAACCCCGCACAGACGCCACTTCGCCTCGTTCGAGAAACCGCAAAATACGAGCGGGAACACCCGCAACGACAGCTCTTGGCGGCACATCCTTGGTCACAACTGCCCCGGCTCCGACAACAGCTCCTTCCCCAATCGTTACGTTGGGCATGATGATCGCACCAACACCAATCCAGGCGTCGCTCTCGACAACGATCTTCCCACGAACTGGCTTTATGAATTCCGGCGCAATTCGGGAGTGGTTCGGGTCCGAGGAAGTTACGAAAGTGACTCTCGGTGCAACTGCAACTCGGTCCCCGAGAACGAGCTTTTCCGCATTGTCTTCGAGGATTTCGGCGACTATCATATCTTCGCCGACGTAAACTCCGTTGCCTATCCGAAATCCGCACGCCCGGAACAGCCCAACGCGGAGGCTGTTTCCGGGGGCGTGCTTCGCCAGTGTCTTGAAAAGGCGCTTCAACCAAGGCCTCATTCCATCGCCTCCTGAAGGGGCACGGGGATTCGCCCGTTTGTCCTCTCAAAGCTTTCTGGCCAACCCTCGATGAACTGCACAATGAAATCGGTTACGTCAATCATGTCGCACAAGAGCGCTTGGCGCTTTGCCCCCCATGAAAGTTTTAGATCCGGGATGGAAAAAATCTCTTCGACGCGTTCCATCGCTCCCTCCAGGGATTGCTCCCAAAAACCAAGTCCATACTTCTGCTGCTGATCGTCAAGGTAACCCCGGGTCGCACTCGAGACAAAAATCCATGGTGTGCCGAGTACCCCCGCCTCCGAGGCCATCGTCGCACCCTCTCCGATGTAGAGAGAAGCAAAGAATAGAAGGTCATGGATGCGTTCGAGCGGAATCTTGAGAACAAGGGTGCTGAGCTCACCGGGCAACTTGCGCTCGGATGTAATCAGAACCCGCCCGTACTCTCCCAGGCGGTCAATAAAGGAGAGGATGTCGGCCGGGTTGCGAACTGCCAGTCCATCTGACCGAATATCGTGACTGGAATCCCAGGAAGCGAATCGAACCACGATGAGCTTTTCATTTCGGCTGGCCCCGACCAAGTCAAGTACGCTCGACTGTGGCTCAAAACGAGAGGGATGGAGATACGCAAGTTCTTTGTACCCTGGGTATCTCAGCTGCTTGTTTCCAAGATCCTTTTGAAATGCCGACGGGGTACACACGGCATCTGTGAAAGGCAGCATCGTTCGGAGTACAGCGACAGCGATCTCTGTGTCGCTGAATGCAATGTGCGGGGTCCCTCTCAGCGCGCTCGCCTGGGCCGCGTAGGGAGAACCTGTGCTAACGACTAGGTCAGCCCCGCTCTCTCTGAGAAGCCGCAGGAATCTGTAGTCTTTCCTGGGAGTGTCCAGAATTTTCATTCCCATGTTTGGCGCGTTCCGGCCGAATACTACATATTGCAAGTTGTAGGCTGCCAACAACGCAAGAGTCGATTCCTTGTCCACCGCGGCGATTCGGACGCGATGGCCACGACTCGCAAGTTCGCCGATGGAATTGCGGAAGAAATGAACATGAGCCGGATGACCTACCACGAAGATTATTTTCATGGCCGCCACGCACCCGGGGTGACATCCAAATCATGTGAAGGCGCGGAACTCGAGAGGCTGGTTTGGGCTGCTGCGCAATCCCGAGAGCAGAATTGTCTCTGGATCATACCGTGAGTTTCCTCCCAAGCTGGTAGGCCGCCCTAACCGCCCTCAGTGCAATCGGACGATATGCTTTCTCGAACCGACCCGGGTTGATCGATTTCCCACCAAAACGACGCTTGAATTCCGCGGGCCCGTAGGCTTCACCAGGAGGCCCAGCTCCCCCAAAGTCGAAGAGCGTGCACCCCTCCTCGACTCCTCGTTTGAGGATCTGCCACACGAGCCAGTCGTCTGCGTGATGCATCCTTCCGAGGTCTGATGACCCGGCGTACCAGTCGTACAGCGTGGTTTTCCAGCGAAGCACGAGACGGACAGCGCAACTCGAGCCTCCAATGGCGGCCACGAGACACCACAATTCCCCTCTAGGGACCAAGACCGAGAACGCGCTCTCAAACAAGCTTCGCGGAGCGAGGGGGATCTTCGCCCTAGAATACGTTTCCTGAAGCAAACGGTAAACTGCAATCATGTCAGGAGCGGGAGATTCGAGAAGGCCGACTCCCGCACGCTCGGCGCTTGCGATGCTCTTTCGTCGCGACTTTGACATCTTACTAAGGAGAACCGACTTTCCTGGCGTCAGGTCGATCAGGTAGTTCATGTGGTCTTGCCACTTGTACCCGGAAGCCTCGAACGCCGCCCTGTCAGCCCCCGGGTACAGGTTCCTAACTTGACTCAGGGCGGCTTGATGTATTGCGACAGATTCGTGCGCTGCAAGGAGTCTCGGGAATTCTGAAACTTCTCCGAGGGGCCCACCGACTATCAGCGATCGTGTGGCCAGCTTGGGAAGGCGGCCCCTCGCATAAGAGACGAGGACAAACGCCAGCAAAGCTCGAATGCCATCAGGTGCCTCGATAGCAACGACGCCTGGTCGATAGCCATCGGTGTTGGCATAGACTTCCATCAGCTCCGGACTTTGGTAGATGCTTGCTCCCGGGACAGCTTCGAGAAAGTCGGTCCAAGCGGAAACTGTGACTGACGACGTGACTTCCACAGCTCACCTCCCCCAGATTCGTGACGCAAAGTCCCCAATCGACACCGCATCGAGGTCTCCTGTGACCGATAAGGCAAAGGAATGGCCGTCGGGCCACGGTCGAGTTCCCCCGGGCGAGCGTACCGCCCAGTCCGCGGCTTCCGAAAGCGGGACCAGCCAGCCGCTAGCATCGACCGTCTTCTCGATGAGCAGTTCCAACGCTGCTTCGCAGATGTGGAACCGCTCCGGATGGACCTGGACGACAAGATGGGACCGGGTCGAACAAGCCATTTCCATCATGGCTTCAAACGCGTGCCAGAGTCCGGTGGTATTGTGTATCCCGAGCCCATCGACGAGGATCTCATCATCCGGAAGCGAGACTGGCATCTCGATCAATGTCGGAAGCGAGACGGCAGAGGGAGCGATTGGATCTCCACCGTAGCGGGAGGAAACAAGTTGCTTCACGGCACGCGTGATCGAATGCCCCGCTGGCAAGGCGAATTGCGTGCAGCTGGAGTCGAACAGGAACCCGCGGCTTCGAACGAGATCAAGGGTCTCACGATCCGCTCGCAGATACGGGGCGCGGAAACCCCCCGCAACCAGACCCAGGTTCGAAAACACAGTACAAGCTGCATCTAGGTCGGAGCGCTTCTCATTCAGAGAAATGTCCGCATACGAAACATGCCGGTATCCGTGAACCGCGAGATCTGCCTCTCGGAGGCGTCGCAAAAGCTCGGGGTGCCGTTCTATGATGCTAGCCGTAATCGGAATCGTCGGTCGGGTGTCCCAGCGAGCCATCAATGATATCATTCGGACGAGGCGCGAAACGATTTTGTCTGGGCCTATTCCATATCGAACAGGAAGCAATGACGCTCGGTAAACGGTGCCGCCTAGTCCTTTCCGAAGTGTTTCGACGATCACTAGATCACACTCAGCAGGATGGCGAGGACTCCACTCGCTGCGTAGAATCCAAGGAGTACCCAAACCAATGTCTTTTCCGTCATCGAGTGCCGGGACAGCAACCAGTAGGCCAGGGTGTACCGACTCGCCCCAGGCGGAGGCCGAAGCGTTCCGTCCGGATGGATGACGGGGTTTTGACAAGCCAACTTTCGCTTGCCGTTTTCATTGTGGAACCCATAATACGTCGTCGCAGCCGCCTCATAGAAGGCCGGTACAATTGCGACAAGACCGTAGAATTCGATATGACCCAGGATCACTCCTGAGGCGAGAGCCGCGCCCAAACCGAGCGTCCCGATGTCGCCGATGAAGATCCGCGCAGGGTACCGGTTGAAGAAGAAGAGCCCAAGCGACGACCCGACAATTGCGGCGAAAATCAAGGAGCTGTAGTCCGGGCCACTTCGTAGCACCGTGATTATGAGAAGGGCGAGTGCCACGATTGCTATCTGACCGCTTTCCAACCCATTGTATCCGGCCGACATGTTCATGGCGTTGGCGAAGCCCGTGACCCCGATGGGAACGAGTATTAGCCAATAGAGAAGGTGAATCCCGCTAGGGAAGCCGATCTGGAATCCCAACGGGAGGTCAATCGTCTCAGGCCCAAGGTGGACCAGCATGAGAGGCAAGGCAGCGAATGCGACTGCAATCGCCTTGAGCCGTTGCCGGATGTTCGAAATATCGTCGATGAGACCAATCATGCCAGCCATGAAGAACACGCTAATTGAGGCGAGAAAGGGTGGTTCCGCCACATTTCCAAGAAGCTTCTGCAGGCCTACTACGAGCGAAAGACTGACCGAAAATGCGAACAGAGCTGCGATCCCTCCCAACTCTGCGACCTCGGGTTTCGAGGCTTTGTTGACATCCCTCCCCACCATTCCTCCCGCCCTCATCTTGCGGATCAGAGGTGGAACGACCGCGAGAGCCAGGACGTATGCGAGTCCAAGGGCGACAAGGACGCCAAACCCGTCCGTGAGTTGCAGGTTCGGCAAGGCTACTAACTCGTGTCCACTGGCCGGACTCATCGCTGGCACATCTCGATGGGGGCCACCCCTCTCCGAGCCTATTTCAAGACTACTCGGTGATTCTCATACACGATTCCAGGAGGTTAGTCCAAAGCTCGATTCCTTCGCCCAAGGATTCATAGCCGCAAGAACATCCGGGAGGCAATCTCATGGCTGGCCGAATTCACTCTACGGCAGAAATCTCACCCGACGCAACGATCGGAAAGGACACCTCAGTCTGGCATTGGGCTCAGGTCCGCGAGGGCGCGCGAATAGGAGAGCGGTGCAATATTGGGAAGGACGTCTACATCGATTCCTCGGTCGTTGTCGGAGACGATTGCAAAATCCAGAACTTTGCGTCACTGTACCGCGGGCTTACGATCGGGGACCGCGTCTTTGTGGGACCGCACGCATGCTTCACGAACGATGTCTATCCACGCGCGGTAAGTCCGGATTGGAAAATCGTCCCGACGGAAGTGGAGGACGGAGCCTCTATCGGCGCGAATGCGACCATCCTTTGCGGCCTCACGATTGGACGGTACGCGATGGTCGCTGCAGGAGCGGTCGTCACGAAGGACGTTCCCGCGCACGCCCTCGTCGCGGGCATCCCTGCGAAAGTCATCGGCTGGGTGTGTGAATGTGGCCGGCCCCTCGATGCAACGATGCATTGCACTCACGATGGAAGGGTGTTCCCGGAACTCCGTCCGAAGAGAAAGGCCCGTTCCCGGTCTCGGAAGTGAGTCACGAACTTTCATTATCCGGAGTCCGTTCGCGCCGCGATGATCCCGATCGCTCGACCAAACCTCGGCGAGGAGGAACTTGCGGCGGTCAAGGACGTCCTTGCCTCTGGGATGCTTGCCCAAGGTCCCAAAGTGAAGGCTTTCGAGACCGCGTTCGCAAGGGACGTTGGCCGAAAGCACGGAATCGCGGTCGCCAACGGTACTGCAGCATTGCACATCGCCCTGCTCGCGCACCACACCGGAAAAGGGGGGGAAGTCATCATCCCGCCCCTCACATTTTTCGCAACAGCATCGACAGTCCTCCTATGCGGGGCGAGGCCGGTCTTCGTCGACGTGAACAGTGAAACGTACAACATGGACCCCGCGAAGGTCGCGGCCTCGATGAGCCGCAAGACCACAGTCATCATGCCAGTCCACCTCTACGGCCAAACGGCGGAGATGGACCCGATCCTCGAGGTTGCAAAGGACCACGGTATCCTCGTGATCGAAGACGCGGCCCAGGCCCATGGTGCGGAATACCACGGCAAGAAGGCGGGCAACCTTGGCGACACCGCGTGCTTCTCGTTCTACGCGACCAAGAACATGACGACCGGCGAGGGCGGCATGATCGTTACGGACAGCGATGAAATCGCGGAGAGAGCACGTCTCCTCCGAGATCACGGCCAGGTTTCGAAGTACCAACACGTCCTCGTCGGTTACAATTACCGAATGACGGAGATAGCCGCGGCAATCGGACTGGTCCAGCTCAAGAAGCTCGATGGATGGGTAAAGCAGCGTCGCGCGAACGCCAAGGCCCTTACAAAGGGCCTCGACGGGATCGAAGGCCTCGTCCCTCCCTCGGAGGGCAATTGGATGGTCCATTCCTACTACCAGTATATCGTCCGTCGCCTGGACGAATTCCCGGTCTCCCGCGACGAAATCATCCGCATCCTGACGGAGGACGGGATCGGTTGCCGGCCGTCGTATCCGATGGCGTTGTACCAACAGAGGGCACTCCAGGATCTGCACGTTCGCGGGAAGTGCCCAGTTACGGAGGGAGTCGTCCCGCGCTTGTTCGAGCTTCCCGTGCACCCTGGTGTACGACCCGAGGACGTAGACGAAATCCTCGCCGCGCTCGAGCGAATCGCCAGACCTGCGTGACAAGCCCTGGTCCCCGCTGAGACGCCAGACGAATCGTTCTCGAATTGAGGATGAAGCGCGGAACGTTTATTCGACGTGGTCTGGTTCGGACCCACGTGGCCAGTATCGCAGTCATCGGCCTCGGTCCGACGGGGCTCGCAACGGGGGTTGCTCTTGCTAGCGGCGGTCACCGAGTACTTGGGGTCGACATCGATTCGAATCGAATCGAGCGGATCCAGAACGCCAATCCCCCGTTCCATGAGGCGGGCCTAAAGCCCGCCCTTCGCCGAGTCATCCGTGTCGGCCGATTCCGCGTCGCAAACGTATTCGAGCCAATGGTCTCCGAGGCCGAATTTGTGTTCCTCTGCGTCGGCACCCCATCGCGAGACGACGGCTCAATGGACGACGGGGCGTTGAAAACCGCAGCGACTTCGGTTGCGAAAGCGGCGATCGACAAACGACGAAGAACGTTGGTGGTGAAGAGCACGGTCGTCCCCGGGACGACCGAGACCGTTATTCGCCCGATTTTGGACTCCTCGGGAGCTCCTTTCCGAATCGCCGTGAACCCGGAGTTCCTCCGGGAGGGCAAGGCTCTGGCCGATACGCTCCACCCCGATCGAATTGTGATTGGAGCAGGGGATTCCGTGACGGCGAAGCGGATCCGCGCCCTCTACCGACCGGCGAAGTGTCCAGTCTATCTGACGACTCTGCGAACGGCCGAGATGATCAAGTATGCAACGAACGGCTTCCTTGCGACAAAGGTCGCGTTTGCGAATGAGCTCGCAAATCTTTGCGATGTTTTTGGGGTCTCATACGACGAAGTTCACCGAGGCCTGGCTTTGGACCCCCGCATCAATCCGCGATTCCTGATACCCGGAGTTGGCTTTGGAGGCTCGTGCTTCCCGAAGGATATTCGGGCGCTCGCCGTGGCCGGCCAAGCGCATGGCTACGATCCTTCTCTCCTTCGAGCTATCCTCACTCAGAACGACCAGCAGTTTTTGCGAGCCGTTGAATTGCTGGAATCAGAGCTCGGGAGCCTTCGCGCGAAGCGGATCGCCCTCCTCGGCCTCGCTTTCAAGGGAGGGACGGACGATGTGCGGGAGAGCCGTGCTGTCCCGATTGCAAAGGCCCTCAAAGAACGAGGTGCCGTTGTAATCGGGTATGACCCCGTTGCGACAACGAACTTTCACAAGGCCGTGCCCGACGTCGTCATCGCAACTTCAATCGAAGAGGCCTTGAAGGACGCGGACGGATGCATCGTTCAGGCTGACTGGCCTGCGTTCGCGAAACTTTCGGCCGCGGATTTCTTGAAGCCGATGGCAGCTCCCGTCGTCGTCGACGGCCGAAGAATCCTCAAACCCAATCGAATGAAAGGGGTTCGACTCCGTCGAATCGGCTAGAATTTTGGTTCGTCGGCCCCTCACACATTCAGCCGAATTCCTCGGCGAGCTTCCGTATCCTCGCGGTCAAGTCGTCGCGAAGATCCGGACGCTGGAGCGCGAGTTCCACGTTGGCGCAGAGCCAGCCAATCTTGTCGCCCACATCATACCGCGTGCCGGAATACAGGACGCCGTGAACATCCTCCGACTTCAACAAGTTTCGGACTCCATCTGTCAATTGAAGCTCCCCGCTCCGTCCCACCGCTGTACGCAGGAGTGATGGAAAAATCCCCGGCGTGAGAATATAGCGGCCGATCGTCGCGAGGTTCGAACGGATCTCCTCGGGAGTCGGCTTTTCGATGATTTCCTCGACTCGAATGATACCCGGTTCGAGTTTTTTCCCGACCACCATCCCGTACCGACTGATTTGGTCCGACGGTACCTCCTGAAGGGCGAGGACGGATCCTCCCAACCGGCGGAAGGCAGCCGTCAGGACTTGCATGCAAGGTGGATTCAATGTGAGGTCGTCGCCAAGGAGGACGGCGAACGGCTCGTCATTGACGAAAGGCTCGCCGCAGAGGACGGCATCGCCGAGGCCGCGGGGATTCGATTGACGCACATACATGATTCGGGTCTGCTGTGTCAGGCGTCGGAGTTCATCGAGCGCCTTGGATCGCCCGGTCCGCGCGAGATGGTCTTCGAGCTCCGCGTTCGTATCGAAGTGATCCTCGATCGAGCGCTTTCCCCTCCCGGTGATGATG
>Ga0209239_1000264_pt1 | contig 29880 bp, 29 predicted proteins | sample GraSoi013_2_20cm_FD_185824 | JGI IMG/M metagenome (GOLD analysis project Ga0209239, IMG submission 185824) | Grasslands soil microbial communities from the Angelo Coastal Reserve, California, USA - Sample 10_02_2013_2_20cm (SPAdes) (version 2) | ecosystem: Environmental > Terrestrial > Soil >...
ACTACAATCGGCTAGCATGCCGGACCTGGCACATCGTAGCGCTATAACAGTTTTGAAGCAAGAGTAACAGCCGCTGCTGGCGAATGACAGTAACGGTGTAAGCGGTCGACGCTATCGCGTGCCCAGCGGACTCCGCGTCATTTCTCACCCGCCGGCGTAATTCGGGTATCGCTCGTGTAGTTCCCGCGATAACCGGTCTGCTTCGTCGGTTTTGCCAGCTTGCCGATATGCCAGCGCGGCTTTGTCTAGCGCGCGAGGCGTGATGGCTGGGTCATCGTAAAGAAGAGCGACGCCCTTGAAAGCCTTGCCCGCGTCATCGAAATTTCCGCGCTCCAGCTGAACTTCGCCTGCGAGCAAACGCGCTTCTGCATTCACGCGTCCCTCCGGTTGCAGAGCCATGATTTCTTCCGCAATCTTCTGGGCTTCGTCCGGTTTATGAGCGCTGATTTTGACTGCACCCAGCGCGAGTAACACCTTCGCCTTTCCAGCCGGGTCTTTGGCAGTCTGCAAATATTTGCTGAACGCGTCCTCCGCTTCAGTCACGTTCTTTAGCTTTGTGGCCGCGTCTCCAAGATAGAACAGAAAATCGGGTTTAACGTTGCCGGGATTATCGATTTTTCGCAACGCGCTCAGGTACTTTTCCGCGGCTTGGAAATTTTTCTCGTTGTAATATTCGATTCCGAGCCACTCCAGGACCTCCGGTGGCACGTTCACATTTGGGCTAGCGGCCATGAAATTGTTTACCTCTTTTGTGAGCGCCGACCGATCTTTCAGATAAAACTGACACAGAATGATTCGGAGCGACGCGAGGTTGTAGTACTGCTCCTTGTTTAGTTGCCGGGCGGTGTTAAGGGCGGTCAACGCTGGCTTATAATCCTTTGCCTCGAATGCAGTCTTGCCGATGTAATAGTACGCCTGCGCTGCAACGGAGCTTTTCGGGAACTCTTTCAGGAGCTGACGGAAAGTATCGACCATCGCCTTGGTATTTTCCTGTTGTCCGAGAATAAGAGCCTTTAGTTGTAAAGTGGCTTCGCGCTCGTGCGCTTTCGGATATTTAGCGAGGATAATGTTTAAATCATTAAGAGCTGCACTGTAGTTTTTGCTTTGTTCGTATGCCAAGGCTCGCTGACCCAATGCGGCGGGCACTTCCGGACTGTCTGGGAACGTCTGCACGTAATAGGTAAAAGCTTCGATCACGCCGGGAGTGTTTTTCGTTTGCACGTGACACAAACCAAGTTTGTAGGCAGCTTCGGCGCGTAACCTTGCCGAGAGCTGTGACCCGCGTAATTCGCCGTAAATTAACGCCGCGTCGTTGTAATTCTGCTGTTTATAGAGCGCTTCGGCTTTTAACAGCTTCGCCTGGTCGGCACGCTCGTTTGTAGGGCTCGTTGCCAGGAATTCGTCCACTGCGCCGGATAGCGCTGACGGATCGGAGTTATAGACGTTGATCAACCGCTCGTAAGCAGCGTCTTTTGCTTCCTCTCGGTCAGGAAACTTGGCGATGATCTGGCGATAAAGAGCTTCAGCCTCCTTTGAATTTCCCAGTTGCCGCTCGCTGTTTGCTGCCAGCAACAGCACCTCAGCCTGGGCCGCCTCAGGAAGTTTCTCCAGGTCCTTCTTATAATCGGCGAGTAACTGCGCGTATTGACTAGTCTGATATTGCAATCGGCGCAAACCGACTTGTGCGATCGCCCGGAATTTTCCAGCCTCCGGAAGAGCACGACCTTTTTGCAATAAGGCTGTGGCTCTATCGGCCATGGCCTTGTCGGTTTTGCCTTTGTCAACCTGAACAAGTTCCAGCGCGATCACACCGCCGCGCACGGCCGACTCCGCTTTCAGGGCTGGCTTTTGGGATTCATTCGCAAGCGCTTCGTATTGTTTCAGCGCATCGATTTTTCTTCCGCGGCCTGCGAAGATCGATGCCGCTGTCATGCGTGCATCTTCACGGTAGGGATTTGGATTTCCGCCCTCCGCGACCTGCGCGTAAATATCAGCAGCTTCTTCCTTGTGCCCGGTGGCCTCGAGGCAGCGCGCTTCGAAATAGCGCGCCGAAAGCGCTACCCCCGGCTCCTTTGATTTCGCCGCTGAACGATGAAAGAGCGGAAGCGCCGCGGCGTAATCCTTATCTGCAAACGCGATCTCAGCGAGGGCGTAGGCCGCCGCTCCGGCGAACTCGCTGTCGCCGTAATCATTGAGCACTTTCTGCAAATTTGTCCGAGCGCTCGAGATGCGATTGAGATTTCGATAGCATTCGCCAAGCGAGAAGTAAGCGTTCGCCCGGCCAGGACGTCCCGGATAATCCTCCAAGTATTTTTGGTATTCCGGAATCGCCAGATCGTAAAGCTTGCGAGTGAACAAGCCGTTGGCGTACTCGAGCTGACGCCGGTCAGCCCCCTCGGTTTCGCGCGCTGGCGGCTCTGAAGAGTCTTCCTTTAAAGAGCGGAGAACTCTGTCGATTGGTTCATCCGCTGGAAGAGCCCGCGGAACGGGCGGCTCATCTACCGGACGAGCCCGGCGAACTTCCGGCTGCGATTGAGCAAAGGAGCCGCTCGCCGTCCAAAGCAGCATCGCCAGTCCCAGAGCGGCTGGGCTGCTTGTGATTTTCATTTTGCAGTGGCGAAAGCCACGTTCGTTATCCCTGCTTCAGTGCAAATATTTAAAACATCGACGATATTTTTGTAGGCGCCGGCTTCATCGCCGCGGATGACTACAGCTTGCTCGGAATTCAATTGAACGAGGCTCTTTAGCAACTCAGTTAGTTCGGGCCCACTCAATGTGCGGCGGTTCACGACCACGTTGCCATCTGCCTTTACGTTGACCACAACATCGCCGATGGGAGCCGATTTCTCCTTCGCAGCCGACGCCTTTGGCACCTTAACATCAAGCTCGTTCTCGGTGCGTGCTGCGTTCCACGTCAGCAGGAAAAAAATCAACAGCAGCAATAGCACGTCGACCAGGGGCGCCAGTTGGATACCGGGATGATGCAGCGGCGCGTGACCACGCAGATTCATGAAGCGAGATGCGCGATGCGAGACTCGGGATGCGAGATATCGCTGTGATGTGTACGATGCGAACGTTCGACGCTGCCGATGAAAACATTGAGCTTTCGGCCGAGCAGATCGAGTTGGGAACTTAGATCGCGATAGATGACTTCGTTCGTGAGCGATCCCGTCTTAAAGAGCATTTCCAAATGATCGATGGTTTCATCGCAGGAACAATGAGCGAATACGAGAAATCGAATGAACTCCTGCTTGTAACGTCGACGGCCGTAGCCCTCGACAATGTTCGCGGATACCGATTTCGCCGAGCGGCGAATCTGGCTGCCCTCTTCATACATCTCGAACTTCGGCAAGTCTTGGAGTGTCATGCGATGAACAGCAACCGCCATTTGTCGCGCCAGCGCCCAAATCTCGAGACCTCGATAGCTCATCGTGGATCTCGCATCCTGCACCTCGTATCCCACATCCCGCATTACAATTCCTCTTCGATCAGCACAGGAGTTCGCTCCACTCGTTTGCCGTATTGCAACGAAATCAAAGCCAGAACGTGTGTCGAAGCGGCTTCCAATTCTGAGATCAGCTTTTGCGCTTTACCGCGGAAAAAAGCATAGAACATCATCGCAGGAATGCCGATTGCCAGGCCGGCGGCTGTGTTTACCAGTGCCTCGCTGATCCCGCGCGAGAGTGCCACGTACCGCGCCGAGCCGATGTCGGATCCCAGCGCGCCGAAGGAGTGGATAATTCCAAAGACCGTGCCCAAAAGCCCCAGCAACGGCGCAATCATCCCGATGTCGGCGAGGTAAATCACGCGGTTGTTCAGACTGGCTGCGACGCGTGTTCCCTCTGTCTCGGCGATTTCGCGGACATGCTGAAAGTCGGCGTGCGGATTTTTCGTCGTGAAATCGAGCATTTTTTGCACGACCCGCGCAATGGCTTCTCCATGACGATTTGAGACGGCGAGCAAGCCCAGGTAATCGCGCTTCCGTAAGAGCGCATCCGCCGTAGCCATGTAACCGCTCGAAACGACGGCTCCACGGCGGATTGTCATCAAGTAAACAACCACCAGCGCCACGAAAAAGATCGATAATAGAAAGAGAGGAATCATTACCGGCCCGGCCTTGAGCAGCGTTTCCATAATGCTCTGCGAGTGCTCAGGCACGAGAGGCGGGGTAGGTTCCTGTGCCATCACAGGAGACGCGCTCGCCAGCGCGGTCAACAACAGGACCCAAATCTTCATGCCAGAAATTTCGTAATGATAGGCAGAGCGGTTAGTGGATGCAAATGCCCTCGACGTTCAAACACATACCGTGCGTAAAGGTTGCTGCACTGATAGGGTGCGACCGCCGGGCGCGCCCACCCGAGCTCAGCGGCGCACCAAAAAAATGTGTGCTGGTTGAACCTCCGGATCGAGTTCCACGTAATTGCGGCGACCGCGCCAGGTGTAGGTCGCGTCGCTGAGTAAATCCTGCACTTTGTATTGATCGCTTTCCATCTGCCCAAACTGTTCAATCGGCACATCGACAAAGGAATGCTGTTTGCGATGTGGATCAAGATTCACCACAACCAGAATGATGTTGTCGCGCGCCGGGGTCATCTTGCTGTAAAACAGAATGGCTTCGTTCTCGGCAGGATAGAATCGCAGATTCGTATAGAGCTGAAGCGAACGGTTTTGCTTTCGAATTCTATTTAGTCGCGCGATCCAGTCCTTGATGTTTCCCGGCGCGTTCCAATCGCGTTCCTTGAACTGATATTTTTCCGAATCGAGATACTCCTCGCGATCAGGCAAAGCCTGGTTCTCGCACAGCTCGTATCCGCTGTAGATCCCATAAAGAGGCGAAAGCGTCGCCGCCAGAAGAACGCGGATCATGAATGCCGGGCGCCCGCCTTCCTGAAGAACAAACGGCAGGATATCAGGTGTATTTGGCCAGAGGTTCGGTCGAAAATATTCACTCATTTCGGTCTGAGTGAGTTCAGTAAAATATTCGATGAGCTCGCGCTTCGAATTTCGCCACGTGAAATAGGTGTAACTCTGGTTAAAGCCGGCTTTGGCCAGCGCTTTCATCATCTTTGGCCGGGTGAAGGCTTCGGAGAGAAAAATCGTGTCAGGATATTCTTCGCGGACGCCGGTGATCAAATACTCCCAGAAGGCGACAGGTTTTGTATGCGGATTGTCCACGCGGAAGATGCGCACTCCGCGCTTGGCCCAAAAAAGCACGATGCTCCTGATCTCGGCCCAGAGCTCGCGCCAGTTCTCACAGCGAAAATTCAGAGGATAAATGTCTTCGTACTTTTTGGGTGGGTTCTCCGCGTACTTGATCGTGCCATCCGGCCGTCTGTAGAACCATTCGGGGTGCTCTTTGACATAAGGATGATCGGGCGAGCAATTCAGTGCAAAATCGAGGGCGATTTCCATTCCGCGTTTTCGCACCTCTTTTTGAAACCAGTCGAAATCGGCGAGCGTCCCGAGCGAAGGCTCGACCGCCTTGTGTCCGCCGACCTCGCTGCCGATCGCCCACGGCACTCCCGGGTCGCCCGCCTCGGACGTGGTCGAATTGTTCCGTCCCTTGCGGTTGGTGTGACCAATCGGGTGAATCGGTGGAAGATAAATAACGTCGAACCCCATCGCCTTTGCGTCGTCCAGTCGCGGCAGACAATCGCGAAAAGTCGATCCGCGATCGTCGCGGCCTTCTGCTGAGCGCGGAAAAAATTCATACCATGCTGCGAACAATGCAGCGGATCGATCGACGATAACCCGGGGAGCGGGTTCATATTGCGTCGCGTCGGAGCGATCCGGATATGTTGCCATCAGCACCTCCAGCTCCGCGGATTGCGCAATCGCGTAAATTTCTGAATTGGCAGCGGTGGAGATTTGTTCTGAAAATTCCAGCAACCGCGCCCGGTCCGCTCGATCGCGCGCCCGCTTGGCGGCAGCTTGCACCAAACCTGCACCTTCCAGTGCTTCGCTTCGCAAATCCGAAATGCCACCCTCAAATTTTTTTGCAAACTCGCGTTGCCAACTGCGAAAACTGTCTGTCCACGCTTCGACGGTGTATTCGTGAATAGCCTCGTCATAAAGCGTGCAAATTCCGCGCCAACGATCGTTATCGACAAAAGTCATCGGCGTTTCCCTCCATCCGCGTTGTCCCAGAACGCGCCATTTTAGAACGGCGGCCACCACGTCGTGTCCATCCTTAAAAATGTCCGCTTCAACGACGAGATCTTCGCCAACGATGCGCTTTATCGGATAACGTCCACTTTCGAGTAGCGGCTGCAGGTTCTCGATGGCAACAGATGGAAACGTGGGAGCCATGGACGATCAATCAACTGAGATTCACAAGGTGCGAAAGAGCAAATCGACCGCGTTGGACGCCGACATGCCGATGCGCCGACATGGGACGTTGTTTTCCGGTGACAGAAGCTGTTCGCAGGAAACCGCGGTTTACAACCGACTGAGTTAAGGCACACGACGGCTCATGAGCCTTGGCCGAAACGCGCGCGTCCCGGTGATGCGAAGTTGTCTACAGCGCGAATTGGAACATGCACTCGTATAGTCCCGAGTTGCGTGTTACCTGCCGGCGCACACGGTTGCCCAGAACGGCTTCGAACATGTCCTGCTCGAATCGGCCGATGATCGGGTAATGCTCCAGCAAATTCATAATGGGCGAATGACACTCGAGGATTTGCGGGCCGTCTTTGTCGGTGATGAATTGGGCCATGTAACCTTCCCCGTCACGGACGTGGGCGAGCCATTTAGCGCGCTCCGCGACGGTGTTCCCCTTCACCTTAGCCTTGAGCGCCGCAGTCTTCCTTTTGAAAATATTGTAAAGGAGCTTCTCCGGCGCATTTGTTCCATAAATTTCTTCGGCTGCTTTCAACAGGTCGAGAGTGAATTGATGACTATCGGCCTGAAAGAGATCGTGGCTCCGAGGCGTCAGGCGATAGACCATCTCAGGCCGGCCCATTTTTTGTGGGCGACGCCAGGTGTCCAGATAACCGTCCCGGTGAAGCGTGATGCAATGCTGCTTGATGCCCATGTAGCTCATGTTCATTTTTCCCACGAGCTCATTGACAGACATTCCGCTGGTGCGCTTGAGCGAATTGATAATCCCGAGCCTTTGAGTGCGGCCAATTTCCGCGATTAGACGTTGGTTCATACAATGAGAATGGTTGAGGAGGGTTGAGGAGAGAGGGAAAGGCTGACTTTACACGCCGCGATATTTAATACGCAAGCTTAAAGTTTACACAAGAATCGACAAGAAAAGAAATTACAAAAACAGGCGGCGTTTTTTTGCGAAGCGACAACGCCAAGAGCCGGGGAGATATTTCTCCCGGTCAACAAGCTAATATTCTCGACGCAGCCTATCCTGAGCGGAATCGAAGCGCTTGGAAAGAACCTAGGAATACAAATATTCGTCGTGGTATTGACTCGCTCGCGCCCGCTCGTTTCGGCCTCACCGGCCCGCCCGTCTATGTCACTCGGCTCCCGCCGGCTCCATTCACGCTGCGGCGCAACGTTTTCCCAAATAGCAGAGCGGGTCACGAATATAGATATTCATCGTGGTATTCACGCTGAGGGGCGAACTGGACATTCTCGTTTCCAGTTTCCGGGTACTCGAAGATTTTGCCTTCGTAATTGCGGATCACGATTTTTTCGTTGTCGTGATAAAGGACGTAACCAGGGTTGATCGGCACCTTTCCGCCGCCGCCGGGAGCGTCGATGACGTATTGCGGGACGGCGTAACCGGTCGTGTGCCCGCGTAAGCCTTCGATGATCTCGATGCCTTTTGCGACCGACGTGCGCAAATGTGATGATCCATTGATCAAGTCGCATTGATAAATGTAATAGGGGCGCACCCGGCACATGAGGAGCTTGTGCACGAGCGTTTTCATTGTCTCAAGATCGTCGTTCACACCCGCGAGTAACACACTTTGGTTTCCGAGCGGAATGCCAGCGTTCGCGAGACGTTCCAGAGCTTGCTTCACCTCAATCGTCAGCTCACGCGGATGATTTACATGCACACTTATCCAGAGGGGATGATGTTTCGCAAGCATCGCGCATAATTCAGGCGTGATTCGTTGCGGCAGAAAAATCGGAACGCGCGTGCCGATGCGGAGAAACTCGATGTGTTTAATCGCCCGTAATCGGGAGAGCAGTTTGTCGATCCTGTCGTCGCTGAAAATGAGAGCGTCGCCGCCGCTCAAGAGTACGTCGCGTACTTCTGTGTGTTGTTCAAGATAACGAAACGCTTCCTCAAAATTGGTGTGCAATTCCTGTTCGCCGACGCCGCTCACCACACGGCTGCGGGTACAGTAGCGGCAATAACTCGCGCAACGATCCGTCACCAAGAACAGTACCCGATCGGGATAACGGTGGACCAGTCCCGGCACAGGCATGTGCGAATCTTCTCCGCACGGATCTGCCATGTCGTACGGGGACGCCCAAGTTTCTTCGATACGCGGAATCATCTGGCGTCGGATCGGGTCTTCTGGATTATTTCGCGGCACCAGGTTGAAAAAGTGCGGCGTGATCGCCAGCGCGAGTTTGTCGCCCGATATTAAGACGCCGCTCCGCTCCTCTTCGTTAAGCTGGAGGTGTTTTTCGAGTTGAGAGAGTGTAGTGACCCTGTTCTTGAGCTGCCATTTCCAATCGTTCCGGAGTTCTGGCGGTGTGTCCGACCAATAGCCCGGAGCCCAAGAGATAAACTCTTTTCCGTCCCCTTTCCCTGATGCAGGAGTAATCATTGTTCGGTAAAAAAACTAAGGCCCTTGAATGGCGCGTCAACGCAGGCACTTTTGAGTGCGCAGCGCACAACAGAGTTCCGGGCACAATTTCGGCGAAGGAAACGAGAAGCTATTTCCCGCCGAGCACACTTAGCTCCCAGCGGTAACCGTCGGGATCGTGGAACCAGAGGCCCATGTTTTTCGAACCCGGAGCTTCCGGGCCAATTTCGTCGCCCGGATCTTCTATATCGGCGCCGATGCTCTTTAAATGTGCGAGCGCTCTTCGCAACGTCGCCATGTCCGGCAAATGAAATGACATGTGATCTATCGTTTCAGGCGATGGCTTTCCTTTGAATAGCGCTATCGTGACATTCGCGTTGCCGACAGCGACGCCATTTTCGAACTCAAATTCCTTTCGCAATCCCAGCGCGCTCTCAAACCATTGTGCACTTTTCTTAGGATCGCGAACAGCCAGACCAAAATGACCAACCTCTCCGAGCGTGAACGGAACTTTCATGAAAAATCGCCGATCCTTAACTCGGTCGCCTAATGTGGTTCGGAGCCGTTTCGAGAAATAAGCGGTTCCATGAAGTTGCGATTGAAATCGTCGAGTGCCTCGCGCGGTGTATTTCCTAGTCCGCTGGCGCCCCGTCGGACCTCACGCCCGATAAAGGCCAGCCAGATGTCGCCGGCCATTCCCATTCTGGGGCGCAGCCGCGCGGCTGGGCTGGCCGGATTGTTTGCGAGGTACTCCTCTACGTCCTCTTTTATCACCGTCGGAAGCTCTTCAATCGTAAGTGAAGTCACATCTAAGAAAACGTGTATGAGCTGCAATTTGGACTTGAAGACTCCGAAAACGTGGCGCGCTCATGAGAAATTGAGAGCGATGCGCTGGACGCATCGCAGGAGGTACGGACACTGTGCTTCGTCGCTATCGCCCTCGTCGCGGGATCAGTCTCGTCCCCAGACCATGGCGACTGAAGTCGTGAGGCTGCCGCCCATATTGAACGTGAGGAATTTTTTTGCGTTCTCGATCTGGCGAGCGCCAGCTTGTCCAGTGAGCTGCTGATATGCTTCGAACACCTGCCGAACGCCAGTTGCGCCTACGGGGTGACCGTCGCCGATCAGACCGCCGCCCGCGTTCACCGGAATCTCGAATGGGGCTTTGGATTTTTCTGGACGCACCTGCGGCAGCGTCGTTGCGCCGCTCTTCACAAGCTCCACGCCTTTGCCGGATTCGGCGAGCCCAAGAATTTCGTAAGCAACGATTTCAGTGATGGAAAAGCAATCGTGCACCTCGGCGCCCTGCAGATCGCGTGGCGTCAGGTTTGCCATTCGAAAAGCTCTCTCGGCTGCTTTTCGCGCCGTCGAAAATGTTGGCGCATCTTTTTTGTCGAGCGGTAAATAATCGGTCGTGTGGCCGTAACCAAGCAGTCGGCCGGTCTTATTTCTGTCGCGACCGATTTTGTCGAGATATCTTCCAGAAACCAAAACAACCGACGCCGCGCCATCAGTGATCTGCGAACAATCGGAAACCTTAAGCGGCGGCGCCACGCTCGGGTTTTTATCAGAAACTTGCGATGCACAATCAAACGTAAGATCGGCGTCGCGCATTTGCGCGAGCGGGTTCAACTTCGCGTGCGCGTAATTTTTCCATGCAACCCGGGCCAGGTCCGCTTCGGTCGCGCCATATTTTTCGATATAAATTTGCGCGATGCGTCCGAACAATTTTGGAAACATGAAATCGCCATACTCCGGCTTTTCATTGTGGTAATCGGCAGCCGCGCCGAGTACGTCGGAACCATCGAGCGACGACATCGTCTTCTGTTGTTCCGCGCCGACGACCAGCACGACGTCGTAAAAACCGCCTATGATCCATTCGGCGCCAAGTAGGACCGACAGTGCCCCGGACGCGCAGGCCGCTTCGGTGTGCATCGTTGGGATCCCGTGCAGTTTCGGATCAATCTCCGGGATAAACGCGCCGAGCTGCAACTGTTTCGTGAACTGACCGGCGTTGAAATTGCCCACTGCTCCCGCCTGAATTTCCGCCGGATCAATCTTCGCGTCATCGATCGCCTTTTTGCCGGCTTCGATGATGATGTGCCGGATTGTTTTCCCTTCTTTCTTGAGGTTGCGCTTAAAATCCGTGCGTCCGCCGCCGAGAATGTAAACTGACTCGCTCATATTTAACCTTAACCCATTTCTTCAGCGAGTCATCCCGACCCAGCTACTTGGCTTGACCTTGAGTCGCTTCCGTAAGACAGCCGAACAAGTAGCTGGGGAGGGACTCTCATCGAAGCCACACGTCACACCAGCTTGAGGATCCTTCGGTCGCTCCCGTCTTACCCGGCAAACGCATCAACCCCTGTGATGTCTCGACCGACGATCAAAGTATGGATGTCATGTGTGCCTTCGTACGTGGAGACGCTCTCAAGGTTCATGAGGTGCCGGATGACGGGGTAACGATCCGTGATTCCAGCGGCGCCCAGTATGTCGCGCGCCTTGCGCGCGCATTCCAGGGCCATCCACACGTTATTGCGTTTGGCTAGCGAAATTTGCACAGGACGCGCGGAGCCAGCCTCTATCATGCGCGTGAGACGCAATGCCAACAGCTGCGCCTTGGTGATCTCTTGCAGCATCCAGACAAGTTTTTGTTGTACCAATTGGAAACCGGCGATCGGGCGGCCAAATTGTTCGCGTCCTTTGGCGTACGACAGCGCTGTTTCATAGCAATCAACGGCTGCGCCGATGACACCCCATGCGATTCCTACCCGCGCATGCGAGAGACATGATAACGGCGCGCTGAGCCCAGATGCTTTGGGCAGGCGATTCTCCTCCGGTATCCGGCAGTTTTCGAACCAGCATTCCGACGTGCGGGACATGCGCAGACTGAATTTCCCCTCAATGTCGCGCGCGCGAAATCCCGGCGCGTCCTTTTCTACAATGAATCCACCAACACGCCCGTCGTCGTCTTTCGCCCAAACAACTTTGACGTCTGCAATCGACGCGTTGCCGATCCAGCATTTGCTTCCGTTTAAGATGTAATTGTCGCCATTGCGTTTGGCGCGGGTTTCCATCCCGCCTGGATCTGACCCGTGCCCATGTTCCGTCAGTGCGAAACAAGCCACGCGCTCGCCTGACACCAGCCCCGGCAGCCAGCGCGCATGTTGCTCCGGCGAACCGAACGAATGGATGGCCTGGATGGCCAGCGCGCCCTGGACCGACGCCAGCGAGCGCAGACCCGAGTCGGCGCGCTCCAGTTCTTGCATGATCAGGCCGTACGCTGTGTCGCTAAGCCTGGCGCAGCCGTGCTCTTTCAGATACGGAGCATAGAATCCCAACTTACCCATACGCGGCGTGAGATGTTCCGGGAACTTGCCCGCGCGATGACATGGAACGATCTCGGACAACACTTCCTCCTGCACAAAGCGCCTCGCCCGATCGCGCGCTCCGCGTTCCTCGTCCGAGAGAAGCTCCTCAATGCCGTAGTAATCCAGCGAAGTCATGTCGTGTGAGTCGCAGTGATGCGCGCCAGTTTAGCGAGCGTGCGTCGCGACCACAACGCTCGCTCTCTTTGGCCAATGCTGCCCGGTATGGGCGGACAAGCCCAGTTATTTTGTGCTCGGCAGCCCAGCAGCTTTCCAAGCTTTGAACCCGCCGGCCATGGAGCGGACGTTTTTGTAGCCCATTTTTTGCAAACTCTCAGCGGCCAGCGCAGAACGGCCGCCTCCGCCGCAGTGGCAAATGATCGTTGCGTTCATATCGGGAACTTTTTCTTCGACATCGAGCTCAAGAGTGCCGCGACTCAGGTGAATCGCGCCGGGAATATGTTGTTCGTCCCATTCGTCTTTCTCGCGGACATCGACAATCACCGCCTCGCTGCTTTGTAATTTCGATGCCGCATCCTGTGGCGAAATCTCAGTGATGTTTTTCTTCGCTTCGGCCACCAGTTTTTCAAAACGATTGTGCTCTGCCATTTCTAATAGAATCGACGGGCGCGGCGATGATGGTCTCTACCAATTTATTCGTAGCGCAGGGCTTCAATGGGATCGAGCGCGGCGGCTTTGCGCGCGGGATAAAATCCAAAGAACACGCCGACGGCTGCGCTGAACAAAAATGCGATAGCAATTGAGCTGATCGAGATGAGCGTGGGCCAATGCGCGTAGATCGATAAGATGCGGGACGCGCCGATACCGCAGATAATCCCAATCAGGCCGCCAACGGAACTCAGCGTCACAGCTTCAATGAGGAATTGTGTGAGAATGTCGATGCCATGCGCGCCCACCGCCATGCGCACACCGATTTCGCGCGTTCGTTCAGTCACGCTCACCAGCATGATGTTCATGATTCCGATTCCGCCGACCACGAGCGACACACCTGCGATTGCACCGAGCAATACCGTCATCACTCGCGAGGTGGCCGTGGCAGCTTCGGCGATTTCCTGTTGAGTGCGCACAGTGAAATCGTCATCGCGACCGGGCCGAATGTTATGCCGTTGTCGCAGCAACGAAATAATTTGCTGTTGCGCCGCTGCGATCTGACCCGGGTCGCCCATTTGCACGTTCATGTTGCGCAAGGTCGTGCCACCAATCACACGTTTCATCGCGCTGGTGTACGGCATGACGACGATGTCGTCCTGATCCACACCCTGTGGGCTCAAGCCTTTGGGTGTCAGCACACCGGTAATCGTGAACGGCACATTTTTGATGCGCAAAATCTGGCCGATGGGACTTTCGTTTCCGTAAATCTGCGTCGCGGTGGTGCGGCCAATAACGCACACTTTGTTCGCGCTCCGCACGTCCTGCGCCGTGAATGGCGCGCCGTCCGCCAGTGGCCATTGTCGAATATCAAAGTAATCCGCAGACTCCCCGAAAATCCGGGTGAACCAGTTTTGATTTCCGGCGGCCACCTGCGTAGTCGAGACAACTTCTTCGCTTACGCCGATTACACCGGGCACTTCGCGCCGGATCGCCTCGGCATCTTCGATCTTCAACGTGCCGGCGCCGCCCCAGCCGGTCCGAATACCACTTGCAGTCGTGCTCCCGGAAAAAATCAAAATCACATTTTCTCCGAGGCTGGCGATCTGTGCTTCCACCTGCGCCTTCGCGCCATTGCCAATCCCGACCATCGCAATGACTGCGCCGACGCCGATGATGATACCCAGCGCGGTTAGCACCGAGCGCATTTTGTTTCGGCGTAAAGCGCGCAATGCAACGTTAAATGTGGGTGCGATTCTCACTGATTCGTTAAATCATTGAAGCGTTGAAGCGGGTTCCGGCGCGCCCTCGCCGGGGCGAGTAGTGTTTGGTCGCGCCCTACCATTTTGAAGCTGTGTTGCTGCAGTGGTCCGTTTTGAAACGGCATGATCCTCCAGAATTACGCCATCACGCATCATTACACTGCGTTGCGCGTACGCGGCGATGTCCTGCTCGTGTGTCACCATGATGATTGTGATTCCGCTCTCGTTGAGCTGCTGGAAAATCCCCATGATCTCGACACTGGTTCGGCTGTCGAGATTCCCGGTCGGCTCGTCTGCAAGGAGGATTTCAGGCTCATTGATTAACGCCCGCGCAATTGCTACGCGCTGTTGCTGGCCGCCAGAGAGCTGGCTGGGATGATGATCTTCACGACCTGCGAGTCCAACCGATGCGAGCACGCGATCTGCTCTTTCACGAAGCTGCGCATGTGACAAGTGCTGTGTGCTGTAAACCAGCGGCAATTCCGCGTTTTCCCGCGCCGAAGTGCGTGGAAGGAGATTAAAATTCTGAAAAACGAAACCGATTTTGCGATTTCGAATGTCGGCGAGTTGATCGCGATCTAGTCCGGAAACATCCGCGTCATCGAGGAAATAACTACCGGAAGTCGGCCGGTCGAGACAGCCGAGGATATTCATGAGCGTCGATTTTCCCGAACCACTCGCGCCCATGAGAGCGACGAATTCGCCGCGCTTGATTTCGAGCGATACGCCGCATACAGCACGCACTTCCATTTCGCCCGTCTTATAGACCTTGTGCACGTCAACCAGCCTAACGAGCGCGCCGTTGTTTATATCCATTGATCAAATGTTGTAGCTGCGTCTCTGTGAGACGTGTGACGCGAGCACTGTAAACACCTCAGCGTTCTCGCTTCGCATAGCGAAGCGGCTACAGCGAGCTGCGATCAACACGACGAATTCTCTTTGCATCATCCTCATGGAAAGCGCCGCGGTCCGCCGGAGAACGGATTTGCCGCCGGAGATGCTGCCGGCGATTTCGACGCCAACTCGGCAGTGATAACGCGATCGCCTTCCTTCAATCCTTCCATGACTTCCGTCACGATACCGTCGCTGATCCCTGTCTTGATCTGCACGGGTTGCGGTCGGCCACCGGACAAAAGATAGACGGTCCGCGCACTGGTGCCGCGCTCGCGTCCTGCGCCGCGTTGCGCACCGGTTGGCGTGCGCGGTTTCGATTCATTGCTCCCGGCTCTCGGTCCAGTCATTTGTCCGGACGCCGCTTCTGCCGCGCGATAGCGCAGCGCCGCGTTTTTGATCTGCAACACGTTGTCCTTGTGCGCGACGACAATTGAAACGTTCGCCGTCATTCCGGGCTTCAACTTCAAATCCGGATTACTTACACCGATCACCGTGTCGTAAGTCACCACGTTTTGCACCGTGATGGGTGCGTTTCGCACCTGGACGACTTTGCCGTGGAAAGTGCGCATTGGGAAGGCGTCCACAGTGAAATCGACATCCTGCCCAACCTCCAGAACACCGACGTCAGCCTCAGCCACATTCGCGTCGATCTGCATTTTAGTCAGATCGTTGGCGATCTGAAAAATGACTGGCGCCTGCAAACTGGCCGCGACCGTTTGCCCGACATCCACGCTGCGGGAGATCACCACACCATCGATCGGCGATGTGATTGTGCAGTGGTCAAGGTCCGCCTTTGCTTTATCCAGCGCGCCTTGTTTAATTTTCACATTGGCTTCCGCTTGGTGCAGGTTTGCTACTGCCTGATCGAGATCCGCTTTGGATGAAGTTTTTTTAGCAAACAGCTCTTCTGTGCGTGTGGCGTTCAGTTTCGCGAGCTCCAGCGCGGCCTGCGCGCTGGCGAGATCGCCTTCTGCCTGAGTGACTGTCGCCTGAAAAAGTGCTGGATCGATTTGCGCGACCACGTGGCCTGCTTTGACCTGTGAATTAAAATCTGCAAACAACTTTGCGATATTTCCTGAGACCTGGCTGCCCACCTGCACGTTTACGACGGGGTTGAGCGTACCCGTCGCGGTTACTGCCTGTGTAATCGGACCGCGCGTGACAATGGAGATCTGATAATTTTCAGCCACGGCGTTGCGGCACTGGCGCACCACGGAGGCGACAATGAGCAGCGCGACGATGAGGACGACCCACGGCAAAAAACGTTTCATTCAAGTGGCGGTTGACTGCGCCTACAAATAGCGACAGGAACAAGCGATGCGCCGTTACATCGAAATCTATTCCATCATGCTGCGCAACTCGCTCATTCGGGAGATGAGTTTCAAGGCGAACTTCCTCCTGTGGATGATCGTCGAAGTTCTTTGGTTCTGCGGCCAGATCGTCTTTTTTAGCATCATCTTCGGCAATGTGGACCGAATTGGCGACTGGACAAAGTGGGAGGTGGTGCTGCTGGTAGGCACGCACCAGATGATCGCACAACTTTTCCAGGCGTTCTTCTTCGTGAACGTCGCAAACATTCCAGAGCTAGTGCGCACCGGAAGGCTGGACTCACTGCTCGTCCTACCGATCGACAGCCAATTTGCCGTGTCCACGAAACAATTCGGTCTGGACAGCATCGTCAACGCGGCGCTCGGAGGCGTGGTAGTCTGCTTCTCCCTTTCGCGCCTGGACCTTATGCCGAATCTCACGTCAATCTCGCTATACCTGATTGCACTCGGATTCGGCATTGCCGTGCATTATTCGATCATGCTCGGCCTGGCGGCCATGAGTTTTTGGATCATCCGCGCGCAGGGACTGGTCTATGGCTATTTTAATTTTCTGAACATTGCGCGTTATCCGGACGCGATTTTCCCGCGACTCTTCCGCATAATTTTTGGCTGGATCATTCCGGTAGTCATTATTGCGAATATTCCCGCCCGACTGCTTATCAAATCACTTGGGCAACCGTTTCCACTGATGCTTCACCTGGTTCTCGCATCGAGTGTTGTGTTTTGGCTTTCGCGTGTCTTCTGGAAATTTGCTCTGCGGCATTACTCCAGCGCAAGCTCGTGAATGCAGGGCGCAACGTAGCGAAAATGGCTGTAGCGTCCGCTGTCCTCAGCTGATGATCGTTCGAAGCCGCAACTCCGCTGCGTTGAGGGCAGAGCACGCTACAATCAAGATTATAAGCGACACAGCTGAAATTTTGGCCGAATCCGCTTGCGCGCTCGGCGAAATGTTCTTAATTAAGCGTCCATTTTTCCTGCGCTGGGCGATTAGAAGGCGCTTACAACCATGGCAAGACCAACCAAAAAGAAGAGTTCTGCAAAGAAATCGGCTGCGCGTAAGCCGCGACCAGTCCGCAAGATTCGCGCCAAGAAGGCTCGGCGTCGCGAGCCTGCGTCGCGGCAGACGGATTCGAAAAGGAGCGCGCGTGGCACCAAGGCCGCGCGACCTTCGGCGAAAAGCAGACGGCAAAGCACCGAGTCGCCTGCGATTCTGCTGGGTCTGAATCACCGCGAAAAGAAGCTGGACCCATTCATGCACCAGCAAAAACAAAAGCTCCTCCAGCTTCGCGATGCGATGGTGGATTCGATGGCCGGTGTAGCCCAGGGAACTCTGCGCTCCCGCGCTGAAGGCAGCGAGGCCTCTGCATTTGGCATGCACCAAGCAGATGCCGGATCGGACGCGTACGACCGCGATTTTGCGTTGAGTTTGCTTTCGCAGGAGCAGGACGCGCTTTACGAAATTGACGAGGCTCTCAAGCGCATCGAGCTGGGGACCTACGGAAAGTGCGAAATGTCCGGAAAATCAATCCCGCGTGCGCGACTTGAAGCAATCCCGTTCGCTCGTTTCACCGTCGAATGCCAATCGCAGTTGGAAAGGCAGAATAGAGCATCCCGCGTTCGTCAATCGGTCACCTCCTTGTTCGGCCTGACTGAGGAAGAAGGGGGCGACGCCGAGGAAGAGGAAGCTGCGCCAACTGAAGTGAAGGAGTAGCGGAAATGGCGCAGGAAATTGTCACTCTGGAATGCACCGAGGCGAAAGCCTTAGGCAAACCGACTTCGCGCTACATGACCACGCGAAATAAAAAGAGCCCGCGCACGCCAAATCGGCTCGAGAAAAAGAAATACAATCCGTTTCTGCGGCGACACACGTTGCACCGCGAGACCAAGTAACCGTTGATGCAGCCAAAAACGCCAAAACGCCGTTCCGCGTTCCGTCGCGCCAATCGTCCAATGCCGCGGCGCCGGATCGATATTGCTCTCGAAGCAATCGATTACAAGAATCCCGATCTCCTGAAAAAATTCGTTACTGAGAGCGGCAAGATCCTGCCTCGCCGCGTGACCGGCATGCCGGCATACATGCACCGCAAAATCACGCGGGAGATCAAGCGCAGCCGCTCGGTCCTGTTGATGAAATAGATGTAGAGGCGCTTGTGCCAAGCGCCTGTTTTGCCTGGTTGTCGGGTTCGGCGTTTGACACAAACGCCGCTACACCGGCAATTGACGTTAGAGATTTGCTTCGGCGTTCTTGGTTACGCCTTCCGCGTCTTCTCGCCCTGCTCGATTAACTTCCAGAATTCGCGCGTCTCGCCCAGTTGGGCATCTTCAGAAACGGGCAGTTTGCTGCGGAAAAGAAAATCGCGAAACGTGTTCTTGTGTAAAACGCGGTGCACCTTGATGCCTTCGTCGGTCTTCGCGAAATAAATCCGATAATCTTTTGCGCGATAGCGATACAATTTTTTTCCATCGCGCTCGATCACGCCAAATCGTTCCGAATCGACATGCTCCAGGTCCTCTGGCAAAATTTGAAATTCGGCAAGTAACTCGAGCTGCAATTTCTTCGGGAGCGCCGAGATCTCGGCCGCGCTCAGCTCGTTGAAGATAATTTGGAACATCGGCGATCAAACATAAACCCGTCGCACACGCGTGCCAATGCGGGTAACGATTTCCCATGGAATAGTGCCGGCCTTTTCAGCGAGTTCTGCGCAGGTGACTTCCTCACTCCCATCGCGCCCCATGAGAACAACGTCGTCACCGACTTGCACAGCCTCGACCTTGCTTACGTCGATCATCATCAAATCCATTGTTACTCGGCCAATGATCGCGCAGCGTTGACCTCGCACCAAGACGGTCGCGTCGCGGTTCGAAAGATGCCATGGATACCCATCGGCGTAACCGGCTGATAGCGTCGCAATCCGCATTTTTTGCGGAGCGATGAAGGTGCGACCGTAACTGATGGAGCTCCCTTTTGGCATGTCGCGCACCAGAGCAATTCGCGTTTTCCATGTCATCGCTGGCTGGAGCAGCTTTTGAAATTCCGGCAGTGGGGAAATCCCGTAGAGAACGATGCCTGCGCGCACAATGTCGAACTCCGAAGGATTGAACGCCAGCGTGCCTGCGCTTTGCAACACGTGCGCTTTGTAAGGTCCTGGAACTTCAGCGCGAATCTGCTGAAGGATGTTTTGAAATCGGACAAGCTGGCCCCGCGTGTATTCCGCATCTTCGTTAGACACTGGCAGATGGGTCGAGATGCTGTGGATTGCGATGTTCGGCAACGCTACGACCCGTTTGAAAACCTCGGACGCTTCACTTTCCACCACGCCCATTCGCCCCATGCCAGTGTCGATCTTGAAGTTGATAGCCGCCGACCTGAGTTGACTGAATGCTTGGGCTTCTTCGAGACTGGAGATCGTGGGAATAAATCCGCATTCCGCGATTGTTGATCTCTCCTCCGGAGTTGCGGGCCCGAGAATCACGACCGGATGCGGGACGACTTCGCGCAGCGCAAGCGCCTCTTGCAGATTTGCGACGCCAAATAGTTGTGCGTCATCTGCCAACGTCTGGGCCACGCCGATCAAACCGTGACCGTAAGCGTTGGCTTTTACCACCGCGAGCATTTCGGCGGAACCGATTCGATCACGCACCACCTTTGCATTGTGCCGTAGTGCATTTCGATCGATTTCAGCCCAGAAACGAAAAGTTTCTTTCATCTTTAATCGCGAACAACATGTCCGCACAGCGCACTGGCCACAAGGCTATGTTCCTGTCTTCGGAATCGTGACGTATGGCTCGCGAAGGTAGATTGGCTCGAGGGGAGGCAATTGAAAATCGCGTGTCGAATCCCGGGCCAGGCGCGCGAGTACGCGCGCAGAGGGATACTGAACGACCGCTGTTGTAAATTGGGCCAGCGATTCAGAACAAAAAATGGGCGTGTCGAGTGTGGTGAGTTTTTTCTGAAGTTGCTTTTCAGAAAACAAAATCGGGCCTTCTAAGAGTTTGCGGTCGCGGATTCGCGCGAAGAAAAACGAATTCCTGCGGGCATCCCCGATCGCACAGTATTCTCGCCCGTCGGACTCCATGGCGCAGATGGAAGGAAAACCAATCAGGCGCGCGCCGGAAGAAACTTGCAAGCCGATTGCAGCGGAAATGGCGATGCGCGTCCCTGCGTACGAACCAGGGCCAAGGCCAACAAGGATGGTGTCTGGCGCGCCAAATTTTTTCATTACAGCATCGAGGTTCTCGAAAAATGCAGCAGAATTCTTTCGCTCGTTTGGCCATTCGCGTGCAACCTCAACTTCGCCATCCAGCCACGCCAGGCTACCCCGCGACGTGGAAAGTTCTAACGCGAGAATTTTCATTGCAGGGTAATCGCCCGCTGATTTTCCGATTTTATCTCAAACAAAATCCACCGCGCTTGTTCGGGAATGAATTTGGGAAAACGGTCGGCCCATTCGATTACTGAGAGGCCGTCACCGAAGAAGTAATCATCGAGGCCAAGTCGTTCGACGGATTGTCTGTCTTCCACACGAAAAAAATCGAAATGGTAAACGGGTAGTCGTCCTCCTCGATATTCGTGCAGGATGGTGAATGTGGGGCTCGTCACACTGGCACTGCTATCCAACCCGGCGACCAGACCTTTGACGAAGGACGTTTTACCGCTCCCCAAGTCTCCCTTGAGGGCCAAAATCGATCCGACGCTGATATGCTCTGCGAGTCGCCGCCCAATCGCTTCCGTCTCAGTCGGACTGTTGGAAATGAACGTAGCCACCTGGTAATTTTCGATTTTCGATTTTCGATTTTCGATTGAGCGAACCAATTCGAGTCAGTGGCAGATTTGGAAATTTTCTTCGCCAGCTTCGCACCAGGCGGTCGTTGTAGCGCGGTGAAATTGCGAAGAGCAATTCGTAATCTTCGCCTTCAGAAATTGCATCATTGATATTTGCGCCACGGGTGAGCGGCAGCTTTTTCGTGTCGATTTTGAATCCGACTTTACTGGCACGCGCCAAACGCGGAAGATCCGTTCCCAAGCCATCGCTCAGATCCATCATCGCGTGGATGGAGAAATTATCCGTAAGCCAGCGCGACTCCACGATTCGCGGAATGAATTGTAAATGTTTTTTTTCCAAGGAACGCCCGAGCCGGCCAGTAACGAAAAGATCGTCACCCGGCTTGCCGCCCCGGCGCGATATCGCGCGCCTCTTTTCAACAAATCCAATTACGCTCACGGAGATGGCGATTGGCCCGGGCGTGCTGCTCGTCTCGCCGCCGACTATGCTGACTTGAAACCGCTTCGCAGCCCGGCGCAGCCCGCGATAGAGCTCTTTCATCCACCGTACTTCGGTTTGTTCGGGGACCATAAGCGTAATCAGCGCGAACTCAGGCAGCGCTGAGGTAGCGGCAAAATCGCTGAGCGGACGCATCATTGCTTTCCAACCAACGTCCCGCGCATTCGTTCCCCAAAAAAAATGCACCCCTTCCACAACGCAGTCAGTTTTTAGTACAAGAAAGCTGTCGCGATTCATCGTTTCGACCACAGCGCAATCATCGCCCATGCCTGCAACAACCGATTTTCCGCGCGGAAGACGGGACAAAAGCTGATCGAGAAGCCGGTCTTCGCGCAGATCACGGAGTTTCATGGAGAAAAAATCTCCGGAAACGCCAGAGCGGTGAGGGTTAGCGAATTGAAGAGCGAATGCATTGTCATGGAGACCAGGATCGAACCGCTCCATTCGTAGGCAATCGCGAAACAACTTCCCAGGACGAACAATGGCACGAATGAGGGCAAATGCGCGTGGGCTGCTGCAAACAACAGCGCGCTGAATGTGATGCCCAGAAGACGGCCGAAATAACGCTTGAGTACACCGTAAATAAAAAATCGAAAAAGAAACTCCTCAACCACCGGCGCGATTGCTATCGCGAAAACGATGATCATCATGCGCTGCTCGATCGTGCGCGATCCGCTGAAAAATTCGACGATGTTTTGCTTGCTCGAGCCACCTCCGAAAAGCCGCTGCGTGATGGCGTCGGACAACAAGATCAGTGGATACGCAAAAAACAGCAGGATCGCTCCGGTGCTCAAGGTCCGGGCAAAACTTACTCTGAAAAATCCGCCTAACGCGCCGACATCGAATCCGCGAAGATGAAGGAATGTCACTACGAAGAGCACTACGAAAGCGGTGAGAAGGAAATTTCCAAGAAGATTGCGCGCGTTGAACTGGATCGAGGGCTGCGAAACGGATGCGCCAATGTTTAGCAAAAGGAAAAGAATCAACAGCGCAGCAAGTATTGCTTCCGGAAGCCCGAAGCTTCGCGCCGGTGCGTCCGCGCCAGCGGTGTTTGGTGTTCGCGCGCTGATCTGATGAATCAGCGAAATGTAGACGTAAAGGCTGGCAAGAAGATAAAGGACCGAAAGGACGCCTAAGACGAGGCTTGGGGCGGCTCCGAATGCCGCAAAGAGGCTGGCGGATGGCATGGGACCCCGCCGCTACGGTGCGTAATAGCTTGGCAGAAAATACGCGCGCCCCGATTCCAGTTGCGGAATAAGCTGCTTCGGAAGCTGGAGTTCAATCTTTGCGTCAGATTCTCCGAATATTCGCAGGAAACGGCTTAGACTGAAAGGCGGACCGTACTTCACCACTTTGGCATCCGGCGCGTTGCCCAATTCTTTGGCTTTATGGAAAGCGTCGTCCAACTCACCAAGGCCATCGATCAGTTTGTGTTCGAACGCTTCCTTGCCGGACAAAATCCGGCCATCGGCAATCGTATTGCGCAGCTGATCGGCTGGGAGGTTCCTCTCGTTCGCAACGATGCCGAGAAACTTGTCATAAGTTTTCATGATGAAGTTCTGCACAAGGTCGCGTTCTTCCGGCGTGATTGGTCGTGAGCCATTAAGCATGTCTTTGAATTTGCCGCTCTTAAATATAACGGACGCAAGGCCCACCTTGTTGAACAGCTGCTCATAATTCAACGTTTGAATGATGACGCCGATGCTGCCAGTGATAGTTGTTTCATTGGCCATTAGGAACTGACCGCCGCATGAGACGTAATAACCGCCGGACGCCGCCAGCGAATCCATATAGACGACTACTGGTTTCCTCGCGCGCGTCTTGACCAGCGCGCTGTAGATCGCATCCGATGCTGTCACTTCTCCCCCGGGAGAATCAATCTCCATCACAATGGCTTTCACCCGGCTGTCGTCGCGCGCCTGTTGCAGCGCCGCGCGCATGTCATCGACCATTGAATCGCTTACGTTGCCGGGGATCGAAGAACTGATCAGGCCGCGCATGGTGATGACAGCGATTTTGTCCAGGCTGGCGCGCACGCCTCTTTGGAGCAGGATCTCGCGGAAACGCGGGATCGGTTCTGCTTCCCGGATGCCGCCCAGGCGCTGAAACGCCGCAATCATTAGGACAAAGTTGACGAACAGACTGACGCAAAGCGCGACAAACAAAAAAATGCTGAGACAACCGAGCCCGCGATTTCCGGCCATGACAGGACGAAACTGGCGGAGAACCGCCGCACGCACAAGCGCTTTTCGCACGGACAAATGCCCTAGAGCATTTTCAAATATTCGAGCAATTTCTCTTTGTCTTTCACTAAGCCCAAAGTTTTGAAACGCTCGCTTCGGGGAAACTTGCGGTTGTCGAGCATCTTTAAGAGATCCATCAAGCCGTAGCTGTCCTGCGCGTCCTGATTCCAAAAATGCTGGTTGCCTCCGCTCCAAAGGTTCCACGTGTTGCGTCCCGTGATTTCCTCGGGGGAAAGATCAATGCCGCCGTGCATCGGCTTGAAAATGTCGGCAGTGATTTGCGGAAAATCGGCAGTGGTCCTTCCAGCCGCTTTCGCTTCGTCAATTGGCTCGTTTTTCTTGCAGCTGGAAAAAACGACAACCGCGCATGCAACGAGGCAGCTTCCGACTCGCGCGAGGCGGAGAAGATCGTCTCTGGCTTCCCCGAACGCCTTCACCGAGCCATTATTGATACGTTGGTCGAGAGCTTTCTGGCAAGAAAATTCTAGACGCTATTGCTAAGGCAGATGCAGCGCAGAGGCCGGGCCCAATCTTTTCGTTGCCTAGAAAAACTCGAACAAACGCTGGCCGACCGCAAGGAGACCAACGGCGGCGCCGGGAAAAAGTACGGCACGAATGAAAGGCTGATCAGTCAGCGGCGCGAACGCGCCCGCCTTGAGATCGCGGATTTCGGCGATCAGCTCATCGAATGTCTGCCGTTTCGCGTCGCTTTCCTGACCAACGAGTCGAAACCATCGCAAATCATTGAGCGCAGTTTCGCGCAATTGTTCGGCCGCGCGTCTGAGCAAGATGGCGCTGCCCAGCGCCCAGGCGGCCGTGATGGCAGCGATCAGAACGAGACTGGCAGGCCACGTCCAATTATCAAAAAAGGATGAACGCGCGACAACCAACAACGTGAGAACGAGCAGCGGATACCAGATGAGGGGGGCCACTACTTGCGTGCGCTGCGCGACAAAAAAGATCTCATGGTAGGCGGAAAGTTCCTTTTCGGTCAGCGGCGGTTTCCGGTGAGATTGCTCGACGACCTCACGGCTCCACCTGGTTACTTCCCTGGCAAACATGCGAATAAAATTGCTGTTCAACTGGATCGCATCGACCACGTAGAAGGAGAGAAGCAGAAGACTCGCTCCAGACAGAAAAGAGACAACCTTGTCGATCTTAAACGCCATCTCACCGCGAGCGGGGGCGGGTGGCGGCGGAAAAAGCTTGTAGATTACGAAGGAGAACAAAAAGTACAGAGCAAAGAGAACTCCGATCCGAATAAAGCGGGGCCAAAATTTATTGCGGCAAAGATAAGCGTGCCACGCTTCTTCCGCGGAAAAACGCGAAGTTCGCGGAGGCTCCTTCATCTGCCAGTGTTCGAACCCGATGCCAAGATCCCGCCATCGAAATCGCGTCAACGGTAATGGAGCAAAAGAAAATTCTGCTTCGATCTTCTTTGCATTGGCGTGGAGATCGAAGCTCGCTTTGAACATGAAAAAAATCGCAAGCATGAAGGCGACCATGCGCAGCATTTCACTGGGCCAGATGCTGATTCCGGAGAAAAACGCCAGCGGCTCCTGAGGAGCCCAGTACTGCGCGATGAGAGCGAGCAGGAAAACTATGAGTGGCCCCCCGCAGACTAACCAGAAAGTCGTGCTGACGAGCGCGCGTTTTAGACGCTCAAGAACAGTACCACCTCCGGGCAAGGTGCGTCGCGCGATGCTCACACTTATCCAGGCAGCCATGGCCAACACTGTGAGCGCAATGATGATCAGCCACCAGATAACACCGGGCGCAAGCAACCACTCCCGAAACCACGTCTTGTCTTTTTCATTCTTGCCGTAGTGCGATTCAATCTTCAAGTCCCCGTTCGGTTTCGAGAGATACCAAGGGTGACTCAGATCATAAGCGCCGCGCCGGCTAATCTCGAAGAGTCGCGGTTGCCAGGAAAGACACCACGCCTCTTCGTTTTTCATTCTAGTCGTGGCGACAAGCGTGCCGACGTACATCGAAGTTTGATTCGTGTCGCGAAATGGGGCGATGTGCTGCTGAAGGTAAATGTCGGGCAACGCGCTGCCAAAGGGCGATGCGATGATGAGATTGTGTGTGTCATCCCAATCGTCGCGGCGCTCAAAATGCGCGTCGTAGTTGTTGGTGAAAAAAAGTGCGCCGGGAAATTCCGGACGCAGCGCCCGCAGAATCATCAGCTTATCGTAAATGTCTGAGCCCAGCAGACCGATCGCACGAATTCCAACGCCATCTTCGCGCTGCCAGCGCGCGTTGTCCTCTTTCATCTGCCGCGCTAAACGGCGCAGATAATCAGATTGATTTAGTCCTTCGGTCGCTTCGATCGCGACGGTGTTTTGGCCGAGCTGACTTTTTTGTGGTTGCTCGTGCTGACTTTCCTTGCCGGATTCGCCCGGCAATTGGCCGTCAATGCCGCGAAGGTAATGGTAAGAGTGAATCCATGATGGCCGTTTGTCAGGCTGCTCGAGGATCTGATTAACGGTTTGGCCGGAAGCCTGTGCTTCAAAAGTTGCGCCTAACGACCGGCCATAAGGAGTGTCCCATTCGCTCAGAATTACGATGTGGGGCGGCTTGAAACCTGCCTCCGCGTTAGCCCATGGTTGTTGCACTACCGGAATGCGCCGACGCTCCAGTTCGCAGATCAGTTCGCACAATACTTCGTCGTCGGGTGCGACTGTTCGCACAAAGTGCAGACCGCCACGAGGGCCGAGTCCAGTCGAACCTTCAAGAATTTTCTCGACCATTTTGTTTTCCAAAAGACCGGCGCAACTTTCGCAATCGCGAGGCAGTTGACCGGAAGCACCAGTCTCGTCTGGAATATTTGCTGCAGCCAGAAGTGCGGCATTCGGCGCCGTCGCTCGAGGCGAAATAATCAAGACCCCGTCGAGCGCTTTTTGCGTCGGGGCGCTTAAGCCGTCCCATTTTGCTTCGCGAACCATGTTCTGCAGGCCGGTGGAATTAGCCGGGCCGACCAGTTTGACGGTGACGTTGTCGCGGATGTTCTCCGGGTCCTCAGGCAGAAGCTCGTCCACAAGAGCGGCAAAGCGGCGCAATGGGTTAGGATTGAAATTCCCTGCCGGCAACCAGACTACAACAACTCGGGTCGTATCCGGGGGAAAAACTCTTTTGGTATCGCCTATTGCTTCGCATTCTTCCCACGGAAGGAGCAGCGCGCGCTCCACCGCAGTTGAAGGCGCGTTCGCAGGCGGCAGTTGATTTTCTGGCGGTGGCGGCCAGCTTCGCGTGACGAATCCTATGTGCTCACCATCAACCGGTGTAAATCCGCTTTCGCTCAATCCTTCGAGAACGGCCTGGCGCGCGCGCACTCGTGACTCAGCTTGTTCGCTGTACGGTCCGGCGTCGAGCATCACTGCAAGCAAGAGAACATGAAACGTGCAGGCACGGTCGCGCAGAAGCTCGGCCAGGGCGCCGACTTCATGCCGAGCCTTAATCTCCGCTTCGAGCGAAAGTTCCTGCTTTTGCGCCACGGCGATTGGGTCCTGCCACAGCCGAGCATCTACGTCTTGTTTCGCTGTCACCGGAATCGCTTTTTCGCTCGGCACGGGCGGACGCGTGCTGACCAGCGGTTTATATTGCGCGATTACTCCGGCGAGCACTGCGAGGAGCGGCAACAGGGTTCCCCAAGGTAAATCAAGCTTTGATTTGTCGTTGTCCGCCATGATCACTTCCGTTCCGCAGTGATCTGCGGAAAATCCGAAGTTGTCTTATCGGCCGCCTTTGCTTGCCTGACGTGCTCGTTCGTTTCGCGGGCATCAAGCGCGAGCAGCCCGCATATAGAAAACCGGCTTCCGACTCGCGCGAGAGAGAGAAGATCGCCTCTGCCTGGCAGCAACGCCTTCACCGGGTCATTATTGATATGTGATTCGTGAACAGAGTGGCAACAAAATTCTAAAAGCCCGTGCGTTTGCAGAATCTGGGCAGTGCCGGGGGTCACCGACCCGGTTACAACGCGGTCCGGTTCATTCGACGAATTCCAATTCAATGGGAGCGTCGATGTAGCCTTTGGCGCGTGCGTGAGTTAGAAATTTGCGGATAGCCGCGCGTCCAACTTCACCATAGTCGCGGGTAAATTCATTCACATACATGCCGATGAATTTACTGGTGAGCTTCGTGCTCATGCCGCGGGCGTAGGCAAGCGAATTACGCACCGCCTCATCTCGATTCGCCAGACCATAATCGATGCTTTCGCGAATAATTTCGCTGAGATCGTGCCGGATTGCTGATGGGATATCTTTACGAATCACATTGCCACCCAGAGGCAACGGCAAGCCCGTTTCGCGCTTCCACGACTCTCCAAGATCGACAACCTTCTCAAAACCTGATTGCACATAGGTGAGTTGTCCTTCGTGAATGATTAGACCGGCATCCGCTCGCCCTGCTTTTACCGCATCGAAAATTCGATCGAACGGAACGACGACGTAATCGAACTCGCCCACAAAAAGTTGTAGCGCAAGAAATGCGCTCGTCATCTTGCCCGGTACGGCGATTTTGCTGCCCACTAAAAATTCCTTCACCGTGGCTTCTTGCATTCCATTCTTATTGAGCGTTGAGCGTCGAGCGCTGCGCGTTGTCTGCTTTCTAATAACAATCGGCCCGTATCCATTGCCCATGCTCGCTCCGCAAGGCAGCAGCGCGTACTTGTGGGCCACGTATGGATACGCGTGGATCGAGATAGCTGATATGTGCAGCTCGCTGCGTCGCGCTCGTTCATTCAGCGTCTGAATATCTTCCAGCCGATGGTCGAACCGATAACCGCGGAGATCGATCTTGTTCTCCGCCATCGCATAGAACATGAACGCATCATCCGGATCGGGGGAATGACCCAGGGTAAAGCGGTCGGGGATGTGCTTCGTCATTTGTTCTGACCTCTAATCATTTGCCTGTCAGGTTCCGTTAACAATAGACGCCTCGACGATGAAAGCGATGCGAAGACGCGTCGCAGTCCCAAAGCACTGCGTTCGAAAAGCGTGGGGACCGCATGTTCTGTTTTTTGCGAAGCTTTGGAGTGCATACGCGTCCTCGCGTCGCTTTTGCGCGATCGCGCGCTTACCAAACCGCCCCCTCGATTTTGATTAGGAGATCGCTCTGTCGAAGACGAGAACAACGCTTCCTTCATAAAACAAAACAGCCGCCGCGCGGTTCGGCGCGACGGCTGTTTGTTACAACTGTGTCGAGGAAGGCGCTGACTTCTCTACAGCGCTCCCTCCACAGTCTTATCGATTCTCTACTACTTGGGGCGCCGGCTTGATCATTTCAATCTGGGCGCTCACCTTTTGGATTTGTGCGGCCTGCTCCCTCAGGCTTGCAGTCAGGGCTTTAATTTCTCCCTCCTGTAAGGCGATGGTAGCCTGCTGTTTTTCAGTCGTGGCCTTCAACTGTTGCACGGTCTGATGCTCTTTGAGGAATTCGTTGAGCAACATCGCGTTGATCTGGTTGTAGCGGACGGTGTAGGGTTTTCCGTCTTTGTCCACCCCTATCAAGGCGGGATTCACCTTTGCTACTTCTTCGCTTCAACACCGGGGTCGGTGCTGGAGCGCTGGCCCTCACGAGCGGTGCCGGGTCGGATTCCAATACCGCAGTTGGCGCTGCAGCGATGCTGCTGAACACCACCGGCGATCGGAATACGGCCGTTGGTCCCGTGTCTGTTTTGGAACCTTCCGCGTTGGTACTGAATTTCAGCTTTTAGTGTCAATACTTTTTTAGAAATTCTTTTTGGAGGAGTAGAGGCAGCGCCCTGCTAAGCGTCGAATGCTCGGCTCGGATTGCTGTTTGCCTTAATAAAGCTGTTCCGTTAGCCTCAGGACCGATGGCTCGCTCCGGTTTGGGTAAAGGTCTTGGCGCGCTGATTGGTCCGCCTTCAGCCGCCACGGGCACAGAGGTCACTGAATCGGGCGAGAGAGTGCACCAGATCAGTTTGGCGAGCATTGTCCCGAGCGCGTTACAGCCGCGCAAGGATTTTGGGCGCGAAGCGTTGCAGGAACTGATCAATTCGATTCAGCAGCACGGCATCATTCAACCCCTCATCGTCCGCCTCGCCACAGCGAGTCCGTCCAGTGGCGGACAGATGGGCGCGCGATTTGAGCTTATCGCAGGCGAACGCCGCTGGCGAGCGGCACAGGAAATCGGCCTTGCGACCGTGCCCGC
>Ga0209239_1000268_pt1 | contig 29714 bp, 35 predicted proteins | sample GraSoi013_2_20cm_FD_185824 | JGI IMG/M metagenome (GOLD analysis project Ga0209239, IMG submission 185824) | Grasslands soil microbial communities from the Angelo Coastal Reserve, California, USA - Sample 10_02_2013_2_20cm (SPAdes) (version 2) | ecosystem: Environmental > Terrestrial > Soil >...
GCCGAGCTATCAATCTCTGTTCACCCTGCCCATGCTAGGGTCGACAAATTGTCCATATCCAGCTCAACATGATTCTCGCTGAACTAGGCAAGTCCTATAACAATGCAATCCTGTCCATCTCGCAGACACCTTTCTTGGAAAGACGAACACGTAGAACCTTCACCATTGACCCGGACGTCAGTGAGAAAATAGACAAGCTGGTAGGCGGTCATAATCTAGAGGTCAACGTGCTCGTCAACAAAGCAATACGACGATACATAGAATGGGGAAGATACGTCGACAGCTTCAAACTCGTCACAAGCGATCCTAGACTAATGAAAACGCTCTGGTCACATGTCACCGTTGAAGAGGCGAGAGAGATGGGCACCCAGAATGGGAAGGATACCGTCGTCGAGTTTATCCTCTATTACTTCCGCAAGTTCGACCTGGACTCTGTTCTCAAAACCTTCGAGATGATAGGGGCGGAATATGCAAATGCTTACATCTATTCAGAGTTCGGGGATAGGGATAGTCGCACAATAATCCTAAGGCACAGTATGGGACTTAGCGCATCAGCATACTACGGTGCCTCTTTCAAAGCACTTTGTGACCGTCTCGGAGTGAGATGCGAATTGGAAGAGAGCGAAGATCAAATGATATGCAAGATCGGCAGCTCTAGCATGCTGAAGACCATAGCTCCAAAGACCTTCAAAGAACAATTGGCCAAGCAACAATAGAGAGACCAGTCGAATCATAGGACCGCCCGCTAAATGATGGCACCTTTGTTTCTCTTCCTGAACGTGGTACGTTTTCCGACGTGCTCAAATAATAGAACCTGTCTGGGGGTGTAAACCTTGCTAACAAAACCGAACAAGGTCCCCGCTGAGGTAAAGCTGTCGGCGAAAGAAATCGATTTCCTGAAGAGTAATGAGCTGTGCAGATTTGCGACTGCATCACAAAAGGGCGAGCCTCACGTTGTTCCGGTCTCATATGTCTGGGACCAAGACTACGCATACATTGTTACGGACTATGGGACGCGTAAGCTGAAGAATCTCAGAGAGAACCCTCATGCAGCGGTTCTCATTGACGCTGCTGGAACTCAGAAGCTTCTATTGATTAGTGGACCTGTGGAGATTATCGAGAGGGGAGAGGAGTATCGGCGGCTCTACGAGTTGTTCTATTCGAAGCTGAGCTGGGTCAAGCGAGATCCCTGGAAGGAGGGCGAGGCACCTTTCATCAAGGTCACACCCTCCTTCAAAGCAGGTTGGGGCCTCAAAGGCTAGGCAGACGAAAAGCTTCTTTCCTGTCAGAATAGTAACCGACGAACCGGTTTCACATGGCTAGGTCTCACGCATCGTCGGACGACTGGTCATTGTTACGCTTCAGTTTCGGATCCGCTCAGCAATGATTACCGCTCTGAGAGGTGCTTGGAGGCTTATGTTGCGGCTCTTCGCATCCTTGTCGAGTTCTCTGAACACTTTCTCGTCAAAAGCCACCATGAACCTACGCAAGAATCAACCTTCAGAGTTTCCACGATAACGACGGACTGGAATTAATAGGTGAACGTGTACAATGTGTTAGACTTGAACACACTTGAGCAAAGTCCGAGGATTGGCTATCTCCGGCATGCTTTTGCTATTTAGTGTAAACGTTGGGGTTATATCAAATCGGTGAGTCCGTATGTCTGAAGCGACATGGAAGAAATAGCTAACTTGGGGTATCCGTCCGAAACCACCGACCAGTCGACCCCGCAAGACACCATGACCGACGACCGATTGAAGGATCTCCTTGCAGAGCTGATATCCTCATCCGCAAGCCTGAATGTGAGGGTCTGGCTCGACGGAGTCTACACAGACATAGAGAATGCGGGAACACACCGAGAATGGATGAAAGGCCGGGAAGTCTACTTCAAGGTCGAAGGAAAAGTTGACGGCCAGAACAGTCTCGTAGAGGCAGGATCCAGGAGCGTTTAACCGTGGAGACTCGTAAGTGGAAGGCATTCCTCAGAATGAACGGCGAGACGACACTTGACACCAGTCAAGATATTCTGACGGAGTTCAAAGCAATGGTCGAGTACCTGAAGTTCATTGGCGTCGACTACTCAATGGTCGTGCAGGTCGAGGCAGGCCAAAAAGACCGCTCTCAAAGCCTTGCCTTAGAGCAAACTCCCCGTCGACGAGGATTGGGGCAGGTAGGAGACTGATACCGACAAATGGCCAAGTTCATAATGTCAATCGGGGACACTGCATACGAGACTCTAGCAAATGAGGCGAGGAACCGAGATGTCACTGTGCAGCAATTGCTCAGAGCGGTTGTTGTGCCCGATTGGATAAAGCAGAACGCAGACGGACAGCCTTCTGGAGAGAATCGTTCCAATCTGATTCGATCCTCGATCTACGGTACAGATTCCCGCGATTCCAGGATGCTCGTGTCCCCCGTCGCTAGGCTTAGACGATAGCACGATCCTCCGACCTCCTGTTGCAGGTCACCGTTCCACTGCCGGTTACAAGACTCTTTAATATCGCCCCGTGGCTCCATCGCTAAACGGAGCAGACAGCGCAAGTTGGCAGATTTCTGTTCGAGATGCGGAAAGACCCTCAGCCTCATAGACCCTCTCCTAGAGCTCAAGGGTCTAAGGTTCTGCGAGGACTGTTACCCCGACGTCAAGCGGGAGCACGCCGCCGCGAGCATGTCGGATAAGGTGGACCGCAGGCAGCGTGTTGCCTTTGCGGATGACTCTAGTGATGAGAATCTGCGAGGGTCGATTATTAAGGGGAAGCAAGCGCTTGCCGTCAAAGAGAATGAGTTCAGGTGGGATAATCCATCTCTCTCGCTAATCGCGAGCGCGCTGCGAATCCTCACGGACCAGAATAATATCATGATGAAGCAGAACGAGCTCATCCTTCGCGAGCTCGAGTCAAGACCTGCAACGGTCAAATCGAAGTAGGGCCTGAGATCCCCTTTCTTCCCCGCGAATTTTTTTCGATCTAGGAGAGCTGGTCCCGGGGGCCGGACTCTCACAGGACAATGTCCTGTTTTGAACCGGCGACAATCCCGTGGCGTGTCCGCCATCTCCGGTTTCCATTGTTAGCCTAGAAGGCTGAGTTGGCTGCGCGCTAGGCGCACACCTACAGCGTCTCCGTCCCTGTTGGGACTCGGAAGCTCTTCCAGGCTGAGCTACCCCGGGACCGAGGCTACCCGGTTTGAGTGATTAGTTAAGATTTGTCGGAAGGCGACTGCTGATTCTCGCGTATCCACTGAGCCAAGTCGCGCAATGCAATGTTTGATGAGACGTCTATGACGGGGACCTCCATGTTCCCTACCCGGATGAGGTTGTTGTACTTGGCCATAGGCGCGTGCGAGACGTTGGACGCGTAAATCTTTCCCTTCACATACTCATCAGGCAGAGCCTCAGGCTCCACAAAATCCGCCAGGAAAACGACTCCTTCAGCCCAGTAGAGCGCCATGGGCTGGCCGGAGACATTCATGACGAAGGCGATCATAGAAGCGAGGTTCTGCTGCGAAGTGAAGCTGGTGAGGCCGGTGACTACGATCTCCTGGGGCGGAGCGTGAATAATCGAAACCATGCTTAAGCCGAAGACAGCTCTAACGTCCCGGAGTGTTAAGCCTTGGCAGGGTCCAAAGATGACTCCCGTTACTTTAGAACCATTCCGTGTAAGGATCGTCCTAAAGGTGAAAGACCTCCCCGAACTGAAGATATTGTCCTCAGTTAGCCCTCTTTGCCAGTACTTGTAACCCGGTTGCTCCAACGGTAAGCGGTCCTATCTCACGTGGCTCGACTTGGGCTTGTTTGGCATACAAAGACCACTCGTTGATTATAACTCGTGCATGGAAGGTTAGGTTCGGGTCGCTTCTATCACACTGTGATATATCGGAATACAATAGTCGTCAAATGTACGGCGAAACAGAAACAGGGTCAATTAGAACACACGCGAAGAAGCGTCGCTGATTCAAATACAATAGAGTATATGTGTCTTCAGTCCGAACACAAACGATGAGTTATGCATATATTCTACGCCGGGGGAGTCTTCTATAACCATGTTGAGAAGCTATCAGTTCAAGAATAAGACAAAGAGTGTCACTAGAACTATCAGAATCGACGAGGACATCGACTTTCAGCTCGAAAAGCTGGCACATGAACAGCGTGTAAGCGTCAACTATTTCGCAAATCAGGCACTTCGGAAGTTTGTCGAATGGGACGTCTTCGCAGACCGCTTAGGCTTCGTCACCCTGCCTTCAGACATTTTCGAGAAGCTGGTAGGCTATACAACTGACGAACAGGCCAAAGAGCTTGGTAGCTGGTTTGGAAAGAACCTGGCCAAGGACCTGATAGCCTTCCTCTTCAAGAGAGTAGACCTTGAAACCTCAGTCCGAGCCCTCGAGCTACTGGGTCCCAGATACGGCAAAGCATTTCGTTTCGAATACACTAACGACGGCCACCTGACAACTGTAATACTGAACCATGGATTCGGCCGAAAGGCATCTCTGTTCTACAGCGAAGCAGTGAAAGCTCTACTCAAAGACCTAGTCAATACACAAGTCGACATTGGACTGAGTGAACACCAAGTATTCGCACAGATCGTGGGTCCCAATGAGTTCCGGATCACGATGCCCGCACCGGTATCCCCCCTGGCCACACAGCGCTAGTCCAATTCAGATCCACCAGGCTTCGCCCTTTCTCTGCGAAGCCGTATTTTTTACAAAACAGCCGACGCTAGTCTGTGCGCCAGACCTTCGCGACGATCCTAACGAACATTTTCAGAGACGAGTAGACATAGAGTTGTAATGGTTACCAACATGTCTGTTCCTCATATTTCCTTGCTGGAGGATTTCGTTCAAAACTTCGCTGCGGTTCGCCCTCATCTACTCGGACGGCGGCAGATGATTTGACACGAATATCGAGCTCATGTCCAATTTCCACTACTTCCCCTCTCTCATTCTTCTCGTAAGTAATTACGAAGAAGCGGTGGCATTTGTCGCACATCTGAATGGTTGACCGGGTTAGACTGTGCGAGTGCTTTTCATCGGCTGATTCTAACGCACGTCATGACCCCTGTCATGAGCTCCTCGGCTCTTGTCGCTATTCCGGTAGTGCCTTCAGATGCTCCCCATACTTGGCGGCGGCAAGTGTATTCCAGGCATCGGTTCACCAGCAGGTACAGGTTCGCCCCTGGGAATTTCAACTTGGATCGTACGTTCCTCCTCGAGAGATTTTTTCGTGGACTCGAGGACTCTGACGACATTGGCTCCGAGTGTTCCGTCGGCCCGATTGGGATAGTTCTCAGTAGACAAGTTGTACTCGATGCATCTGGCGAAGTGGAGGATCTCCTCTCTCAGAGTGTTGTTCGGAACGACCATCACACGCTCCACAGCTCCCTTCCGATGGAGAACTAGTCTCTGTTCGATGCAGTCCAACTCCGCGGTGCCGTCGCTACCGACTACCGTCACGTCTCGATGTTTCTCCATGTCCAGCCAGCTTAGTTCGATCCCAGCGTCGTATCCGCCCGGGTGTTCAGAGTAGATGGAGGCCATTTCGTATCCCGCGCTTGATCTGTAGCCTCTGCCTTTGCAGGAGATCTTCTTGGGCCAGGTTTCGAGGAGATTGTTGCAGATGTCGAAGGGATGTGGTCCTAGGTCAGTGATTACTTCTCGATTATTCTGGACGGCCATGAAGCCGGTCCATTTGAGGCGTAGGTAGTAGATGTCCCCCAAGACCCCGCTAGCCATTAGTCGTCGTAGTCCTCTGACGCCGTTGTTGAATCTGTGGACGTGACCTGTGCAGAGGACACTGCCATGTTCTCTGGCGAGTCTAACGAGTTCGTAGGCCTCTCTCGATTTCATTGCCAATGGTTTCTCGACTAGAACGTGTTTTCCCTGTCTGAGAAATTCAGAGGCTATTTCGAAATGGGTCTGGTTCGGGGAACATAGATGGACCGCTGCTAGTTTAGGGTCGGAGAGTAGTTCGCGATAGTCCAAGCGATAGTTTAGAGGGCCGAATTCCTTTCTGCAGTTTTCAAGTGCAATAGGTGAACTGTCGGCGACGGAATAGAGGTTCATCTCGTCTCCTGTCCGGGCGAGGTCAAGAATCTGAGTTATGACCTTCTTTCCCCAGTAGCCTGCGCCTATGACTGCGATGTTGAGCCTGCTCATGATGAGGAGCATTATAGGCGGCTTTTCATATAACCGCCACGTCTACAATCGAGAATATTTCGACGCATCATAGGCCATTAACGTACTGAAGAACACAAGTGGGCACACATGTCGCATATGATTCAAGAATCTTGCATCATCGCTTCTGGCAACTACTGATCATAAAGGTTCTAGTGTGATATCCTCTATATTGCGACTTTTGGTCAGCCGGCCAAAGTGTCTCTCGGGTCTGTCTCAACGGAGCAACTGCAGCATCGCAGGAGGCAGAGCGTGCAACCACTACAGATTAGCTCAGTAGGCTCAAGGCAGCTCGGACATGCCGCTCCCTGCATGTTCTGTTCTTGAGTCATTGGCACTAAATGGTACTCGTGGAATTCAGAATATTACTTCCACGTTTACATGTGTTGACCCTGACGAGGGGACTGCCTACCATGTACACTAGTGGCACATGTTGTGTGCGCTCTGGCATTGGTAGGCATTTACACAGCGCCCTTCATGCAATTGTAGACGTGTGACCCAAATATCTGGGCGAGAAGCTATAGATAGAAAAATATTGATGCAACAAGGTAGAAACGCAGTCTATCGAACCGCGCTATTCGGCCTATTCGTTCTACTCCTTACGATCGGAATCATCAGCGCACCTCAGCTTGCCAGACTAGCGAGCGCTAGCTCCACGCCTTCGAATGAAGTAATGACGGGCACCTACTTTGACCATACGGTTATCATCATAATGGAAGACCATGGAATCGTTGATGTCTGCGCGCAGAACCCACCACCGTGCTCCAGTGCTAACGGAGCCCCATACATGGCCAGCATCGCAAACGGATACGCGATCGGGAGTCAATATCTCGGAATAAATCACTTCAGCGAAGCCAACTACAAGGCGCTCATAGGTGGAGACACTTTCGGCTGCAGCAATAACGGCTGCCCACCAGTTTCAAACCCAAACCTCGTAGATCGTCTTGAATCGGCGGGTTTGACATGGAAGGGATACTTGGAGAACCAGAATCTCGCGAGCGGCTGCGACACCACGTATCACGAGCCCTACACTCCCGAGCACAATCCGTTCGTCGGTTTCACTGACATCTTGAATAATCCTGCCCGCTGTTCCAAAGTGGTTCTTGCAAACCCGAACACTTGTACCGTGACCGACTGTGCTCTAGTAAACGATCTGAACTCAGCGTCTGCACCCAATCTCATGTGGTTGACACCGAACAACTGCAACAACATGCACGGGTTCACTGGTATCTGTCCATCATCCGTCCCGACAGGCGACAATTATCTCAAGAGCCTAGTACCGAATATTCTGAACAGTCAAACCTTCACTGCGCAACGATCTGCGCTCTTCATCGTGTTTGACGAGGGCAACGGATACTGTCCTCTCAACGGAAGCTCTGAGGACTGCGTCTACGCTGTATGGGCAGGGCCACTCGCCAAGACCAGCTACGCGACCAGCAACTTGTACAACCACTACTCGTGGACGCGTACAATCGAAGAGAACTGGAATCTAGCGAGCTTGACATCCAACGATGCAAACGCCAAAGTGATGACTGAGTTTTTCAAGAGCACAACACCTCCAGTCCTTCTGTCGACTAGCTTCACTTACAGCCCGACTTCCCCACAGACAAGCCAGCAAGTAAGTTTCACAGCTTCCGCGTCAGGTGGAACCGGACCCTACAACTTCACGTGGACTTTCGGCGACGGAGCGGCGGGAACGGGTACCATCGTCTACCACACCTACTCAACGGCAGGGTCGTATAACGTGCTGTTGACCGCCAAGGATAGCAGTCCATCCCCGCAGACAGCCTCGTCCCAGCAGGCTATCACTGTCACAAGTCCACCTCCCCCACCGCCGAGCCTAACCACGAGCTTCACCGCAAGCCTCTCGAACCCTGTGGTGGAACAGACGATCTCCTTCACGGGCTCAGCTTCAGGTGGGACATCGCCTTACAGCTACGCCTGGAATTTCGGTGACTCGTCAACTGGATCAGGAAGCCCGGTATCCCATGTCTACCAGACTGCAGGCGTCTACACTGTGGTCCTCACTGTGACCGATACCGCTGGCCATGTCGCCAGCGCAAGCAATACGGTGACTGTCACATCGCCGCTCTCGGCCAGCTTCACTTACTCGCCATCAAACCCTGCTCCGCTCACTAATGTACAGTTCACGGCCACTACGACCGGGGGCACCGGGCCGTACGGCTACAGCTGGGACTTTGGTGATGGAACAACTGGCACGGGAGCCTCTGCAAGCCACTTGTATCTACTCCCAGGAACCTACACAGTAACCCTGACTGTCGTTGACGCAAACGGGCTGACAACTACCGCCTCAACCACAGTAACTGTCGCAATATCTCTAGGACTATGACCACGGCAGTAAAGAGCTTGCCAATTTTCCCCGGTTTTTTGGAGAATAACCTGTCCGAGGAATGAATGATGGAACAGCTCAGAAGAAGAAACGCGGCTAGGTCAACGGGTCGTCGTAGCCGTTTCCTTCACCATCTATCCGTGTCGCTCTTCGCAGGAGTTGTTCTCCTGACAATAAGCGCTCTCTTCGGATATCCCATTTCCTTTACTGGAGGGTCAACCTCTTGTCTATTCGTAGCGTCCGAGTACCAGTGTTCCGTGACTAGTCCTATGCTTGTTGTCTGGGACTATGCCTTTTGGGCGATCGCTACACTTGCGACCCTCTCCGTGCTAGAAGTAGCTTTGACCCGGTATTCCACTGGCTAGGAAGAAGGGAGCGAAGAAGGTCTCACAGTCACGGAGAACCTTTTTTCACCAGAAAATCCGCGCTAGTCATTTAGCCTGTAGTCTAGTTGGCGCCCAGGGCGGGATTCGAACCCGCCGTGCGCTCGACCGTTCCCTTCGAGTGTCGCACGGGTGACAGCCGTGCATACTCTCGGCCGGCTCCCGCATGCCGCGGACCGGGCTATACTACCTCAACGCGTCCGGATTTGACGGACGGGGCGCGAGCCCGGATATTGATTTCCTGGGCAATCACGCTACCCGAAAGCGTGCAAGCTTAAACCTTCCTAACCACGTCGAGGAATAATTCCATTTACTGTCGACGCGTGACGAGGGTTTCGACAAAGGCTAAATCAAGTCTAGCATGACACAAGGCTCTGGAAAGCCTGTCGATGGTAGACTTCGCTGCTCCCTCTCTTGGCACAGGATTGATCAGCATCCTAATCGGCTTTCTGGTTGTTTTCATAATCTATCTACTCATCATCGGTTTCGTTCTCTGGCTCGCTGGAGAGATAGTGGTTGGCCGTCGTGTTACTTTTGTCGAAGCCTTGGGCATTGCTGCAGTGGGAACATTTCTGGTGGGAGCCTCGATCGCCTTTCTTCCGGGCTGGATAGGTCTACTAGTCGGACTTCTAGTATTTCTATTGCTGGTGAAGCATTATTTCAAGACAGGATGGTTGGGCGCGATAGGCGTATCAATCATGGCCATTGTTGTAGGTATAGTGCTTATCTTCATACTCGGAGCCCTAGCCTTGGGCGCTCTTTTCGTGCTGCCGAAGATACCTGGGCTCTAGACCGCGGGAAGAGTTTGTTTGCTTGAAAAGATGGAAGGAGCTTTTACGGGCTCCTTCGTTGGATTTTTGGGAAGTGTCAATGCCCCAGCAGGTTTAGGGCTAGGCTTCCTCTGGTTGAGTCGTCTCTTCCTGCTCTGAAGAACAGCCGCAACTGTCGCACATTGTTCTTCTAAGCCCCAGACCCCGTCAGTCTCTAATAAATGTACAGTATTGAACAGGAAGCTCGCGTCAACTTCCGAATGCCTAGGCTATAGTTTGCAGCCAGTCCAGTAGAGACGTTAAGGCCTCCTGCAACGCATCAGTGTTGCCTGCCTTCGCATCAGGAGTCTTGAAACTATGGTCTCCGTTTTGTATCCAGTGAATCTGTGCGTTTGATCCTATTTTCGAAACGACCTTCTCTAGGAGATCCTGTTTCGCAAAACTGTCTCTGGTCCCGGACACGAAAAGCATGGGCTTCTTGATCCGGTAGAGGTGCTCATCTCTCAACTGATCAGTTTTACCAATCGGATGGAGCGGATATCCGAAGAAGAACAATCCATTCACGTCTTCCCCGTTGGCTGCTATCTGTGAGGCGATTCGTCCTCCCATAGATTTTCCACCGATGAGCATTCGATCTGGTTTGAGTCTGCCGTTCTTTGCCTTCTCAACGACCGTCCGGTAGCTTTCCTCCAGGATCTCTTTCCTGTCCGGCACTCGTCTGCGTGCTTCCATGTATGGAAAATTGAACCTGACAGTCAGGAAGCCTCGCTTTGCGAGTTCTGTGTGGAAGTATCGTATGAAGGGTGTGTGCATTGGTCCACCGGCGCCGTGGGCTATGATGAGGCATGTCGATGGATCGCGGATCTTGGATGGCAGACCGTAGACAATGCTGGTCTCTCCGCCTCTTGCCAGCTTGATCTTCATCTGCTCTAGTTTGTATGAGTCGGAGGGGTCTTGCAGTGTCTTCGCATCCTCTGCTATTCTGATTCGTGCTGGGGTTAGAGGTCTGGGCTACCTACAAAGATCGCTAGGTATCGGAGGGGTTCGAGGCCTTCCCTGATCGAGCTGTGAACGGTGCCAGGGGGAACCACCACCATGGTTCCGGGTTTGACCCGGACCTCTTTTCCGCCGACGCGGGCTAGGCCTTTTCCTTCGATGTAGAAGATTGTCTCTTCAACATCGTGAGTGTGTGGTGGGACGATTCCTGTGAGTTCGACGTAGCGTACGGCTAGAGAATGTCCTCGGTCGGCTCGAGAGAGATACCATCGTGTGAAATCACCATCTCTCTCAGGTACTACCTCGGAGAGATGCTTGACGATCATGCCGAGCACCAGCCGGGGAAAGATTCTATTCTAATGTTTAAGCTAGTGCATGCTGGCGGGAGGAGGAGTATCTGGGCGTCCAGTATCGATCTTTCCTTTGCTCTGCAAATACTTCCTCGTCTCTTGGGCAAGCCATTCGAAGTTTTCATACGGGTTCACTGGAACGTCGTATCGTTCCATGAGATGCTTAGTGAGAGGTTCGAATCTCTGCCAATCAAAGACGAGCAGATATCGTAGAGAGTGGATTGCAATCGTGAGGTCTATTATTCCCTCTTTGACGAGTTCTCCGATCAGTTCGTAGATATAGCCGAAGTTTCGGGCCTCGTAATCTTCGAGACTGTCATCAAAACCTTCCCAGTTGATCTGGCTGTATTTCTTAACCGCATCATGCATGCTCTTCCTCCGCCGTGCGAACGATTCTTCGGTAATTTTTTCGAGAACTGAAAATGATATGTTGGCCTTGGTTTCAAAGTTGGCCGTTCTGATAAGTCTCGCGTTCTGCCTCAGCTGAAAAACGACGAACACGGCGCCTAGAATGATTGCTATCGAGCTCACTGCACTGAGGTCCTGCGTTATCGCGGCAAGGTCGACCATAGACTCCGCAATGAATCTTAGATGGTTAATATTGACTGCATGGTTCCGTCAGGTCTTCGGTTGTTCGAGGACTCGACTTGCTCTCATCGACTCCGGGGATTACCGTCGCCGTCGGATTCCCCTTCACTGCTTCACCTGAGAACCCTTCTGCCTCAGAGGCACGTAGCCTCGTTTTGGCAGGGAACGGTCGAACCTCAACCGCCCCCTCACGCCAATAGCGTGGTAGCTTGGCCCATTGCCAGGCAGGGATTTTACGGTAGCCAACCAACCATCCATCCCGGTTTCAAACCCGTTCACGTGGTCGGAGTCCCTCCCCTCATACCATCGGAACAGGCTCATACGACGACCACGTAATGATTACGAGGCATTTCTCTGGCATGTCCGTTAGAGATGACCGAAGCTACCGGCCAAACAACAATCAAGAAGTTGACTCTGTTGTTGGCTCCGAGAATTCCATAAGGTAATCGTCTACATGTTACGCTGGCTGGATGAGAGGTGACTTTGTCGAGTTCCTGATAGTAACGTGACTCTTATCTCGGCTCTACTCTTGCTACCTTGTTGAATTTTCGTTAGAGAAGTTGTTGGTCAAAGGCATGATTAGCAGAGGCTTGCTTCGATGGCGGAAGCGTGGCTTGGAACAAGTCGAGGCGCTGGCGCCGTCGGGCCTCGGCTATTTAGTTGGCGGGAGAATCCTGAGGTCTCGTAGAGTTGGGTGATGAAGCCGAGAACTTTTTCGACCAGGCTCTCGTAGACTCTGTCAGCGCAGCCCTCGACGCCCTAGGACCAACCGTCAAGGAATCAATATTTCTTCTTCTCCAGAGACGGAATTCCATCACGCCCAATGAGATTCCGAAACTAGTCGCAGAGTTCGTGAAAGCACTACAGGACGTGCTGGGACCAACTGCCAGAGTGGTCGAGAAGCTAATCATTGCGGGCCTGATTGCGAGGAAGCAGGTCCCACCAAATGTTGCCCAGGGAAGAAGCCTTCTAGAGGTTGTCGGTGCTGTCAGGCTGAGCCAGATTAGTCCTTCTTGATTCGAAGCCTCGATGGGCCCCTGTAATTGTGTTTTGAAAAATCAACTAATATAGATCAGGTCGAACTCGGCCGTCGCGCGGGCCCGTAGCTCAGCCAGATCCCCCAGTACGGGATCCTGAAGAGGTAGAGCACCGGAAGAGCCATCTCTGGTGAAGCTTTTACCTCGCGGAAGACACCCGGCTGTCCCGGGTTCAATTCCCGGCGGGCCCGCCTCCCCATTATGCAAGCCGACCTGCCTCGAGAAGTCGCTCTTGTTTTCTTTCGATTGTGAATCCTATACTTTCTGTGAATCTTGATAAGCTTCGTGCTCTCACATAGAGAGCGTAACAATTCTTTCTCCGGATGTAAGTTCTGCCATTCTTGGAGTCTATCAGTCTTGTCCCGGCCTTAGTGTTTAGGTGCAGCTGTGTCGGTTCGATGTCAGCGTGCCAAAGCAGATCTTGAATATACAGCAACATTTCTCTATTCGTATCATAGATACTGAGGCTCTTGCCGCATATTGACCCTTCGCCGCATAGAAAGCCCTGAGAAACGCAGATTCACATTTCCCGCAGTGTTCAATCCACTTTCTTAGATCGAACCAATTGCAATTGAGAAATTTGTGGAGAAGGATGCTCGACCCCTGCACTATCCATCTGCCTCTTTTTTCGCTCCACCTGACTTTGTATGGCTCGCCCCTACCAAGGACTCTTCCTAAACATCTGCTGAATTCCGAAGCAAAGTCCCTATCTGTTACACTCAATAGAATCTCCCTATGATAGTCGTGAACGTTAATGTTGCCATCACTCAGAGCTACGCCTATTACATAGCTGAGTTCAGGAGAGGGATCAGGACGGAATCGGTTGAGGCTTCCTGAAGGATCAGGGATTCCCCTTAGCCAATAACTGATCGAAGCCTTGGACAAATGAATCCCTGTGTCTTCGAAGAGTTTCCTCTGCATTTGTGCGTAGGATAGACCTAGCTGTCGCATGGTTCGAATCGCATGGTAAAGGACTGTTCTCGACTCCAATGTCCGGCATGTTTGTCCGCACTTCAGGGCCAGACGGAAAGACCTGCTTGGCTTTGACCTTATGTGCAATAGACTGCATCCTTAAGGCGTAGACAGGAGTAAAGGAATGCTCCCACAGACCGACACTATCTCAAAAATCGGGAAGCCTCGCACAGTTCTTTGTCTTCGTGCGTGTCAACAGTATCTTGCCGCTTTTGCGAGCCACTTGACCTGTGTCGCTCTGATTTGATGTGGTGTTTGGCTGTCTCGGTCGAAGACTGATGCTCTTCCGGCTTTGTCTGCAACATATCCCTCGAAGAAGAGTCCGTTGTTCAACTGGCCCACCACATCACTGTTGAGAAATCTCTTCAGCTGATTGCTTCTCATTCATAGCTCACCTCTGAACGCACTATTCTGGTTACCCGAGGTTAAGGCCGGAGGTTACACTACAATCAACTTCCCTCGACTATGGCGTAGTGAGATGTACGTAGTGTAGTGTAGTGTGATGCGTGGCTTGACTGTTACAATCCCGTACTCGGTCAGAATTCCGAGGGAGTTATTGGATGAGATGAGGAGGCTGTATGATAGGATGGAGCCTCCGAAGCCAACTTTCTCCGCTGTTCTGAGTCACATTGTCAAGCTGGGATGGGACTCGTACAAGGCTCAGAAGAACGGCGAAGCGAGTCTTCAGAAGGCAACTGTAGCGATATATCCTAAGAGGATACACGACCAAACCTTCCAGCGCTAGGCTACGGTCTCGGGATCTTCTAGAAAGCTGTCCTTACAGGACTCGTCTCTGCGACGACGGTGTTCTGTAATCTTCCCAAGTTCTCGATCTTCGACTCGATCATATCTCCCGGCTGGAGCAGAAACGGTGCCTTGTCAGGTTTCCTGTAGATGGCTACGCCGGAAGGTGTGCCTGAGGTGATGATGTCCCCTGGTTCTAGGGTCATTGATGAAAAGAACTCGACGAGTTGCCGCATCTTGAAGACCATGTTCTTTGTGCTGGAAAACTGTCTGGTCTGTCCGTTGACTCGGAGCTCCATTCCGAGATTGTCTGGATTCCCAGCCTGGTCGGGAGTGACTAGGAAGGGTCCCATGGGGGCGAAGGATGCGAAATTCTTGCCGAGATTGCAGAAGCCCCTCTTCATCTCTGCGAACTGAATGTCGCGCGCGCTGATGTCGTTGAAGACTGAGAAGCCAGCAACATGGTCTAGGGCGTTCTTCTTCGACACCTCCTTGCACCTCTTGCCGATGACCGCGGCGAGTTCTACTTCGTAGTCTAGAAGTTTGACTCGTCGTGGATAGAAGACGGGGGCCCTGTGCCCTACGAGTGACGTTGGGGATTTGAGAAACGATATTGGAAAGGGGGGAAGACTTGTCGATCCTTCTTGGAGATGGTCGGAGAAGTTTCCGCCCATGCAGATGATCTTTGTCGGACGAGAGATTGGAGGAAGTACTGTGACCTTGTCGAGGTTGAAGATTCCCTTCGGATTCTTTTCGCCCGAGTCAGTGATCTGTTTCTTCGCCGCTTCAACCGTCTGGTCTGCTTTCGCCTCGCTCTTTTGGTCTTGGAGAAAGTCCAGTATGGGTTCAGAGTTCTTTGGGGCGCCAAGCTCGGCAAATCGAGCTGCGTCGATCATAATTCCAATCCGGTTCTCGGAGGGTTTCTGTTGGAACCTTAGTAGTCTCATGAATTAGCGACCTATGCTTTAGAGGCCGCCCTCCGAATACGTTATGATGTAAACTGTTCTCTAACGGGTCACTATCGGACCAGAACCGGGTGTCTAGATTACCCGTCTGTCTTCGAGAGGTTTTTCATACGATATTGCTCTACCTCATCGAGGACCGATAGGACCTGTCGAATCTGGTCTCTTAGCCTCTGGCTATTTCGTCGTATCCTTCGGGTTGAAATCAAGGTCCATCGAATCTTCACCTCCGGGCTGTTAGAGCGTAGAGGTGGACGAAACTGAGAGCTCAGAAAGGAATGGTACTATTTTCAGAGTTGATAGGGAGTGTTTTTTAGCCTCATTTCTCCGGCTTTCTTCGGCGTCGGAATAATGGTGACAGTTGAGGAGTATCGGTTAGATAGGGACTCCATGGGCGAAGTCAAAGTCCCGAGTTCTGCGTATTATGGCGCTGAGACCCAGCGAGCGGTCCAGAACTTTCCCATATCGGGTCTGCGTCTTCCTAAGGAATTCATCCGGGCTATAGCTCTGATCAAGCTCTCCGCTGCGCGAGCCAACATGCAGCTGGGATTGTTGGATCCGAAGAAGGGCGAGGCTATTGTTTCCGCGGCCAAGGAGATTATGGAGGGGGCTCTCTATGACCAGTTTGTTGTCGACGTCTTCCAGACTGGTAGCGGGACTTCCTCGAACATGAACATGAACGAGGTCATCGCCAATCGCGCCGTTGAGCTTCTCGGCGGCAAGAGGGGGGACAAGTCGATTATTCATCCAAATGATCACGTGAACATGTGCCAGTCTACAAACGACGTCTTTCCATCAGCGATCCACGTCTCATCGGCGGAAGAGATTGTCCACAAACTCCTTCCAAGCTTGCGGATCTTGGCCGAGGCTCTTGAGAAGAAGACGAGGGAGTTTGATGATGTTGTAAAAGCAGGTCGGACCCATTTGCAGGACGCCGTCCCGATCACTCTAGGCCAGGAGTTCAGCGGCTACGCGAGTATGATCAGGCATGGGATCAAGCGTGCAGAGCAGGCAAGGGACATATTGATGGAATTGCCGTTGGGCGGGACTGCAGTGGGAACAGGTCTCAACGCGCATCCGAAATATGCTGAGCTGGCTATCGCAGAAATTAATCGTCTGACCGGCCTCTCGTTTCGAAAAGCAGAGAACTCGTTCGAAGCGATGCAGAGCAAGGATGCATGTGTCGAGGCCAGCGGCGATTTGAAGACCATCGCTACTAGCTTGATGAAGATATCTAATGACCTCCGCCTGCTAAACTCGGGCCCTAGAACTGCGCTGGGGGAGATCGATCTTCCTGCGATGGAGCCCGGATCGAGCATAATGCCAGGCAAGGTCAACCCTGTCATCCCTGAAGCTGTCAACCTTATCGCTGCCCAAGTCTACGGAAACGATGCAGCGATCTGCATCTGTGGGATGTTAAGCCAGCTAGAGCTGAACGTCATGATGCCGGTTATTGCCTATGACCTGCTTCAGTCGATCGAGATATTGGCAAACGGGTCTCGGGTTCTCGGCGAAAATTGCGTCGCAGGAATAACCGCGGACAAAAAGCGCTGCTTGGAATACGCAGAGCGGACCTTAATGATGGTGACGAGGCTCACTCCAAAGATCGGTTACGACAACGCAGCGAAGATTGCGAAGAAGGCAATGGCCGAGAACAAGTCACTGCGAGAAGTTGTCTTAGAAGAGGGAATCCTCCCCAAAGACAAACTTGACGAGATTCTCGACCTCAAGAAGATGACTAAGGGCGGAAGAGCCTAAGTCTCAAGAACGCTATCGCATGAGCCGGGGCCTACTTTGCTTGATACCCAGCAGATAATGAAGACGGCTCTCAAACTCGCTCACTTCAGAAGCATTCCCGCTGATAGTGAGGTTCACGTCAAGGGACGCAAGCTCCGAAGGGTCCTGGTCGCCATCGATGTTGGAGTCGGCGAATTGTTGCTCGCTCAGAATCTCAATTGCGATGGTGTAATCGCGCACCATCCGGCTGGAGGAAAGGCCCAGCTCGAAGGCTACAAAGTCTTCCTCCGCCACATCGACCAGATGAGGGCTGCCGGGGTGCCGTTGGAGGTTGCTAGGGAGGCTGTGAAGAACAAGTATCGAGTCCTCGACATTCAGCATCATCCTGAGAATTACGATCAGGTCCCGAACGCTGCGAAGAAGCTGGGTCTTCCGCTAGTTACCATTCACAGTCCCTGCGATGAGATTGGTCGAAGACTGATCGTCCAGGCCATCAAAGGTTTGAATGCGGATGCAACAGTTGGTCAGCTAGTCTCTAAGATCGGCGCATTTCCCGAGTTTCGCAGCGCTGAGACTCGAATCGAAGTGCGGCTCGGTTCTCCGAATCGCAAGGCCGGGAAAGTTGTGATCTCTCATGCCTGCTACACGAACGGTGGCTATGATGTTGCCAAGGCCTACTTCCAGCATGGCGTTGACACGTTGTCCTACATCCACGTCTCGGAGCCTGATCTTACAAGGCTGGCCTCGGAGAATTTCGCGAATCTAATTGTTCTGGGACATATCGCTAGCGACTGGCTAGGCATCAACCGCTTGCTGGGAGAGTTGAAGAAGAAGGACGTTGAACCAGTGGCGTCGACTGACCTCTACAAGCCTGCGTGACCATCGTATCTCGATGAAAGCATAACTTCGAAATTCATTTGAGACAAAGATCCCGTATTATTACAGTGAATTCTCGTCATATTGACCAACGTTTCTCCTCGAGGATTTCCCTGAGTTCGTTCATTGATGAGACCGTTAGATCTGGATTTTCTTTCGAAAAGTCGTTGTAGGAAGCGAAGCCTGTCTTTACTAGAACTGTTCTGATTCCTAGCCTTTTGCCGGCTCGAACATCCCACCATGAATCGCCGACGAGAAACACATCCTCAGGAGTAAGGCTGATCTCTCCTAACGCTTTTGTCACGAGTCGGGCCCTTTGACTGACCGTCTCCTCCAAGGATCGCAGGGTGCCTCCGACGCCAAGGTCCTGCCGAGTTAACAGAATGTCGACTTGAGGAGTTATTGCGAGATGTTTCAGTTCGGATTCGACGACCCATTTCGTATACCTCATCGTGGCGATGCCAATCTTGAGTCCTTCACGTTTCAGGGCTTTGAGAATCTCGATGGCTCCGGTCTGGAGTGTTGCCTTCTCAGCTGTGGCTTGGAAGATTCTCCTGTAGGATTCGTAGGCCTTGTCATTGACCGCTCGGCTCTTTCCTGCTAGTGCTGTCTCCAGCACCATTCTGGGCCCGGTGCCTTCCTCGTATGCGCGCTGATAGTAATTCTTGATGTAGAACTCGTAATTGATCGGCGTTGAGCCGTGTTCTGTCAGCGCGTGGTTGATGCAATAGAACTCTCGATCATCGATACTGGCAAGTGTCCCGTCCCAATCGAAGATAGCCCCCTTCAATCCGTCTCACCCAAGCTCTCGGTCGAGCAATGTAACCATATGGATTGCGTTGGGGTTACGCACAGAATATCACCGCAGCCTAGGCGACTGCGTCTACAGGCCGAAAGACTCCATGGCCAACAAGTTTCCCAGGTCATCGCAGGACAAGACTGCGGATCTTCTTTTTGCGATCGGCGCGGGATTTCTCATCAACCTCATTCTTGGCGCAGCCATTCCTGAGGTGGGTCCGTTCGTAGCGGGGCTGGTGGCTGGAGTCATCGTAAAAACAGGACCTTTCAGAGGGGGAGTGGCCGGCTTTCTCGCAGGCACTCTAGGAGAAATAGCTAGCATTGCCCTCTGGGTCCTCACAAACCTGATTGTCTATCCCAATGCGTTAGTACCTTACGCGTTTCAGACCGCGCTCGCAATTGTTACCGCCGTTTCAGCAGTCCTCGCATTGTCTGGTGGCATAATTGGTGGTGTGGTCTCACTGCAGCACTGGCCCAGAATCCATGAATTTCTGATGAGAGGAAGAATTGGTTTTCCTCTCCATTTACATCACTCGGCCCAGGCGAGGATCGAGAAGAAGGAGGACTAGGCCCTGGCGGGTATGTCAGTTAGACTCCTCGACACAACCCCTCGATGGTTAAGACTCACCCTTGGCTGTTCGTTGGGCGTTTTGGTCGTGATTGGAATCGGGTTCTTCTTCGGCCAGCTGGCCCAGTTTGATATTACCCCGTTCACGCTTCTACTTCACCTGGCCCTTGCCCTTGCTGTCTCTTCTTGGATTCTCAACCTTCGAATCAGAATTAGTCCAGACCGGAAGCCCCTCCTCGCTATTGGTGTAGCCGTTGTTGCGGGTTCGATCTGGAGTTCAGTCCAGCAATGGATCGGCTACTTTCAGACAGGCGTGGTCAGCGACATCATGCTGGTAGGTGGGGCTACGCTGATGGATATTGCTGGAGGTTGTGTGATCTATACTCTATTCCATCTCAACATTCTCAAGAAATAACGCCCGGTCCCGCAGTTAGGGACCTAGCGCCCAAGACCTACTTCTAAGACACAAAGTCATCTTCTCGATGACCCGTTAGGTCGGACGTATCTTACTCAGATCTGCTCGGGCCTGAACGGCAACAGCTTCACGTATCACGGTTCCCTCTTTCGGATCCTGTGTTATTCGCTGGAATGCTCTGATGATCTCTTTCGTTACAGGTCCAGGCTTTCCGTCGGCGATCGGGACTCCTTGGATTCGAACTACTGGGACGATCTCGGCCATTGTTCCAGTCAGGAACACTTCGTCGGCATTTAGCAGTTCATAGGGGGTGATGTCTCTCTCATGGACTTCATAGCCTAGTTCTTCGGAGAGCTTGAGGACTCGGGCGCGTGTGATGCCGTGAAGAATGCCTGCCGCTGAGGTTGGGGTGTTCAATATTCCGTGTTTTACGAGGAATAGGTTGGACCCGTGAAACTCTGAGACCATTCCTCGATGGTCGAGCATTACGACCTCGTCTGCGCCGGCGTCAATGGCCTGGAATTTTCCGAGGACGCTCTGGATGTAGTTTAGTGACTTTAGCTCGTGGGTTGTACCATCAACCATGTCGCGTCGATAGCTGGAGATTATCGCTGTTACTCCCTTCTCCCTGGCCTCCTTTCCGTGAGCCGGTGCGACGGGCTCGCACATTATGATGGTGGACGATTTCGGAGAGCTCCGAGGGTCCAGTCCAAGATTTCCCCGTCCCCGGGTAACGATGAGCCGAATGTAGGCGTCCATCATGTTGTTTTTTCGTAGAGCATCAACGACAGCGTTCGCCATCTCCTCTTTTGATAGCGAGACGTTGATTCTTGTGACTCTGAGGCCCTCGAATAGTCGTTCGATGTGATCGCGTAGGTGGAATACTATGCCGTTGTAGGCGCGTATTCCTTCGAAGACGCCGTCGCCGTAGAGTAGTCCGTGGTCGTAGACTGAGATCTTTGCGCTTCCCTTGGGGTGGTATTCACCGTCGATGTATACGAGCGGCTCCTTCCCCGCCATGCAAAATGCCCAGAATGAAAACTAGCGACTCGCTCTATAAAAGGACAATCTCTCAAAGAATGCGAGACCGGGTAATCTCGACCTAAATCGTAATCTACCCAGAGACACGCGACGATTCCTTCACGTGGGCCGGTAGTTCAGCCCGGTTAGGGAATGCCCCGGAGAGAACGTCCGCCTTACACGCGGAAACCCTTTCGAGGCCGCATGGTCGGGAGTTCGAATCTCCCCCGGCCCACCATAGTCCCTTTTTCCTTGAGTCGAATGACCTTTCGAAGAAATCGTCTTAAACTTTGCCAGAATAAGACTACACTCTTGTAGCCGAAATGAGTTTGGATCAGTCCAGCATTCCAGGTCTCGGCAAGGGAAGACTGGAGGCCCTAACTGATGGTATATTCGCAACCGTGATGACAGTTCTGGTTCTCAGCCTCAGCGTCCCCGTCATCACGAGTGGTGTGACAGGCCCCAAACTGTCTTCCGAAGTTGTCGGAGACATCGCGGCTTTGTGGCCCGATATTCTAGGCTACGTTCTCAGTTTCCTGTTGTTAGCTGTTCTCTGGATAAGCCACCATAGCGTGTTTCATTATGTTACAAGAGTGGACCGGCCACTTCTCTGGCTAAACACTTTCTTCCTGCTCACGATTGGATTTCTCCCGTTCTCGACGGCTCTGATCGGGAGGTATCCTGAAGTGCAGGTGCCTGTGATAATTTACGGGGCCAACATAATTGCCACAAGCTTCTGCATGCTCGGTATTCTATCCTATTCTACACGAAACGGTCTCTTGATCGTTCCGGAACATGACAAGAGGGTCATGCAAAGAATTAGAGCGCGTTGGAGAACAGGACCCTGGATATACTTGGCCGCCATCATACTATCATTCTTAGATCCACTCATTAGTTTCGCAGTTTATGTCGGGGCACTGATCTTCCTTGTCATTCAGAGTAGTTTCGGGTTTAGGCATCGTCACAAGACGGGAGACAACTTCTAGGTCAAGTTTCAAAAGACTCAGAGTGGACCGTACGCCAACAGCAGCATGTTTCGAGCGAGCAACTAGGACAATTGGCGGGTGTTTCTGAGATCTGACACTCGCCAGGAGTACAGTTGCAATCTGCACACCGGGTATTGGTGGGACTCATATTCCGACGGTCTACGATGTTGATTTCTTACTAATACGTCTGTCACTTGTCTAAGAGTTCCCAGCGAGAATTCTAGTCGGGTTCTACGTCGACCTATAGAGTCCGATCTTAGACTGTCAATACTGCTAGTTACACTATTGTTGTCTTAGGTAAGTCCAGCGATACAACAAATAGTAGGTGAAGGCGAGATGAATGAGAATCGTTCGTCTATTACTCTCCGCTGCACTTGGGATATCAGCGCTGGTTGGAATTCAGATATTGGCAACAGACTACTGGCTATGGTCCGCCGCCCCAACACACGCATATGGACTAGTGGCCTTTGTAGCTCTAGATCTTGCGCTGATATTCGGAGTCTGGAGAGTAACACGACTTGCCATCTTTGGGGCATTGTTGACGGCGACGTTCCAATTAGTGGCCATGCTCGGGGACATTATCGGAGGACAACCAGCTGGTCTTCCCGCCGCGGTCTTCAGGAATTATCTCTTGGCTGACACAGCCTACCTTGGCCTGCTCGTCACTCAGGGCCTCATCCTGGCCATCGCAGTCGGAACATGGGCTCTGCCACATCTGCACGGTCATTGGCCCGGTGCATTGAGAATGGCCAGAAATTGAGTCTCGAGATTCACTTGCCAGTCTTACTTCTGCATTCTTCCAGCGCGTCGACAGCGTAGCGCAGGTGAGGAATAGTGATAGACCCGCCCACAATTAGGCCGACGTTGAATGCTTCGAAGAACTCTTCATCCGATACCTTCGTCTCTACACACTGGATGATATGGTAGGTTACGCAGTCATCGCAGCGAAGAACCAGTGACGCTACCAAGCCCAACAATTCCTTCGTCTTTCTCGGCAACGCACCGTCATTGTAGACTTGGGTATCAAGATTGAAGAACCGCTTTATCCCAAGGTTTCCTCGAGAAAGAATCTTCTCGTTCATCTTCTCCCGATAACGTCGGAACTCGTCCAAAGAATGCTCATGAGCCATATTCATCACCATCGGAGCCCGAGGAAGAGAGTGATATTAGAATGACATTGGATTCCGACGATCAGATTTTTCAACTGCGTTTCTCCAGCCGAGTTTCTTCTCTTAGAGCAGATTTACTGACTCTCCGTCAAGAGAGTACTATCTGAAAGCAGGGACTAATTCCTGGGTCTGCGTTAGAGGAATCCGGACCAACCTCTTGCGTACAATAGAGAGCTGGTCAATATTCACTCTAGAGGAGAGCACGCACCAAGCCTATTTTCCTCAGCTTTCCAAGGCCATAGGAGACTATATTTCGCCAGATGTATCCAAAGAATACTTTCTCAACCATTGTATCCGAAACGCTTTTTATCGACTTTGTTAGAAACTACCCGTTGTACGGTTGATTTCTTCTTTGGTCGGGTCTCGCGGTTGGAGCCTCACGGGTCTCTTGGGTCGGAGTTGATCCGCGGGAGCTTATGCTAACTCAGAAGCTCCGGGAAAGAACTGATACTGTCTCCTTTAGGATCGGGAGTGGCATTCGCCTGAGTCTCGAAGAAGAAGCTAAGAAGAATGGCGTCAGCCTAAACACGCTCGTTTCTCAGATATTCACCTATCACACAGGCTGGGGACGGTATGCTCGGAGACTGAAATTGATTCCTCTCAGCAAGGACCAACTCAGGGAACTCTATGGGTTCATGCCGAGAGAGAAGATTCAGGAGATGGCCAAGAGGCTGGCGGAAACGATGGGCCGTGAACACATACTCTTCCTGTTTCAGCGAATAGACCTACCCTGCGTTATGGAGTTTATCGAAATATGGGGGAACCACTTTGATGCCTACGAACACCGCTTCAATGGAAAGACGCATTTCTACACCTTCCACCACGATGTTAACCTCAACTTTTCGCATTTCATCAAGGAGTACATGACGTCTCTAATTCAAACTACGATCTCCAGAATTCCGCGCTTCGAAAACGTGAGTCCAAACTCGGTGACCTTCAGCTTTGAAGACTAAGGGTCCGATGGAGACCGTTCTCGCGTCTCCCTAACGCACCTATGGTTTGCACCGCCTCGCATCTGGTTAACAAAGAGAAACAAAAAGGGGAGGGGAGGCGTGTAATGCACGCCTGTTCTAGGTTGTCTGTATGGTGAAGGTGTATGTTGTTGGGCTTCCTGAGACTGCGCCCGTGACGTTGTTTTGGTCAGTGAACATCGCATTGATGGTAGCTGACACAGTTTGTCCAGAGGTGCCGATGTACGTGCAGGTCAGGCTGAATGTTGCGTCTTGGCCTGCTGGCAGGGAACCTGATAATGTCTTGGGGTTTCCGCTGGGGCATGTGACCGAGGCTGTTCCATCGACTGTGAGCATGCCGCTAAGTGTTACTGCTGAGGTGCCATAGTTGTGTATGGTGACTGAGTATGTAACCGTGCCGGTGCCGCGAGTGGGATCATTGTTGTCAGGTGTGTTGGTGAAACTGAATGCTGTTATCTTCGGAATGCTCGAGACGAGCAGAGTCTCGCCAGTGTCGCCACAGGTGGTGGATTTAGTGCTACCGTTAGCCACGCCTGCTGGATGGTATGTTGCAGTCCAGAAGTAGTAGCCTGGAGCCGATGGAGTGAAGGAGCCAGAAGTAGCAGTTGCCATGCCAGTGCCGGGGCCAATCGAAACTCCAGTGAATGATTGGGCAAGGACACTGCATGTCGGAGTGCTACTGCTGACCGGACCGTAGACGAAGAAGTCAACTGTACCAAGGACTGTAGCCGTGCTGGGATTCAGTGTCACCGTTGCGGTGTCAGTCACGGAACCACCGAAGGTTATGGTTGAGGATGAAACGGTTGTCGATATCGTTGTCGCTATGACGAGCAGAGTCTCATTCGCGTCACCGCAAGGGGTGGAGATGGTGTTACCGTTTCTCGGGGTTGCTGGATTGTAGGTTGCAGTCCAGAAGTAGTAGCCTGGAGCCGATGGAGTGAAGGAGCCAGAAGTAGCTGTCTGCGGAGATGGACCAGGACCAACCGGAACGCCGAGGAAGGAGGCGGCGGGTGTGCCGGTGCAGGTCGGAGTATTGGTAGCAAAAGGACCGTAGACTTTGAAGTCAACAGTGCCATTGACAGTACCCGCAGTCAACGTCACAGTCGCAGTGTCCATTGCAGAACCGCCTAGGGTTATGATGGGGGGTGAAACAGTTGTCGATATTGCTGGGGTTGGGCAAGTTACCAGCGCACCTTGGGCGTAATCCACCAGAGTAGCAGTGAGTGAGGGAGAGGTTCTCGTGTCGAAGATGAACCTATTGATGCAAGGTGCATTTGACCCGAAAAGCCCGGTTAGGTCTATTCCCAATTCGAAGAACTCTGCTGTAGCCAGCGTGTTTGGACCAGAAGTCTTGTCCTGAGTAGACCATGGTAGTGTTGAGATGGGGGCGGTGTTCGACCTGGCACAGATATTGGCCGACGAAGGAGCGACTGTACAATCAGCACCGCCTGCATTGGTAATGTTCATCACTCCAAGTGGAGTAGCTTTGCTGATGCCAACCCATTGGAACATGTTGATCGTGGTAACAGACCCGCCAGTAGAGAATTCCGCAACTACCAGAAGGTCACCTACTACGTGCGCACCGGTAAAGCTCACAGCACCCTTGCTGCTGGAACAGGATACAGTTGGGTCCTGTAACAGCCAGAGGCCTAGATCGCCGGCACCGTTGTTCGCAAAGCGTTCGAATCCTCCATAGACCAGCAAGTCGCCGGCTCTAGGGGTCCCAGAGGGGGCTACTATGGCGAAGCTGTATGAATGTAGTATGTCGTCTTTGGGAGTAATGTTGTTAGAAGGTGTACACTGCCATCCATTATTGGCAATGTCCAGTGTATCTTTGCTGCCCGTCGTGAACGTGCTTAGGTCGGTCACTGAATGAGGCCCGTCGTTGACCCAATGGGCGTCTAATCCGCCAGAAGGCAGTGTCTGCGTATTTCCGCTCGCATCAAAGAGTGCTCCCCAATCTGTGGGCAAGGGTGTAGTAGAATCTTTGACAATGTTCCCGTCCAGCTCGAAGACTCCCGCGTTACGCACATCAGTTACCGCGAACGCCCTAGTGAAGAAGGGGACTGCGATTGCTAAAGTCATCAGAGCTATTACAATGATAGCCTGTATGTACCGCTTCGAAAGTATCCATTTTGTTCTGTATGAAATATCTCCTATCGTAGACAATGTTTTTCCGGCCTAAGCGAGTTCCAGAGAATGGTAAAAGGTGGGCGCAAACAACTGCATACAAAACGCGATTTCCGTCTTGGATGCACAATGTTGCAGGGTCAACAAGTCTATCTTCGTATACCCAAGGTTATAGAGAGCTACTCAAGCGGCTGCCGGATCAATTGGCCCGCGAGCGTGGTGGCGGTTGATCAAGTTATGGCGTTCTTTGCCATAACGACTGCACTACCTCGTAATTCGAAGGACTAATCATCGAGAATGCGATGAAGAATCGATCCCAAGAACTACAGGGTTGGCAGGCTCGGACTCAACACGAGCAGGTAGTAGGCAAGAAGAATTATTCCAGCGAAAATTATCAGGTAACCTGCTGCTTCCAGTCCCTTCTTCAGCCTGAGGAGTCCTACCTCGGTGAGTGCTGATTGAAACCGGAATATTCCATGGAAGAGCGAACCTGCTACTGTCACGAAAACAAACAACACACCAAGTAGTGTGCCCATGACCAAGAAGCTTGGATCCCTACTCCCATTGAAAGGCCATAGTCCTAATGGGTAGGCGATTCCTGTCAGATAGATCATGACGGGCAAGAGGAACGCGGCGAGCATTCCTCCAAGGGAGAAGATGCCCCAGAGAATCGCGTGCAGCCTTGCTACCCTTGGCGCTTCTTCTCTCATCTCAACACCAGCAGCCATATGACTAGATAGGATACTATGATTAGGAGAACGAGATTCGCGACGAGAGCCTGCCAGGGTTTACTGGTCGTCTTGCCGATCTTCACCGGTACGACTTGCCCCAAGAGGTAGAACCAGGTTACTGCGTGGTAAAGGGTGAAGATTAGGGCAATGAAGCTAAACGCGATCATTGCTGGACTCTTGAGCAGGTTGAGGAAGGCGCTACGGGACCCCGTGGCCAATAGTGAAAGCCCATAGATGTAGACGAGGCTGAACAAAGCGACGAATAGGCTGGTCCATTCTCGGACCATATACTGCACATAGTGACGGTTCGAAGTCCACCATCCAGACGTAAGCTTTCTCCGCAGTTCGGGGAAGGTTTTCTCAGTCATCCTATCGTCCTCCTCTCGGCATCAGGATCGAGCGTAAGGCATTCGTTGCTCCCAGGATCTTTGTCTTCTGAATAGCAAGCATAGGATCAACACCCTTGGGACATACTACACTGCACTCACCAACGAGAGTGCACTCCCAGACCCCTTCCATCTCATGAACTATTGGAAAACGGACGTTCTTCCCCTGATCGCGAGAATCCTCTATGTAGCGATAAGCGAGCGCGGTTGCGGCTGGGCCTAGGAATTTCTCGTTGAGCCCGTAGATGGGGCACGCGGAATAGCAGAGCATGCAGTTAATGCAGGATGAGAACTGCTGGTATCTCTCTAGCTCCTCAGCCGATTGTTGGTATTCGCCCTGTTCTGGAGGAGTCTCCTTCTCACGAATTATCCATGGCTTGATCTTCACAAGTTTCCGCATGAAGTCTTCCATGTTCACGACTAGGTCTTTTATGACTGGGAAATTGGGCAATGGCTCGACGTTGATTGTTCGGCCTTTGAATTCGTGGAGGAAACTGGCACAGGTCAGCTTGGGTGTCCCATCGACGTTGGCTCCGCAGCTGCCGCAGACTCCCATTCGGCAGGACCATCGATAGGTCAGGCTTCCGTCGAGGTTGGCCTTGATGTAGTTCAGCGCGTCAAGAACAACCATGTCGTTTCGGTATGGTACCTTGTACTCTTGGAAGAACGGTTCAGGTCCCGTTTCGGGACGATATCGCGTTACTCGTATTGTCGCAGTATCCATACTCAATGGCTAGTATACGCGCTCCTCTGGCTTCCATCGGGTTATCGTCACGTGGCTGTAATCGATTCTCGGGGGCCCGCGATTCGAGTATGCCATTGAATGTTTTAGGAATCGACTATCGTCTCGCTTTGTGAAATCTGTCCTGTAGTGTGCCCCTCTGGACTCTTGTCTTGCAACGGCGGAGTAGGGTATTGTTTCTGCGACATCGAGCATGAAGTCCAGCTCAAGCGCGGCAACAAGTTCTGTGTTGTAAACGTGATCTTTGTCCTCGACTATTCCCTTCCTGAGACGCTGTTTCAGTTCTCCAACTTCTCTGCACGATTCTTTGAGGGTGTCCTCGTCTCGGAATATTCCAACGTGCTTCTCCATTGCGACTTGCATGTCTGTTCTGATGGTCGATACTCTCTCTCCCGTTTCGTGTTTGAGGAGCTGGTCGAAGATTCTCGTCTCCTCGCTCATGGCCAGTCCTTGCACAGGATTGCCGAAGTTGGGGTTTTCTTGTTTCAGAGCGAATTGGGCGGCGGCTTTACCTGCTTCTGCTCCGAAGACGAGACACTCCGTTAGAGAATTGCTTCCTAGACGGTTGGCCCCGTTCATGCTAACACAGGCGACTTCTCCAGCTGCGTAGAGGCCTGGCAGTCCTGTGAATCCGTGAATATCGGTGTGTACTCCGCCCATCTGATAGTGCTGACCGGGCCTGACAGGAATAGGTTCGTGAGCCGGGTCTATCCCGACATATCTCTCGGCCAGTTCTTTCACGAATGGTAATTTCGTTTCGATGACTTCTTCGCCGAGATGTGTCAGATCAAGGTGGACGTAGCTCCCGTAGGGTCCGTCGAATCCTCTTCCCGCGTTAATCTCGCTCATCTCGGCCCGGGACAAGATGTCTCTGGGTCCCAGTTCCATCTTACCTGGGACATACCGTTTCAAGAAACGTTCACCGTCCTTGTTCAAGAGGTGGCCGCCTTCGCCTCGCGCGGCTTCTGTGATCAGAATTCCTGTGTTGGGAAGTAGTGTGGGATGATACTGGACCATTTCCATATCCTTCAACGGCACCCCTGCGCGGTAGGCGAGGGCCATTCCATCTCCTGTCTTTATCCATCCGTTAGTTGTGAACTGGAAAATTCGTCCACATCCGCCCGTCGCTATGATCACTGCCTTGCCTAGGATTGAGACGAGCTCGCCGGTTCGTATTTCAATAGCGGTTACGCCGTCAACTCTGCCATTGTCGACCAGCAGGGACGTGACGAACCATTCATCGTATCGGCGGATGTTCTCGTATTTTAGAGAGGTCTGGAAGAGTGTGTGGAGGAGGTGGAAGCCGATCTTGTCAGTCGCGAAGAGCGTTCTCTTGACGGTCATTCCGCCGAAGGCTCTCGAGCTGATTCTTCCATCTGGGTCTCTGCTGAAAGGGCATCCCCAATGTTCAAGCTGAATCGCTTCCCGCGGTGCTTCTCTTACGAAGAACTCTACGGCATCCTGGTCAGCGAGAAAATCGCTCCCCTTGATTGTATCGTAGGCGTGAGAGTCGAAGCTGTCATAATCCCGCAGTACGGCGGCCATGCCTCCCTCGGCGGAGACTGTATGGCTTCGCATGGGATACACCTTCGAAATGATGGCAACGTCCAGCTTGGGCTCAAGTTCGACAGCTGCTATCGCCGCACGAATGCCTGCTGCTCCGCCACCTACAATGACAATGTCGTGATTGTGATGCTCCAAGCCCGCAAATCCCTGCTGGATCTTCCGGGTTAATCAGTTGGATTTGGACCGTTGGACCGTACTTTAAATGATCAGTTCTGCTAACTCTTCGTTGGTTGAGTTAGCTTCGGAGCATCGACTCCAGGGATTACCGTAGGCGTCAGGTTCCCCTTCACAGCTTCAAC
>Ga0209239_1000274_pt1 | contig 29448 bp, 27 predicted proteins | sample GraSoi013_2_20cm_FD_185824 | JGI IMG/M metagenome (GOLD analysis project Ga0209239, IMG submission 185824) | Grasslands soil microbial communities from the Angelo Coastal Reserve, California, USA - Sample 10_02_2013_2_20cm (SPAdes) (version 2) | ecosystem: Environmental > Terrestrial > Soil >...
AGGTGGGAATCTCTACGTCGTGTGGGAGCAAGCACCTATCAACGACAGCGGTCAGGTAATCGGCGACACCGTGCTCAAGTACTCGTTTTCGACCGATCAAGGCAACACGTGGGCCGCTCCAATTCAAATTGACACATCGGGGTCACCCGTGGGCACGCTGCACAACAACGTGTTTGCCTGGGCCGTAGCTGGAGATGATGGACGTGTGGACATCGCCTGGTACGGCACGCCCGGCGTCGCCCCGAATCCTTCTAATGGCCCCGACTCGTGCGCCGCCTGCGACTGGAGCCTGTGGATAGTGCAGACGTTGAACGGGCACGCTGCCACTCCAAGCTTTACCGCGCCAATCCTGGCGAGTGAACACTTTATCCATCACGGCAGCATGAACACCCTCATTGGCGGTCAGAACGGCGACCGCACCCTCGGCGATTTTCTGCAATTGCGAATGGGTCCAAATGGTGAGGCGGAAATCGGTTACGCGGACTCGAACAATGTTGACGAATCTTTTGCGCCGCACGGCATGTTTGTCCGGCAGAACGGCGGCAACGGCTTGTTAGTGGCAAGCTCGCCAGTAAACATTTCGGGACTGTCACCCGTCAATGCCGTGTCCGACCCAAGCAACGACGGCAAGTATGAAGTAAACGGTCTTAGCAGCGCCAATATGCCCCAGCTCGACATCACCAACTCGAGCATCCGCCTGCTCACTACAGCGCCTTGTTCCGCCGCCGCCCCTTGTTATCAAGTAGTGATGAAGCTAAACAACCTGTCTCTCGCGCCGACAACCGCTCAGGATCCGGACTTTGATTTAGTTTGGCTGACCCAATGGTTCGTTCCATCCACGACGGATCCGAATGGTGGAAAGAATTTCTTCGTCTATGGCGAGTCGTTCAACGGCGCCCCGCTACAGTGCTTTGCTGGTGAGAACGCCGCGCAGGCCGTCGGCGGCGGAGTGACTCTGACATATCCCGGCATCACCCAACTGCCTGCCGCGAACTGCCTGGTGACGACCGGCCGCAACGGCACGATCACGATCGACGTGCCACTCTCCAATGTGAGCGAGCCCGGTGCGATTGATAACCGCCTGCACGAAGTCACCGCCAGCACGATGACGCTTCAGCAGCCTGCTAACACCGTCCCTCCCGTCTCTGGTATTGGCGGCTCGCTGTTCAACCTGATTGACGTCGCCCAGGGATACACATTCGATCCCACGGTGCGCGGAAGTAGGTAACCGCACTGAGCGACTGAAAATGCACGGCATATGAGCGGAATCGGGGCTACTCGCAATTTCTCAGGTGACCGGAAAAAATAAAAATTCTCTCAAGTTGGGGACACTGCCAACGACTGGCTGTCACTGCTTCGAAATCGCTGGCTTACCGCGAAGAACGTACTTCTGGACCTTGCCGGTGGCTGTTTTTGGCAGCTCGGGTACGAAGTGAATTTGCTGCGGCGCTTTGAAGTGCGCCAGATGAGGCGCTAGTGCGATCTTGACAACACATCAGAGTATCGGAATGGATCAGCGAACGCCCTAGTAATGGAGACGGACCTCGCCCAATTAGCTAACGATCGATTTGAAATTGCCGACGCCCTGCATCGCTACGCTTTTGGTCTCGACCACGGTGATGCCGATTCGCTGGCGTCGGCATTGACGGAGGATTGCCGGTTCGATTTCAGGCCGGCGGGAAGAAAACTCGAGATCGATTTTCCAATACTCATTGGTCGCGACGTTATCCTGAACGCGGTTCTTCCATTGATCGGTCCGCTTGATACCAGCCACAGTGTAAGCAATCTCCAAATCGAGATTGTCGATGATACAGCTACGTTGTATGCCTACGTTTTGTCGCAGCATTTCATGCCGCGTGAGGGTTCGCGCCGTGGATCGGAATATGCGCTACTGATGAATCGCTACGATTGCAATCTGATGCGCGATCGCGACAAGTGGCGCTTCAAGAGAATGACGATTGATAATGCCTGGGCGCTCGGGAACCCGGAAATCCTCAATGCCCTAGCCAGTCAACTCTCGCTGCGAACAAAATCGAAAAAGACTGGGTAAAAGGACCTCGGCGTCCGACACAGACGCGCTGCAAGTTCGGCGTTTACCAGAGCGGAGATGATTTCACCAACCGCTTGGTGAGTTTGGATCGACTCCCACACTCGCTCTCGTGTGGCATTCGCCATCGGCTGGGGCGGAAACAAGCGGCGTGCCAATCTTGAAAATAAATCGCTAAAAATCGGGTGAACGCGTTCGCGGTTGCAAGGCTCCGCGCTGTCTAAATGGGTGACAGTTAAACAAGGAGTAACAAATATGACTAACATCGCTCTCTCACTTTCAGTAGCCCCGTGGGTTTTGTGGGTAGGAGGGCTTGCAGTTGTAATGTTTTTGTTTTGCCTCCCGCGTTTGCTCGGAATTGTTTACATTCCACATACGCAGGTTGGCATCATCGAAAAGATCTGGAGCAGCAAAGGTTCGCTGCGCGAAGGCCAGATCATCGCCCGTAATGGTGAGGCCGGTTATCAGGCCAAATTCTTACGTGGCGGTATTCACTTCGGTTTGTATCCGTGGCAATACCGCATCCATAAGGAACCGCTCGTTAGCGTAGCCGAAGGAAAAATGGCTTACGTTTATGCGCGGGACGGTGTTCCGCTCGAGCCGGTCCAAACGCTCGGCCGAACGGTGGATTCCAATCATTTCCAGGACGCCTTCCGTTTCCTCGAAGCCGAGGGTCAGAGAGGACGGCAGCGCGGAATTCTGCGCGAAGGCGTCTATGCCATTAACCTGGCGCTGTTCGTAGTCATTACTGAAGAACGCGTTTTCTCCGGGCCGGTGCGCGAATCAGCCGACCGTTACGAATCGTGGAAGGCGCAACTCGCCTCGCTGCGGGCTTTTGATCCGGTGGTTATCGGATCCGGCGGCCTAAGGCATTTCCAAGCTAACATCGGCGACACCAGTGCGAGTGAAGCGGGCGCGCCGCCCTCGTTAGCCGACAAAATTCCGGAGTTCAATCCGAATGTCGATACCATCGGCGTAGTCAGTATCCAGGATGGACCAACCATTGGCTCGGGTGAAATTATCGCGCCCGAGGTCAAGGCGATCGATGGAAGAGATCACAATTATTTCCAGGACCCGGAAGCCTTCCTGCAACTTGGAGGAAAACGTGGCAAACAGTTACAAGTGCTGACGGACGGCACGTTTTTCATCAATCGGTGGTTTGGCACGGTTGAGATTAAGGCGAAGACCCTGATTCCGATTGGCTATGTTGGCGTGGTTGTTTCGTATCATGGCGCTGCCGGAGACGACACCACCGGCGAATCGTTCCGTTACGGCGAACAAGTCGAAGCCGGCCACCGAGGTGTCTGGCGCTCGGCGCTTACTCCCGGCAAATACGCGCTGAATCCTTACGCAGTGAAAGTCGAACTAGTTCCGACGATCAACTTCGTGCTGCGCTGGATCAGTGGCCAGACCGAAGCGCACCATTATGACGAGGACCTGACTAGCATCGACCTGATCACGGCCGACGGTTATGAACCGCGTCTGCCGCTGTCGTTAGTCTTGCATATTGACTACCAGAAGGCGCCGTCGGTCGTGCAGCGGTTCGGCGATGTGAAGCGGCTGATTACGCAGACGCTCGATCCGATTCTGACCGCTTACTTCCGCGACGTCGCGCAGACATCACACATGCTCGACTTGCTGACGAAGCGTGAAGAAATTCAGAGACGAGCTACGGAAGAGCTAGGCGAACGTTTCAAACGCTACGACATCAATGTGGTGGCGGTCTTGATTGGCCGGCCAGAATCGCGAGAAATCGCGGCAGGGCAGGCCGATCCAATTGAAACGTTGTTCGATCAACTGCGGATGCGGCGGTTGGCGGACGAACAGCGCGCCACCTATGCGAAGCAAGAGGAGGCCGCGAAGCAACAGGTCGCGCTTAATGAAGCGAAGGCGGAGGCCGAACGCCAGACCGAGCTGACGCAAAGCGCGATTGCAGTCCAGATAGCGGCCAATCGTGGTCAGGCTGAATTCGCCGAGGCAGAACAGCTGGCGAAGAAACAGATCACACTTGCTCAAGGTGAAGCGCGAGCAAAGGAGCTCATCGGCAAGGGTGAGTCGTCGCGGATTGCGCAGGTGGGCTTGGCCGAGGCGGCCGTTACATTGCAGAAGGTCGGCGCTTATCGTGATCCGCGCCTCTACGCACTGAACGTGTTCGCGGATCAATTTTCAAAGAGCGTTCAGCCGCTCGTGCCGAGCCGGCTGTTCATCAGCAATGCTGGAAGCAAACCCGGTGAAGTCCAAGGTGGTGGCGGAAACGTCCTCGAGACATTGCTTAGCCTGATCCTGAGTGAGAAAGCGGGGATAAACCTTCAGGAAAATACGGCCAGCTCGAAACCGCTCGAGGATTTTATCCGGCAATTCACCGGCAGCGGTTCAGCTGGGAATGGCGATGCCTTGAAGAAGGCGTCGCCTGCGGACGTCGAGAAGGCAGGAGGTCGCGCCTAAGAAGCAGACTGAACGAAAAAGTTGTCTCGCACTCGGGCAGTCCCCGGGTGCGAGGCGCTTTTCGGATCGGCGGCGCAGAAGTATCGTGAGCTACTAATTACCTGCGAATTGTCTTTGGCTCGGGTCCGGCGAGGATTTCTGAAATCGCAGGTTGTTTCTAGGCGCGTCCCATTCCACCGTGTCTGCAAATCGGAAAGCGACATCATAAAAAGTAAGAGGGAGAGCATAGATGACTGACGAACACATCGAGAAGACCAAATCGGCTATCGAGTCTGCCGACAATATTCCGGCCGACAGGAAAGCCGAGTTACTGGACCTGCTGTCGAAGCTCAAGCCAGCCATCGCCAAGGTTTCGGAGACGCATCACGAAGATGCCCACAGCATCGCTCGCCTGGTTGAGGCTTCGGCCCGGGAAACGATTCGCCCCGAGAAAAAACCGGAACACACGAACAAACTTTTGCACGAACTGAAACAGTCCGTGGAAAATTTTGAGGCGTCGCATCCGCAACTCGTCGCGTTTACGACCAAATATTCCGCAGTCTTATCTGCATTGGGTATTTGACCGCTCGCGAAGCGCAGCCAATTCGCGCAAGTGCGGCGTCACTTCCCAGTGAGCTTATTGATGTTCTCCGGACGCAGCCAATCTGCGGTCGAAGAATTCGGCAGTGGTGCGATACGCACGGACCCAGTCGCTCCAGCGGAGCAGGTCGTGAATTTCGTCGGGGATGATCAGTTCCTCGAATGCGACTTTTTGAGCACGCAGTTTTTCGACGAGATCGGTGGTTTGCTGGAACGGCACGTTGCGATCGTCGTCGCCGTGGATGAACAGCACCGGTGAGCGCCAGGTCGCCACGCTTGCGACAGGCGATGATTTGAACGCGAGCTCGCGCGCTTCTTTTACATCTGGCGCAACCTCGGCGTTCTTGGCGTCGACCTCCGCGACCCACATCGGCAAGAAAGTGGCCCAGTCGTGCACGCCATGAAAATCGACGCCGGCTTTGAAAATGTCGGAGTTGCGCGCAAGGCCCATGGCGGTCAGAAACCCGCCGTAGGATCCGCCCCAGAGACCGATCCGCTGCGGATCGACGTTGTCGAGCGTTTGCAAAAATTTCGCACCCGCAACCACATCCTGGTATTCGGAGGCGCCGCGCCACACGGAGTTTGGCGGCTCGCGAAAGGCGCGCCCGTACATGATGCCGAGCCGATAGTTCACCGAAAGCACGGTGTAACCTTTGCTCGCCAGATATTGATTCATCGCGTAGGCGTTGTGGTAATACTGCATGTAATGCCATCCGAGCAGCATCTGCCGGATCGGTCCGCCGTGTGTGAAGATGAGAGCGGGGCCGCGTTGCTTCTGGTTCTTTGGCGTGAACAGCTGGCCGTGAATTTCGAGGCCATCCTCGCTTTCAAATACCACCTGCTTTGGTGTGACTAACTGCGCCTCCGGGAACGTAGCCGGAAGCACATTCTTCGCGATCAACTCGCGCCCGCTGCTGGTGACGCGATAAGGCATCGCAGGCGAAGTCGCGGTTGAACCGAGACACAATAAGGTCTTTCCGTCGCTCGTCTCGACCGGGTTCCACTCAATTGTCTCGCCGCGCGTGAGCGCTTCCGGTTCGCCGCCGGTCGCGCCGACACGCCAGATGTGCCGGCGATCCACGTCGTTTTGATTCGACGTGTAAAGAACACTCCGCTTGTCCGCGCTGAGTACGACGTCTTCTACATCAAAATTACCCGGTGTGAATAATTGCGGCGCGCCGCCTTCCGCTGCGATGGAATAGAGATGATTGTGTCCGTCCTTCTCGCTTGCGAAGATGATGCGGCCTGCATTCGTGAATTTCAGCGATTGAAACGCAAACAGCGGCAACGAATCTTCCATCGCATTGCCGCTGTGAAAGAGTTCGTGGCTCTCGCCGCTGTGCGCGTCTGCAATCCAAAGCGCCCACGGCCGCGGGAATTCAGGAATGAGCGGCCGTTTGAATTCAACTCCGGGCTGGCGAATAAACGCGATCTGTTTGCTATCTTGTGACCAAACTGGACTGGCATCACGATTCGTCGTCGGTGCGAGATAAGTGATTTTCTTCGTCGCCAGCTCGAGCACGGCGATAAACGAATGGTCCTTGCGATTCGACCGAAACGCGATCCGCTTTCCATCCGGCGACCAGCGCGGCGTGTCGCTCTCGCCGAGCAATTCCTCGAGCTGCTCGGATTTTTTTGTGCCATCGAGTGGCGCGATCCAAATATGTTTCTTCGCCGGCCAGATCACCGTTTTCGAGTCGGGCGAAATCTGGAGGTCTTCACAGCCCTCTTCGCTGCAGCCAATGTCACCGAGCAAGCGCGGCTCGCCGCGGGCGAGATTGACGGCCCACGCCTGTTGTTTTGGCATTTTCGTTAGGCTGAGCGGATTTGCTGATGTTTCCTGCTTGTTCAACTCTGTGCCGCGCGCGTAGACGATCGCTTTCCCGTCTGGCGACAGCCGCACACTCGCGATCTGCTGACCTTCATCGCCTGTATAATGTGTCACTTGCCGCGGCACAAAACCGGGGGCGTCCGCGACCCAGATGTTGCGCTCCCCTTTATTGTCGAAAATCCAGGCCACGCGCGGCGCATGCGACGCGCTCGTCAGGCCGTAAGGGAATGGCGCGCTCAGCACCTGCTCGATGGTGAAGCTTTCAGCAAGACAAACAGCCGCCAGCGATAGGCTGCCGAAGGCAACGAGAAGAAAATGGAATGAAGTTTTCAACACAATCGCGCACTATCATCGCCGAACAATGGCGCGTCGACTGGATTTGGCTGAGAAGTGGCTTAACAATTTCGAGAAGGAATTCAGATGACATGACTGCGACACACCGGGCATTGACTCCGAACGCTTTCGGGGTTGATGGATACGTTGGGAACACGCCGTTGATCCGACTGCGGCGTCTGTCGGAGCTGACCGGCTGCGAAATTCTGGGAAAGGCGGAATTCATGAATCCGGCCGGATCGGTGAAAGATCGAGCCGCGTACGGAATCATCACTGACGCGGAGGCAGCGGGTCGGCTTAAACCAGGCGCAACGATCGTTGAGGGAACTGCGGGCAACACCGGAATCGGTCTTGCCGTGATCGGGCGCGCCAGAGGGTATCGGACTGTGATTGTGATTCCGAATAATCAGTCGCCGGAGAAAATGCATTTGCTCCGTACGCTCGGCGCAGAGGTAAAAGCGGTGCCGGAAAAGCCATACAAGGATCCGGAAAATTACAATCATATCGCGCGTCGCCTGGCAGAGGAGCGAGGCTGGTTCTGGGCGAACCAGTTCGATAACACGGCCAATCGTGACGCGCATTATCGGAGCACTGGCCCTGAAATCTGGAAACAAACCGAGGGCAAGGTGAGCGCATTTGTCGCAGCCGTTGGCACCGGCGGAACGCTTGCCGGTGTAAGCGGCTATCTCAAGGAACAAAATCCGAAGATCCAGATCGTTTGCGCCGATCCGTACGGCGCGGCGATGTGGTCCTGGTTTACCAACGGGAATCTGGAAACGAACGACGGCGATTCTATTGCAGAAGGAATCGGTCAGGGTCGCGTCACAAAGAATATCGAAGGCATTAAGGTCGATCGAGCTTATCGCATTCCGGATCAGACTGGCCTAACGATCATTTACCAACTTCTGCGTGAAGAAGGTCTGTTCCTCGGTCTATCAAGCGGCCTTAATGTCGCCGGAGCGGTGCGCTTCGCCAAAGAATCTGGCCCGGGTCAAACCATCATCACGGTTCTTTGCGACTCGGGGCACAAATATCAGTCGACGCTCTTCAATCGTGACTGGCTCGCTTCGAATCATCTCGATCCGAACCTTCCCCTGGAATCGGTCTTCGAGAACTAGAAGCGAGGTCATAAATTTTTGTAGTCACCGGCCTATGGCCGGTCCACCTCCAGGCTCTCTCTCACATAATGGAGACGGCCCACAGGGCCGTGGCTATAGATGTGTCAGTCACAAAACCGGGCCTGTTTTTAATCTTTTCAGGGAGCCGTGAAGCGGTCGGCATCCGATTTATATAATAGAGGGTGACGCATATTCATTAAGCGTCGGGGAATCCTTAATAGGGAGCTTTCCTCCCTCGCAAAACAACAAAGAAGGAAGGGAGTAAACTGTAATGAAAAGACTGCTTTTAATTGCTTTGATGGCAGGCGGATTGGCTTTTGTGCCCGTGCAGCGATCTGACGCTCAGGTTTCAGTGGGAGTTGGGGGCGTTGGAGTTGGATTCGGGTATCCAGCTTATAGGTACAGCTATTATGGCTATCCGGGTTACGGAAACGGGTATTATCCGTACGGATATTATCGACCCTATCGGTCCTATGGCTATTATAACGGCCCCGGGTACTACAGATATAATGGGTACAATGGGCATCGGGTTTACCGCCACCATCGGTATCATCACAACTATCGCTATTAAGTTAGCGCAGGAAACAGATTCAAGGGAGCTGGCTCGGATGATAGTTCGAGCCAGCTTTTTTTTTGGAATCAAATCCAAAGGCCGGATCAGGATTTTGTCTTTTGCAATTCGCTTTCTTAGTTGCTGGATAATTCTGCAGAGGCCTCGGTCGTGCAGGGACGCACGCGCTCATGCAATCGCGCGCGAATCACAAGCAGCGAGCGTAACGTGAACTTCCCAGCGATAAAAAGGACAGTTGTCCATATTTTCGTTGTTCTATTTGTTGCGAGCTCTGTGCACGCCGATCAAGCGATCCAATCGGTGCAGCAAACCTTGAAAGACCAAGGGTTTTACTATGGGAATGTCAGTGGCGAGAAAAGTGCCGAGACTACTGCCGCGATTCGGCGTTACCAAATTCGTAACGGGTTGAAAGTGACTGGCGACATTAACCCAGAGACACTGCGCTCACTCAACATGACCTCGAGTTCGGTCTCGTCGGCTCAACCGACTGGAAAATCTGCTGCGACTCAATTTGCCAAGGTTCTTCCGGATAATAGCTCGCGGCTCGGGCAGCATTCGCCGCCGCCCCCGTCAAACCAACCAGATCGCCAGCTCGAGATGAACCCGAATTTCAACGGCGGCAGTTTTAGCTCGGCACAGCGTCGTATCAGCACACGTGCCGCTGTCGCGGAAGTGCAGCGTCAACTGATCGCTCACGGATATTACCGCGGCCGTATTGATGGTAGGTATGGACGGCGGACAGCGGTTGCCATGAGCGCGTTCCAAACGGCGTCGGGACTTCCGTCGACCGGCCGTCTCGACACGAGCACCCTCGACTTGCTGGGACTGTCCAGTGAAAATTTCGCGTCTCTTGGATCAGCACCTCGCGCATATGAAACCTGGGTACCCATCACGAAGTTCAAGCACGGCAAATGGAAAGTGAAATGGAAGAAACTTCACCGTAAAGATGGCGATGAGTATGGTCTGGAGGATCGAGAGCGAGATCGCGGTGATTGGTCGCGTGGTGAGGACCACGACGACTAAGCATGTTTAACAGTTCCCCAGCCTATAAGTCCTGCGACGATTACTGCTTGTCGTAAACAGCGACGTTCTTGAACTTTTTACCTTTCGGAGTGGTTCCATTCAAGGTGACGGTGCGGCTTCTGCCATCGGCTGAGACGACAATCTGACCTGTGACCGTAACTTTGCCATTTTTCTTGTTGGTGGTCCTAAGCGTCCGATCATTGACTTTCGTGTAGGAGCGAGCGTCTGAGTTCGGGTCGCCAGTAACGGGATAATCTTTCCCGTCGAACTTCCCTGACCACTCTGTGTGCGACGGCTTACCATTCGCGTCGATGCCATCTGCCTTGATTTTCACTTGCCCCAACATACTCGAGTAAACAACCTGCGTGTTTTTCAAAGTGCCGGGTGTGATCTTCGATTTCGACTCGTTAAGCTTCCAAGTGCCCACCTGCGGATCGGCGGCGAGGCCCACTGCAGCTCCCAAAAAGCAAAACGCCAGAGTTAATCCAATTGTCTTTGTCTTCATGCGCGCCATCGAGACAGGATTTCGATGGACGGTCAATATCTTTCCAAGCTACCGCAACTGCTGAAATCCGAAAGTCAGCGGCAGGTGGTCAGGCATCTAGCGATTGTGCTTTGGCAGTAGGTAGTGAGTAACAGTCCATTCAGCGATACTGATTCCTGCGTGCAAGCCATCTTCGCTTGCCGATCGAAAGTGAATGCCCCCGTATATCCTGCTGACTGCTGCCTCCTCGGCTGCGTCGAGGCACGTTGGAAAGCTGCGGTACACGCCTGGGAGAAAATCTGAGCCGGTTGTGAAGGGCAAATCTTCCGTCCCATAAAACAGTGGAAGGACGGTCGCAGCCGCGGCGCTGAATGTACTGTGGCCGGAAACGTAATCTGGGAAGGGCGGTGTCACGATGAATGACATCCAGTTCAGCTCTGGTTCGGCGAAGGCAATCGCGGTCACGGGCCGCCAGAAGTCGAATGTGTACTTTGCATCCCAAGCGCAAATGGCAGCGTCGGCCATGGCGATATTCAACAATGCAAACAGCCTTGCATTTTCTTCCAGCGTATTGCCTTGTGCGTCGGCGATAATCTGCGCAATGCTGTTCCAATGGCCGGGAGGCGTCTCGGTGCCTGCGCCATCGGCCCAGAACAAGGCGATCTCGGTTTGATCTTCTGTGCGAGTGGAGCCGACAGCCGCGCCGAGTTCCTTAACCTCGTTGTAATCCGCCGCGTACTGCTGGCTATCTAAAGGAGGTGGGCCCGGAGGACGGAACTGCGAGCTGTTCCTCATTCCAAACGGCACAACGAATCCCCATTGCGGCAGCAAATAGGGAAGAAAGGCTGGTGGAGTCGGTATCCACACCCAGGGGCCATTGCCACTGGGTGGCGGGACCACAGCATTGGACCCATCATTGACGCGTGCGAACAGTATCACGGTGGCGACAAATTCTCCCCAAACGATGCCAGCACGCTTGCGCGGTCCGTCGGGAATTCCAGCAAGAATCGCCGCATTAAGCGCATCGAAGCTGGCTGCATTCGCCGGAAACAAATGGACGAGTGCATTGTGTGCGGCGGCACTCGCCGCGGCCGGACGCGACGCAGTGGCCGGGGCTACGCTTGGCACCAGATAACGTTCATGGGTCCGCGAAATGCCGTTAACTGCGTCATAGATTGACGCGTGAAGAATAGCAAGACCGCGCGAGGCGATCGGGGGCGAGGTGTTGCCCGCACGAATCGCATCGAGCGCGGCGTTGTTCCAGTCGGTCACGACATCTGCATTCGCCGGAATACAGATGCTGGACGCAAGACCTATTGTGCCGATATAAGCGATGAACAGTCTGCCCCTAAAAAAAGTATTCACTGGTGCGCTCCTTTGAGAATGAGCGCCCCGGTTCTACGCTTTAGGAGGATTTCGTGTCAAGACTTATTCCCGCGCCAGCATTTCCAGGCAAGAAGACGCCAGTCACAGCATCGGCAATGATTTCCTGGATTTGGGCGGTGGAAATTCCTGATCGAGATCGGCGAGATCCTCCCCGGTTAGTTTGATCTCGATTGATCGCGCGTTGTCACCGACATGCTTTTCGTTGCTTGCTTTGGGAATAGCAATGACTCGCGGTTGGCGCAGCACCCACGCGAGCGCGATTTGGGAAGGGGTCGCGTCATGGCGCTTCGCGACCTTTTTGAGCGTCGCGTTTTCGAGCAATCCGCGCCCGTGACCAACCGGAGAGTAGGCCATTATTGGAATCTCATGCTTCTGGCTCCATTGCAGAAGACCGGATTCAATCTCCCGGTCTTCCAGATTGTAGAGAACCTGATTAGCGGAACATGCGAAACCGTTCTCGATGTCCAACAGCTCCTTCATATCATCGACATCAAAATTCGAGACACCCCAGCGTTTGATCTTTCCAGCAGCCCTGAGTTTCTCGAATGCCTCGACTGCCTCCGCGAGCCGCGTGCTTCTTTCTCGCCAATGCAAAAGGTAAAGATCGATCGCGTCTATTCGGAGACGTTTGAGACTGCGCTCACATGCTTTTGGCAATTCTGTGCGTGACGCGTTATGCGGATACACTTTGGAGACAACAAACACGCGATCGCGCTGATTCTCGATTGCATCCGCTACGACCTCTTCCGCACCGCCTTCGCCATACATCTCGGCGGTATCGATCAATGTCATGCCCAACTCGATTCCGAGCCGCAATGCGGCGATCTCATCCTCGTGCGTTCGTGTATTCTCGCCCATGCGCCAGGTACCCTGACCCAGTACTGGAACGCGCTCGCCATCGGGAAGCGTGACGGTTCTGATTTTCATGTCCATGCTCGCGTTCGTAATCATAATCGATTTGGTTAATGAATTCGGCGGTCACACGGCCGCTACAGATCTTGCCTTTTCGAGAGAGGAGAACGATTGGAGACTCATGGCGAAGAAAATGCGCGCGGTGCAGATTCCAAAGGCAAAGGGACCGTTGGAAGTGGTGGAGCGGGAGATTCCGGAACCCAAATCAGGTTGGGTCCGGGTGAAAGTTGAAGCGTGTGGCGTTTGTCACAGTGACTCGTTAGTCAAAGATGGACTCTGGCCCGGGATCCAATATCCGAGAATTCCCGGCCATGAGGTGATCGGCGTGATTGATGCTGTCGGGCCCGACGTTCCGGATTGGAAATCGGGGCAGCGGGCGGGCGTTGGATGGCACGCTTCGCATTGCGGACATTGCGATCCGTGTCGGCGCGGCGATTTCTTTGCCTGCCAGGTGGAATTGCTCACGACCGGAATCTCGTTCGATGGCGGTTATGCCGAATACATGGTCGCACCGGCGAAAGCGCTCGCGTCTGTGCCGGACGATTTGAACTCAGTTGAGGGCGCGCCATTGATGTGCGCGGGAATCACAACGTTCAACGCATTGCGTAACAGCGGCGCGCGACCCGGTGATCTTGTCGGCGTGCTTGGGATCGGCGGACTTGGTCATCTCGGTGTTCAATTCGCGGCCAAGATGGGATTTAATACGGTGGCGATCGCGCGCGGAAAGGACAAGGAGCCGTTGGCGAAAAAGCTCGGTGCGCGGCATTACATCGACAGTCAATCGTCGGATCCGGCGGCGGAACTGAGCAAGTTAGGTGGCGCCAAAGTTGTCATCGCGACGGTGACCAACGGCGACGCAATGGCGTCGGTGTTGGGCGGACTTGGACCTAACGGAACGCTCATCGTGATCGGCGCGGCCGGCCCACTCTCCGTGGATCCGATTCTGCTGATCACCGGACAGCGTGCGGTGAAAGGCTGGTACTCGGGGACCTCAATCGATTCACAGGATACGCTCAAATTCAGCGCGTTAAATGGTGTGCAATCGATGAACGAAGTTTTTTCGCTCGATCGAGCAGCGGAGGCCTATGACCGGATGATGAGCGGCAAAGCGCGATTTCGTGTCGTGCTGCAAATCGGCGCGAAAGCTGAGAACTGAAAACCGGCTCTGTAAACCAGAGGGCAAACATGCCTCGCGTGGTGCGTGTTTACACAAGCGTCTGAAAAATCAGGAAGCTGACGACGATAGTTTGGACGAGAAAGAAGATCGCGTAGAACTCATGATAGCGCTCGTTTCGTGTGATCGCAGCAGTCGTTAGGCCGGCGAAGTAAAGGGCGTTGCTGATAAAATATTGCGGCCCTAGTGCAAGGAAGTGCGAGACGCCTTTGAGCAGCGAGTCAGCAATATCGACCGGTGTAAATAGAGCGAACAGAATAAAGAAGGCGCGATGATTCGCGTAGTAGTGCGTCTTGTAATCAACAGCAGCATCGACATCGCCTTCCCTTGGAAAGAGCAGGAGCGACGCCAGATATAAGAGTGTCGGCGAGATCAGTACAAAGATGAACAGCAAGAATCTCCATGGTTCCTGATTGCGCCATCGGTAGAAAATCCACCATGCGATCACCAGATAGAGGAAGAGATTAATGATCCAGACGGCATGGACCCAGTAAATCCGTCGATGGGAGCGAGCTTGCAGCATTTCACCCACGCCGCCCAGCACACGTGTCATGCCCAGAGCGAGGATGATTGAGATAAGAACGGAAAGATATTCAAATGCGGCCATCGGCTAGAAATGTTATCTCGCCGCAAAAGCACATTGCGAGAGACTTTTCTTTCCCCGCTCTCACCGGACATTGCTGCCTTAGTGCGGCGGCGCGGGAGCAGCAGTTTTGCTTTTGATCAGATGGTCGACAGAAAATTTTCCAGGGCCGATCAAAGGCAGGGCAACAAAGACGATCAGATAAAGCGCTGCTCGCAGCCAGTCCTCGTCCAGGCGAACACTGGTGTAGAGTGCTCCGGCCATCCCAAGCGCGGCGCTAGCGGCCAGTATTCTGGTTAAAAAACCACACCCGATCAGAAAAGCGCCAATTGATTCGTTAAATGTGATTCACAAGGCGAGCACCACCGGGATTGGAAAACCCATTCTTGCGATTAACGGCGCCAATCCAATGGCTGATAAAGATTTCCCGGCGTGAAAAGCTGTCCAATACCAGCCGATCTTTTGCACGCCGAAAGTCGCTGCGAGCAAGAATCCTGCTCCGCGCAAGATCAAAAATCCGAGATCTCGACTCGGGAAACGCTGACATTTTCGATTCTCCTTCGTTAGCGAGTTACGACATGACAAGAAACTGAAATTCTACTGCTTCGGGGTCGGCTAGAAAATCCAGAACTTGGGGAACCGGTCGGCCAATAGTTTGTCGATTCCGAAGGTGCGACCGGCGTCGCTCAAGAAAATGATGAGCGCGAGAAGGATATCGGATTGATCGATACCGGGGCCCCACGGGACCGCTCCTTTCGCGCACATATAATTAAGAAGCAAGAACAGCGCGAGGGCGGTGGCCAAACGGGTGGTGAGGCCGATTACGAGCGCGATCCCAATGTAGATTTCGCCGATCACCACCAGCTTGGCAAAAGTCGCGGCGTGCGGGACAACCGCTGAGTTAAGCAAACCTTGGTACCAGGAATAACCATTTTTCAGCGCGAATTTGAGAAAACCGGCGGCTTCGTTCGGCTGGGCATTGCCGTGATCGCTGAAGAAGAAACTGATTCCGAGATAGACGCGCGCCAAAACGCCAGTGTATTTCGAAGCTTTCACCTGCGTTGTCGTTTCGTGTGCCGAAAATGGCGACGATATTGCCCAGGTGCAATTTTCAATGTGCGCTGAAAGACATTGCGCATCGAATTCACATTCCCGAAACCGCACTCGCTTGCGATCGACTCCATACTGTTTTGACTTTCTTCCAGCCGGCGACGAGCGGTTTCGACGCGAAGACGCTCGACGAACTTCGCGGGCGTGGTTTTCAATTCCTTGGTGAAGACGCGCGCGAAGTTTCGGGGACTCATCGCTACCCGTTGCGCCAGCACCGGCACAGTCAGCGGTTTGTTTAAGTTATCGAGCACCCATGCCTCGAGTTCGCGTAAGGGTTTTCGGTCGGTCAGTTGCAATGATAAGGCGGCGCTGAATTGCGATTGGCCGCCTGGCCGGCGCAAATAGAGCACCAGATTGCGCGCGACCTGTAACGCCAGTCGCGAGCCGTGGTCTTCTTCCACCAGCGCAAGAGCCAGGTCCATCCCGGCCGTAACACCCGCCGACGTATAGACATTTTTGTCGCGGACAAATATCGGGTCAGGATCGACACGTGCGCGCGGCGCGCGCCTGATCAAAACCTCGCACCAGTTCCAATGCGTCGTGGCGCGTCGACCGTCAAGCAAACCGGCTCGCGCCAGCAACATGGCGCCGGTGCAGACGGAGCCGATTCGCCGAATTCGTCTGGCAATAGTTTTCAACGAGCGGATCACTTCCGTACCTACTTGATCATTCTCAATCGCGGTCCCACCGGCTACGAGCAGTGTGTCGATGTTTCCGCGTAGCTCGCGAAAAGTTTTGTGTGCGGTGATTCGCAAACCACAATTCGCGACAAGAGAGCGGTGAGGGGATGTAGTCACGACTTCAACTGAATAGATTGGTGGTGCGCCCGGATTTTGCCTGACGAAAATTTCCGACGACCGTGCAAAGACTTGCAGCGGTCCAACCAAGTCGAGGATCTCAGTGCCGGGCGCAGCCACGAAAACCACTCGGCGCGTTGCGCGAGACGGACTTTGATTCATCGATTCATCACCTTAATTGTATCTCGCGTCCTCCCAGTCGCTCGACCGCTACCTCGCGGCTTTGCCGGCCATGTCGCAGCTGCCCCGCTGCTCCATTCTCTCCTCGATCGAGGAGGAGAGGGGAAAGTTCGCTTCGGACCGCATGATATCCCGTCTCCACTTGCCACTCACTCGTCACAAGCCTTTCCTGTCGGTGTTCACAAATTTATCCGGTGCGGCGTCGAATGTTTTCTTGTCAGCATCTGAACAAAAATAGTAGGTCGCGCCTTTAAAAACGGACTTTGGACCGTTGGCAGGATCGACATCCATTCCGCATACTACGCAGAGTGGGTGTTCAGCTGTGGAAACCGGCGTCGCGGAGTAAGCCTGATTCGAATCAGGATTCATCCAGCCGAGCCCCTGATATTCCATGTTATAAGCTGTCTTCTGCGCGATCTCGCGGCCGAAGTAGCGCTCGACCACTCGGAGCGCCAGATCGATGCCTGAGGAAAGTCCGCCCGCGGTGGCAAGGTTTCCCTCTTCGACGAACCTCGCTCCGCGCTTGAGGTGGATTTCCGGAAACTCATTGGCGAAAGAAACAAACGCGCCGTGAAATGTGGTCGCGGCTTTGCCCGACAAAAGACCGGTCTTTGCCAGCACAAATGCGCCAGTGCAAACCGACATGGTCACGTCGGTAGACTTTGTCGATTTACGAATCCACTCCAGCGTCGCCTCGCTCGGTTCACTCTGTGCAGGGATAACGATTACCTTCGGAGCTGGAGCATTTCCAAATGTGTACTCGGGGACTATTTTCATCCCGCCGCTCGTATGGATGGGCGAAGTCGATTCGGACACCGTATAAAGATGGAACGGATGATCCGTCCTTCCGGGAACCATCACATCTTGAAAAACTTCCCAAGGCCCGGTGAAATCGATCATTACCGCGCCTTCCGAAATGAGAAAAGCCACAGGTATGCTGCCCTGGGCTGGCGGCTTGAGCGGGTTTATTTTGACCGCAGCATGATTCCCTTCGGACGTGCTCGGGGCTTTAGCTAGATTTGAACCCGAAAGTTGACCCAGAACCACAAGCGTAATTGCAGCCAGCAAGCCGAGTTCCGCTGTTGGGTTTAGTAATCTTCGATTCGTGATGTTTGTTCGTGCATTCATGACACTCAAATTCTTCGCGGAAAGAGCTGGCAGCAATGACATTTATCATCATATTTCTGCCATCTGGCAATCCTGTCGCAACGGCGCGGAAGCGATTCCTAATAATGAAGGACTAACGGTAGATCGGGACGTAGATCTTTCGTCTGACTTTTCTGCCCGCCGTCGAATGTGATTTCGACGGCCCATTCATTTCCCTCACTCGACTGTAAAATCCTGGCCTTTTCCAAATACGCGAACGCAGGCACGGGCTGATATCCTTTTGGCCTAACTAATCGAATCTCGGTGATTCGTTGGACTCCGATTCCATGCTGCACCGCTCCGACCTTGGGATCGTTCTTGTCGGTCTTTCCCTTTTCTTTCACCGCGAGGACATCGGGCTCGATGAAGAACGACGGGCTCTTTGTGTCGTCCCGCGCTGTCAAGATTTCAATCGCTGTTCCTTTCGGCATCCAATCCGGCGCGATCGTCCAAGTGGGAAACGGCAACGGCGTCGCGGTTCCCATCCGATGAAGTCCGATGCCGATCGGGCACCAGCCACTCGTCCGCCAGTTCATTCTATTCTTGAACTTTTCGACGCCGCGCTCAGCGCCGGGCGCAACCGAAACCGTTGGGTCCGGCCACATCAGCTCGATGTAAGAATTCTGAAACTCAGCCGTGATTGACGCTGTTCCTTGTCCGTCGTGACGATTCACATCAGGCGAAATCTTCAACCCCGTTTTTTCCAACGCTGCTCGTTCCGGGGCATCGCGTGTCACCACAATCCAAACATGATCGAACTCCAATTCCGCCGGTGACGCCGAAGGTGACGTTGTCGCGCTTTGTTCCACCGCCATCGCAGTCACACACCCGAAGCAGATCAGTGCGCCGAGAACTTGCGTCTCGTTCATTATTAAGCATTGCATCGATGTCCCCTGCCGCAACACGTGTCGTTTTACAAATGAATGCCTGCAATCGCTCTCTCATGCCGTACGCATAAGTCTTTCCGCACAGAAATGTTTGATGTTTGCTTTGCGATGTTTGATGTAAGCATGCGGCCATGAAATCGCAGTACGATGTGGTAATCCTCGGCGCAGGACACAATGGTCTTGTGGCGGCGAGCTATCTTGGGCGCGCAGGCCTGAGTGTTCTGCTTCTGGAAAAAAACAATTACATCGGCGGCGCCGCGACTTCGCAGAAAGTGTTTCCAGATTACGACGCGCACCTATCGCGGTATTCCTATCTCGTCAGTTTGTTGCCGGAGAAAGTCATTCGGGACCTCGGATTGAAACTTGAATTGCGCCGACGAGCGACGGCGTCGTTTACCCCTTATCTCAACCACGGGCAACACGATGGTTTGCTCCTAAGCAACGTGGACGAGGAAGTCGGTCGCCAGTCGATGTTCGAACTGACCGGGAGCGACACGGAATTCACGCAGATGAAAGAGTTTTACAATCTCTCGCGCGTTTTTGCTGAAAAGGTTTGGGACGCGATGCTGGAACCATTGATCGCGAGAGAGGAGTTTCGACGGCGCTTCAATGCCGATGATGTTTCTCGCGAAGCCTGGCGTAGCCTGGTGGAGGAACCGCTCGGGACTGCAATCGAACGGTACTTAAAAAACGATCTGGTCCGTGGTCTTGTTTTCACCGATGCAAAAATCGGTGTCCTGACACATCCACGCGATCCGTCGCTCCTGCAGAATCGTTGTTTCATTTATCATCTTATCGGTAACAAAACAGGCGAATGGAAGGTGCCGGTCGGCGGCATGGGTGCGGTAGTACGCGAACTGGAGCAAGCGGCGCGGAACGCTGGCGCGGAAATATTCACAAACATCGACCTTCGCGCGCTCGGCCTGGCCGGGGAACAGCGAACAGTTGATTTTTACAAGGATGGAGAACAACAAACCGTCGAAGCGCGATATCTCCTGGTAAATTTTGGTCGCAACGTGTTGGCAAAGTATATCGGTCAGTTGTACCAGCCGGATGCCACGGACGAAGGCTCCGTGTTTAAGATCAACATGCTCCTGCAACGGTTGCCGAAATTGAAGGCGACGAGATATAAATCGGATCAGGCTTGGTGCGGGACGTTTCACAGCGACGAAAGCTACGAGCAAATGAATGTCAGCTACGATCAGGCATGTAGCGGGCGGCTGCCGAACAAAGCACCATGCGAAGTTTATTGCCACACATTGACCGACGACAGCATTCTTGCGCCCGAGCTGCGAGAGAAAGGTTTCCATACGATGGCGTTGTTCGGACTGGATGCGCCATGGAACTTGTTTGTGCGCGATAACAGGACCATGCGAAAGCATGCCGAGAAAAGATTCATCGAGAGCGTCAATCAGTGGTTGGACGAGCCGCTGGAGGATTGCCTGGCCGTGGCGCGTGATGGCAGCCTCTGTATCGAGAGCAAAAGTCCGGTCGATATCGAGGACGCGTTGGGGATGTTTCAGGGTAACATTTTTCAAAGCGCCCCGTCCTGGCCGTTTGCGGAACGAAAAGAACAAGTCGGCAAGTGGGGAGTGGAGACCGAATACGAGAACGTGTTTTTTTGCGGATCGAGTGCACTGCGTGGCGGGGCAGTCAGCGGGATTCCCGGGCATAATGCCGCGATGAAAGTTCTTCAACAGGTCAGACAGAGTTAATAGTTGAGAGTTGAGGGACGGTAGAGAAAAACATCGAACGCCTAACATCCAATGTCGAAGTCAGAAAGTAATCCGTCTGATGTAGCGTCGCTCGATGCGATTATCGCGGCTGCTTATGATTCGATTTCGGGACCGGCTGGCCAGAAACGCGATTGGGATCGCGAACGGTCGTTGTATTATCCAGGTGCGCGTCTAATTCCGACTGCCAAGGCAGGAGCGAATGACGGTCTGGCACCGCAAATCCTGGACGTAGAAGGTTTCATCGCACGCGTGGAACCGTATTTTGCCGAGCACGGATTTTTCGAAAAAGAAATTGCGCGTCGCACCGAACAATTCGGACACATCGCTCACGTCTGGAGCACGTATGAATCGCGTCACAGCGAAGACGATCCGGAACCGTTCATGCGCGGAATCAATAGCATACAGCTGTTTTACGACGGCAATCGCTGGTGGATCGTAAATATCTATTGGCAACAGGAGAGCGTAGAGGATCCAATTCCCGAAAAGTATTTGTGACGAGGCCGAGACGGAGCCGAAAGCACACCGTCTCCGCTGCGCTCCCGGATGGTGCGCCAGCTTTCAGGGCAAGGTTAACGTCCATTCGGCCGGTAGAGTCGGGCCGAAGGCGGAGCCTACAGACACATTGTTATGCAGAAACAAAATCAGTGTTTGATGGGTGCTTATATTAAAAAGAATGTAATCAGGATACCCCTCTCCACTGTAATCGGCAGCACCCTTCAATTGATAGAAGGTGACCCCAACCGAAGGACCATACACGGCACCTACGCGTGTCCGTCCCGACATGTACCAGATCGCAGTCTGACCGGTGTTTGTATTGAAAAGAAGGTAGTCAGTACGCCCGTTTAGATTAAAATCCGCCGTTCCCACGATTTTCCAAAGGAATGGCAGAGTTGGCCCAAACCCGGCGCTCACGAGAACGTTGTTATTCAGATACCAGATCGCTGTTTGACGGGTACTTGAATTGTAAAGGACATAGTCCGGTTTACCGTCGCCGTTGAAGTCCCCGACTGCCACCAATGCCCAGCCGGCCGGCACGGTTGGACCGTACGCGCCACTAATGAAAACATTGTTGTTGAGATACCAGATCGCTGTTTGACGGGTGCTATTATTGAAAAGGGCGTAATCAGGATGCCCATCTCCGTTAAAGTCCGCTGCATCAATTAGCCTCCAGCCAAAGGGTGGCAGAGTCGGAGCTAAAGCGCCGCTCAGGAAAATAATGCTATCTAAATACCAAATACCGGTTGCGGGGCCGCGGTTGAGGACGAAGTCAGGATGGCCATCCAAATTGAAATCATAGCGTTGGGTTACGTCCGGGAGTTGTCCGCCAACTCCATCGGTCGGTTCATTCGATTGTGCACTTTGTGCAAAGCAAGCAAGCAAAAACCCGGTGAGAGTTAGTGCAATTGATTTTCTAAACGGAATTAATGGAGTGATGATTCTTTCTTTCATTTCGCTGAAGTGGGCTGTTTCTTACGTTTTTGTGCAAACGAGACTTTCGTTCACGGGTTAACCCCGGCGGAAAGCACGTCAGGTGGAGGTGGTGGAGGACAAACCTACTTAACGCGAGTGTGATTCTGCCTATCGCCGTCCGACGATGTCAAGGCTATTAGTCAGACCGTTGCCTAGTATTGGCGCTCTTGCTATTATCTTGCACTTTTCGCCAATTCCAGTTCGGGACACGGCGTCAGCTTTCCATCAGTGCACCGTTCCTACCGATATCTGCCAAACGCGCGAACCTCTTTCGCGAACCCGTCGAGAGCTACAGCTACACTTGCAGGTTCGGCCGCATAGCGCAGCGCGATGTAGATATCCGAAATTTGACGAATGCGCTCCGATTGGTCAGGCAACAACAGCGCGGCGCGTCTTGAGAAATCTGAGGGCCCTTCCCAGGGGTCGCGCCGCGCACCCAGGCGGGCGGCCTTTCGACAAAAGCGTTCATAGGACGTCTTCACCCGGTCCGCGCGTGAGCGCGTCCGCAGTTGCATCCAGCCGAAATAGGTTACGAGCAGTGCGATTGCGACAATCAGGATTTCGATAATGAGGACGAACGTTCCGCGGTTCGCGAGGCCCATTGAGTCCAGTAACACTTCTTGTACATCTGCATCGAAGGCCAACACCCGAGTGTCCCACTCGTAACTGAGTGTCTCCAAGGCGAGGCGAGCGTTGGTGAATAATCGGGACCGGGCTAACTGCGTGAGGAACCCGCTTCGGCGAGCTTCCATTTGCCCTGAAGCGATGCCTCTTTCTAAAAACGAATGTAGATCGAGGCTTGCTCGCCCAGGTGCGACTGCGGTGGTTGGATCCACTCGTGTCCATCCGCTGTCTGGAAGCCAGACTTCGCACCACGCATGCGTGTCTGCTTGTCGCACGAGGAAGAAATGCCCCAGATCGTTGTACTCACCGCCTAGATACCCGACGACTACCCGCGCAGGAACTCTTGCCAGGCGCATTAAGGTAGCGAAACTGGCGGCGTAGTGTTCGCAAAAACCAACCCGTCGATGAAAGAGAAATTGTTCCAGATCGTTCTTTCTGTACTCGCCTGGCGTCAACGAATAGCGAAAGCCGGTCCGGAAAAACTGGAGCGCGCTATTCACTATGGCGCGCGGATTGGAGTTCTGCGTCGTCCAGGATTGTGCCAGCTCGCGCACAGCCGGACTAATCGATGGCGGAAGCTCGAGTGCTTCCCGCCGTTCGCCAGGCGTCAATTCTTTTCGAGCGGGACCGAGAGACGAAACGACTTCATATCGCCGCGCCTTTCGAATTGTCTGAATGCTCCAGAGGTAATCGCCACGCGCAAGGATCGCACCGGGTGGGATTTCAGAGGGCCGATCGAGCGCAAACATCCAGCGTGCGCCATGCGGGGCGAGCGTAATCCGCTGGCGAATTGTATTGTTGCTGGATGATTGACCGCGGGAAGAGATTGATACCGGCACGTACGGGGCGCGCCATTCCAGGCCATCGCAATTCCACATGACTGCGCCACGCCAATACAGCGAACCAGGTGGCGTCACGGTACTTCCGGGAAACTCTGCGCGAAAGGCAATTTCCGAAGAATTCGCAAGCGCTGCGATGCTGCCGGGGGAGAGTCGATCGGAGAATCCGGGGTTTGCCAAACGGTTGGCGCGAAAATCAACGCGCAAGCCAGTATTGATTCGCGGAAACAAAACGAACAAGAGGACAATGAGCGGGGCCGCTTGAACGAGAATTTTGCCTGTCGTTCCCAACGGGGGCCAGAACGCGCCGGGTGACGATCCGCGATAAAACTGGATCAACGCCACGAGCAGCAACGCGAACGCGGTCAGCAGAGAAAGCGCAATCACGAAGTCCTGGGAAAGAAAAAAGCCGCAAAGACAAAGCACCCATCCCATGAGCACCATCACTTGAAACTCGCGCGCCGTGTGTGCTTCCAAAACCTTAAGAGAGACGAGCACAACAAGGAGCGATATACCCGGCTCAACGCCCTTCAGGGATCCATAACTGGCGAAGATGGCGAAGAGCCCCATCGCCGCCAGCATCAACTTCAGCGTTGCAAAGCGGAGCCGGTAGCCTCTTGGCTCCATCCAGAATTTCATTGCGAGCGCGAGCAGAAAAACATACGGCACCCACCTCACGAGAGAACCAAACATGGGAGGCAGTGTGAAGAGCAATGCAGCCGCCAGCCAAAGCAGCGGTCGCCGTGGAATACTCCTATCTCTCATACTCCCACTCTTACTCATGCTCGTGCTCATGCTCGTCTGACCGAGCTAAGGATAGGGTCCGTGTGCGGCGTCTCTACCTGGAACAGACTCAGCGTCCGCAAGCACTCGTGAAAGTGCGGTTGCCCGATAGCCGGGGGAATTTCGTTGCCTGGAAGACGGAGACCATAAGGACGCCGGGCGCGTTCTGCTTCGATGATCCAAAGCGTTAACTGCGACAGTTTTTCTTCCACCTCGACCAAGCGGAGAGCGGAAAAATCAAAATACAGGACGCCTTCCGCCTCAGCCGCGAATTGTTTTGTCATCAGCGGCTGTCCGCGGGCGACGGCTCTCCAATCGATATGACGCTGGGATTCGCCGTGAACGTACTCGCGTAGTCCCGCGAAATCATCGCCTTCACCAGGCTCCGTCAGCGGATTTCCCTCGCGCCGGTGCACGAAGCTTGATGGAAGCCGCACATCCCCCCCCGGCTTGGGATAGACAATGTAGGTTCGAGAAGATGCAAATTTCTTTAAAAAGCGAATGAAGCCGAGCGGGTAAGCACTCGTTAGGCACAATGTTCCTACGTTATGTTCGCCACGCTGCCGCGCAGGAAACCGCAACGTTACTCGGGCTGCCTTACGGGCTGGAATGTAGTCGATGCGTGGATGCTCTCCGTCCGAGCCTGGCAAGGCTACCTCAATTCCATGGCGGGTTGCACGGGAGTCGTTCATGACCTCAAGCGGCAGAGAGACCTCCTGGCCAACAAACGTGGGCTGCGCGGATTCGAGTGTTACCGTTACCCCTGCGAGATTGATCAGAGTATGCGGAATCGAAACTAGAAATACCGCCGTTAAGGCGAAAAGGAGCAGATAAACGGCCGTGTTATTTTGACTCGACGCCGCATACCACATTGCGCCCAGCACAAACAGCAGCCCAGCAAAGCCCGCAGTTGGATAGATTAGCGGAAGCTTTCTTGCTTTCACGGGACCGGCACACTATGAAGCAAATTATCAGCAAGCGTGCGCCCGCTTTGGCCGGGTTGTTCGATATCGTGTCCCAACCGATGCGCCATGACTGCGATTCCCACAGCTTGAATGTCTTCGGGAAGAACCATGCCGCGTCCGTGCATCAACGCCCATGCCTGGGACGCGTGCATCAGCGCCAGGCCCGCCCGCGGTGACAACCCGGTAATGTGACGTTGCCGCGAGGCATCAAGCAAATCCTGCAGGTAATCGAGCAGAGCAGGGGACGCGTGCACCTTTCGCACATTGTCTTGAATCTCGATCAATGTTCGCGGGTTCATCACCGGCTTTAACTCCTTGAGCATCTCGCGGCGATCCATGCCCAGAAGCATGGCGCGTTCGCTGGCGCGGTCAGGCACGCCGAGCTCGATCCGCATTAGGAACCGATCGAGTTGAGATTCAGGTAACGGGAAAGTACCGACTGCATGTTGCGGATTCTGTGTCGCGATCACAAAGAATGGCTCGGGAAGCTCGTAAGTCACGCCGTCGATGGAGATGCGATGTTCTTCCATTGCTTCCAACAGCGCACTCTGCGTTTTGGCGGTCGCGCGATTGACCTCGTCGATCAGCACCATCTGCGCGAAAAGCGGACCGCGATGGAACACAAAGCGTTGTTCGCCACGATCGAAGATGGAATTGCCAAGAATATCGGCGGGCAGCAGATCACTGGTAAATTGGATGCGCTGAAATGCGAGAGCGAGCGAGCGCGCCAATGCCTGCGCGAGCGTTGTCTTGCCGACGCCCGGGATGTCTTCGATTAAAAGATGGCCACGCGCGAGCAAAGAGGCGACGGCGAGTTTTACCGCCTGATTCTTGCCCACGATAACTTCACAAATCTGCTTCGTGAAGGCATCAACAGGGTCGGTCACCCTGAAATCATCTGCGGGAATGCTATCCTTCGCAAATGATTCGAAGTGGCGCCCTACCGGGAATCAGATTGGGCTGGAGCAGGGGAGGGGTGCGCGTCGCGATAACACTTTGTGACAAGACCGAGCACGAAGGCTGCGAGAACAAACACGACGACTCGTGTTTCGGTCGAAGTGAGGCGGAACCTCTGCCTCGCTTGATCCAGTTTGAAGCGCCACCGTTTCGCACCCACTAATGAACACGAATAGACACGAATCCCGTCAATGACCAAATCCTAGTGACCCGCCATTGCGCGAAGCTATTCCGAAAGTCTTCGCGAGCAGGCAGCGCGGCAGGCGAGTGTTAATACGTTGTAACTTTTTAACTCTTTAACCTTTTGGCTGCTCTCGTCATTTCCCAAGTGGCGTCGAGACATCGGTACCGGGCGGCGGCGTGAATTCGAACATTGACGCAGGGACCGGCAACGTCGGAGTTGATCCTCACTTCGAGCTGTCGATGATCTGCTGCGCGTTCTTGATCGCGGACTCGTCCGGCGCTTTGTCTTTCTTCAGGATATCGATCGTCTTTTGCGCCGAGGCGGTGGCTTCTTTCTTGTTGCCAAGCTTCGCCTGAATCTGCGCCTTCTTGTAGTGCATGAAGTAGGCGTCTGGGTTCTTCTCCAGCGCCTGGTCGATCCACTTTGCCGCCTGGTTCATGTCCTTGTTGTTGTCGTAGTAAAAGGCCGCGGCCTGATAGGCGGTGCGCGGGTCGAGCGGAGTCGTTGCGCTAGCGGCTGCATCGAGTTGCTTGCTTACCTGCTCGACATCGTCCGTGGTCAACTTCACCGACACGCGCGTTTTATCCCAAAGGAAATTAAGCGTTGCGGAAGCGCCTTTCACATCAGCTAGCGCGATGGTGAACGTCTCGATTGTGAGCGGAATGGGTTCCGGCTTCGCCGTGAGACGCACGGCATCGTTCTCCTGCTTATAATCGGCCGTGCTCTGCACCTTCGCGTCCTTCGAAACGATGATGGTCCACTCGTTCGCTGTCGGAATCGTGAAGAGAGCGTACTCACCGGCCGGGATCTCCTTGCCGCCGAGCGTTACCGCGTCGCTAAACTTAATTTTGGTGACCGCGTTGGCGCCCGTGCGCCAGAGCTTCCCGTAAGGCACCAGGCCGCCGAAGATCTCGCGGTCGTTCTTGTTCGGGCGCGAATAATCCACCTCGACATCGGTCAAACCGACACGCTGTTTTACCACCGAGTGCTGGCTGGCCGCGGGGAACTCTATTTTTTTCTCCTCCGCTGCCCGCAGGCTGCCGGGCAGTAGCAGTCCTGCGAAGAAGGGAACTACGAACAAAGCGGAAAGGCGAAGCGAAGTAAGACGTGAGGATTGGATCATAATGTGCGGGATATTTTAAGATGCGATGATTTAAGCGGAGAAGATATCGCGGAGCGGCAGGAGTCAAATCGGTTTGCCTGGCAGAAGTGAGGCGGAATCCTTGCCTCGCTTGATCAAAGAGTGATGAGTTCACTGTTTGTGGGATCACTGGGCGAAACACGGCTTGCCACTGTGCGGCGTTTTAACCCATTATTTCCCTCTATGGGAGCAAGAATTAGATTGCAGAATGCAATCTTAATTCTCGTTAGGCCTTATGAATGTGTCTTCGATATTTTGAGGTACCCCAGCAACAATGATCATTGCCAAAATGAGATTTAAATTTCCCATGCGCGCCGGCGCGAGCGTACTGGTGGGTGTTGCTCTCCTGATCGCAGCGTGCTCGCGGCCTGGTTCCACGGCCGGCTCGTCGGCGCTCAAGCCAATCGACCCGGCTGCGTTGAAGACCATGGTGGACAGGACCGCCAAGGAACTCCTGATCCCCGGCGCCGTGGTTCTCTTGCGCACACCTCAAGGCGAGTTCACGGTCACCTACGGCACAACGTTACTAGGCGCTACAACCCCACCCAGCGCCGACACTCACTTCCGGATCGCCTCGAATACCAAGACGATGACGGCCGCGATAATCGTGCTGCTCGCCCGGGAAGGCAGGCTCAGTTTCGACGATCCAGTCTCGAAGTACGTCCCGGGCGTGCCCAACGGCGACAAGATCACCATTGCCGAGCTGCTGAAGATGCGCAGCGGCCTTTACAATTACACCAACGACCCCATAATCTCGGCGACCATAGACACAGACCCAGCCAAGGTTTGGACCCCTGCTGAGTTACTGGCGATTGCGTTCGCGCACCCACCCAATTTCCCGCCGGGTGCAAAGTACGAATACGTCAACACCAACTATGCGCTTCTCGGTCTCGTCGCTGAAAAGGTCGATGGCAAGTCGCTGGCGCAGGCGATGCAGGACCGATTGTTCGGTCCGCTGGGATTGCAACACACGCTGCTACCTGCCAGCACCGTGAGCACCATCCACGAACCGTTCTCGCACGGCTACCTGTACGGCAGCTCCTCGGTCGCGTTGGTGGGCGAACCGCCTTACTCGCCCGAGGTCCGGGCCGCTGCCCGGGCCGGCACCCTCCTGCCGAAGGACTACACGGAACTGAACCATTCCTTTGCCGCGGCCGCCGGGGGTGTCATTTCCACCTCCGACGATCTCGCCACCTGGATCAAGGCACTGGTTGCGGGCCGCGTGTTCGACCCCGCCTACCAACGCCGCTGGCTCGACAGCCTCGAGCCTGAAGATTCGAGCAAGCCCAACGGCCAAAAGTACGGGTACGGCATCGCCCAAGTTAGCTGGGGACCGAACACGATTTATTTTCACGGCGGCGAGACCCCTGGCTACAACTCGAAAATCAGCTACGACCTGGCCAACGACATGACGCTCATCGTGTGGACCAATCTGACGGTATCACTCGACGACCAGCAGACCGCCAATACCCTCTGGGTGAAGGTGCTCGATCAGATTTACGTGGTGTCACCTCTCCCGCGCTCGCCGTCGCCGAATAATTGAGCAAAGCCGCTTCCCCGGGCTCCATTCTCGGTCTCGTTAGGCGTCTTAACGCATCCTGTCAAAAAGCCACATCTAGAAAAGCCACCCAAAGCTCCTGCAATTGCAGAAGAGCATCGTTTATTAATGTTGGCCTACTCGTGACCTGGGAAGGCATCAGAACAGCTGAGGTCCGCACGCCTAATTTCGCGGAGACCAACGCGGCCGCCGCAGGTTCGACCATAGTTGAACAACCAGGTATCGAACAGGACCCGGTCGCTTTTCCAAATGGAGTCACACGCCCTCATATGCCCTTCATAACACGCCGTCTGGGCCTGATTAAAGTCAGCAGCCCAGTCGCCTGGCTCAGCCAGCTGTGGCGCTAGCGGCGTCGGTAGATCATCGGCAGATTGTGCCCTCGTGTCACATTTCCAAGACAGATAAACGCTAGCAACGACCGAAACCGCCAATATTAGGGAGGCACGGCGACGGGCATGGTTCAAAATTTGTCCCGATCTTTCCAGCGGGAAAGCGGCGAGAACGCATATACTTCTTAGCGGCTTCATGCTTCAATTCTGATGAGCCGCAAGAAAACAAACAAGATAAATCCTCATATCGGCGGGG
>Ga0209239_1000278_pt1 | contig 29286 bp, 37 predicted proteins | sample GraSoi013_2_20cm_FD_185824 | JGI IMG/M metagenome (GOLD analysis project Ga0209239, IMG submission 185824) | Grasslands soil microbial communities from the Angelo Coastal Reserve, California, USA - Sample 10_02_2013_2_20cm (SPAdes) (version 2) | ecosystem: Environmental > Terrestrial > Soil >...
ATTGTTCGGCGATGGAATTTTGGTTTTCATGGGTTTCATTTATGTCCGTTCTTTTAATGTTTCGGCAGCCGAGTTTGAATTTGGGTTCGGATTTCTTTCTTCCGCTTTGGGCTTGGGCAATTGCTGACGCAACAACGGCAGCGCGTCATCCACGATCCGCTGCAAGGCCTCACGGGCCAGTTGCGGATCCGCCGGGTTACACCGGCTGCAGGCGCTCGCGGGCAACGCCAAAATCCATTGTCTGATCGGGAACATCATATCCGAAAACAGCTTGCCGGCCGCAGCCAGGTCCACGAACCTCTGTTCCTTCTCGAGCCGATCCAGCTCCAGATTTTTACGGCGCTCGCGTGTCTCCAAAATTTTTTCCGCTTCGAGATCGCCAACCACCGCGCGTGAAATTGTGCGCGTGTGAAATTTGCTTCCCTTCTTGATCGATTCGCCCAGTCCGGCCAGCCCTTTGGCGAGCGTTTCCCGGTGCACGTTCCATTCCCGCGCGGCCTGATAGAGCGTCCATTTCAATGCAAAACTATGGTGACAATTCCAAAAACACGGTCCGCGTGCGTTCCACGCAATGCTCCGGTCCCAGCTCGGATTCATGGTTCCAAAGAGATTCCTTTGCGAATCTCATACGCCATCCAGGTTGAGGTTGCGCATGACGCGGTTCAAGTAGGCACCCGGATTACGCTTGTCGCCGAGCTCGTGGATGATCCGCGCGGCGTGATATGCGTTCCGCTCCAGCAGACGCCAGAAGCGGGTGGCGGTTGGTGTCTTGCGCCGCAGTAGCTCGGCCCGCACGCTCGCTAACCGCCCGTTTTTCGCCAGGCGTTCGAGGGCCTGCTCCCGGTGGAATTCGGCGCCGCCGGAGTCCGTCCCACCTGGGACGGACTCGATCATCGAATCGACCGAAAGTACCTTCCTTCGATTCGATGATCGAGTATGTCCGAGGTAGGACGCCTCGGAACGTGTTGATTGCCTAGCGGCTAGGTCCTGTCCTGTCCAGGACAGGACAGAGCGTCCGTCCTGGGACGGACAGCGCGTCCTGTCCTGGACAGGACATGCTTTTTTTTCGATGTCTCCAGGCACTCGGGAGACTTCGGCCAATGCGGTGCCCAACAGCGGTTCCTCGGGCAGGAGGAGCTGTTGCGTCGATGGCTCCAATGGATGCACGAAGGAGGATTCGAGAAGGAGCAGCCGCTGGCCATCACGTACAAGGTGGCCGGCTTTCTCCAGTTCGCGCATCGCGCGCCGAGCCTTGGCGCGCCGATTCCACAAGTCCGGGACGAATTGGTCGAGATCGTCCGCGCCCAGCGCGATTCTGATCAGCGCTGTGCGTTGGGCTTGGGAAAAACGGGTGCAGGCAATGCCTGCGAAAATTTTCTCTCTGGCGCTCAGAGTGATCATTTGTGCTCCGACTGAAATTGTTCCCAGGCGGCTGAAATCCGCCGGAACAGTTCCGGATCGCCGCCAGCGTCCGGATGATGTTTCTTGGCCAGCACGTGAAAGGCTTCGCGGACCTTGGCCGGAGTCGCATCCGCTTTCACGCCGAGGGTCTGCCACCAGGGACTTTCGGAGGGGGCAGGCAAAGCTTTGAAGCCCGTGAAGAGAGCTTTGATCATGTGCTTGGCGCCCCAGCGTTCCATGCCGCGCATGGCCTCGATGGTGAGCGCGATCGCCTGGACGTTGTGCTCCAGCCGGCGCCAGCGATCGCACGGGATCGCCACGTTCAGATCTTGCCAGGTGAAGTAGGCGACCACGCCAGGCTCCGCGGGATTCGTTGCCCCGAGCGTGTAGTTGCTGGAGAGCACCAGAGTTTTTCCGCCGAGCCGTTCCACTTCTTTGCGCAGATTGCTGAGCGCAGCCGGCAGCTCCGTCTTGAACACGCCCGCTTCCCGCCTTGTGGATTCCGTGGCGGGCCAGCCCGGTGGCCACTGGAGCGGATACGCGGTGATATGATCGCTCATGAGTCTGGTGGAGCGCTGAGTTGGATCCAGCTCTGCGAGTGGCCGGGCAGAAGGCCCAGCGGCTTGTTGCGCAGATGCTGGCAGAAAGATTGCGTGCAGTTCACCGACCAACGCTCTTTTCGATCCACTGACCAAAAGAGTTCGCCGGAGCCGCACCAAGGACAGACGCAGAAGCCGATAGCTGGCCGACGCGGGCCGGCGGCTTCGGAGAGCAGCTGGGCGGGGGAGTTAGTCCGGCTCATGGGAAAAATATTCGGTGACCCCAACGGAAAACGGTCTTGCCTTCCGGACCGATCATGTAGGCCAGCCCGCTTCGCTCGCTTTCCGACGCCGCGCGCAGGATGGCATCATCCGGATGATCCACCGGCACTCTGGCCAGCTCGAGCCCGGTTCGGTCATCAAGGGTCACGACTTCGCGGATTACATCGCTCATGATGTTGATTCAAATTCGGCGTTGGCGCTGACACTCACCGGCCGGCCGCGCGCGCGGATGCGGACCGGCACACCGGCGCGATTGTAAAACTTGCGGACTGTTTTGCGCACGGGCACGAGCACCGCGCGCGATTCGTTAACGCGCGCGACGCGATACCATTCACCATCCAACAAAACGCGTTGGCCCACACTGAGCATTTGGTTTTAAGCGGCTTTGAGAATTGGGCCGAGGTCGGGACAAAATGCTGATGGGGCGAGGCGATCCGTTTCGAGCCAGGCCGCCGCGGCGGATAAACCAGCCTCCACCAACAGCGAGTGGAAATGACGGCGGCAATGGCCGTGCGTTTTGGTGCTGTCGAGCCGATTCAAAATGCCGTGCTCAAGCTCGCAGCACGCGCAAGCGCGCACCAGCAGACCAACGGGAGCAGAGGGCGAATCCGCTGCCCGTTGGTCCGAGGCCAGTGCCCGTGTTGGGAGGAAAGCGACACCGGCGGACAGAACATCGCCAGGACCGGTATCTGGCGCCGCCGGCGCGGCAGCCGCGCGACTCGTCACGTGCGCGCGGTCCGCAAATGGTGAAATCGTTTTCATCGCTCTTGCCGTTGCTTGAATTTCTCGAGCTCGACCGGCCTGAAGCGCACCGTGCGATGGCCCAGGCGCACACAACGCAACAGGCCCGCGCTGACGAACCGGCGCAACTCGCGCACGGAGATGGTCAGCTCCTGCGCCGCTTCTTCGTAAGTGAGCAGGCTGCCGTTCATGCGGCCTTTTTCTGGAGAGCAGTGGGACTGAGCAAAGCCAAAGAATCCTTGACCCGTTCGCAACGATTGAGCGCGAGCCAATGTTCAATGGCTTTTCCAGCGACGATGCCGAGGGTCTTACCCTCAGGCTTGCAGAAATCCTTCAAGGCCCGATGGGCTCCCTCTGGGATTTGGATAGAGGCAGTTGCCATAGTGCATGTGTTACACGCACTAGCACGCACTGTCAACAATTATTTACAAAGGCATGGAAACAGCTATAGATTGAGCGTGCGAAAAGAAGAATTTAAGACGTTTCGGGTAAATATGAGCACCGTAGCCAGAGTCGAACAGATCGCGACAGATGCATTCAGGGGCAAGATATCCGCCAACGCGATCGTCGAGGATTGCGTCCAATCGATCCTCAGTATGGTTGACACCCCGCCCAATCAGCGGGTTGTCCCAATGCTGGTCAAGCAGGTGGACACGTCGCGTGAACCGCCAACGCCTTTGCCGGAACCTATCGACCCGGTGCTCGGTCTGAAGGCCGCTGTCGAGAGCGGCGCACATGGCGGTAAAGTTTCTCCAGCGCGCGCTCGATCTGGAGTTTCTGCTGGGAGGAAAGCGAGGCCAAAGCGCGATCCCGGACAAAGGTCGAGATGATGATCTTTCTCGCTTTCACAGCGGACGAACTATTTGCACGGAGCGTGCCGGGAGCGCGTTTTTCAAAGGCGCGAAACTCGCTCAACAACGGGACAAACTGTCCAGAATCCGCCTACCACAAAAGGGGTATAAGAAGCTTCGCGGAGCTGCTCGGCACGGCACTCGCTACCTCTCAACCATGAAAAAAATTCTATTTCTTTTGACGATGTTGATGGCGTCGGGCGTGTTCGCCGCGACGAACGAATTCACCGGACTCACGGTGACGAACAGCCTGGGTGACATTTACTCCAATCTCACATTCGCGCGAGCAGAGCCGGATGGGCTCATGTTCAATTGCCCGAGCGGGATGCTCAAAGCCAAATGGGAAAAACTGCCGGACTGGTGCAAGGAGAAATACGAGGGCGCCGGCCTGGAGCGGGGCAAAAAGGATCTCGAGGCCGCGCGCGCAGCGCAGGCATTCCAGCGCACCCTCCAGACCGCCCAAGCCGAGGCCACACGCGAGCTGGCGGAATCAGAGCGGCGCGTGCGGATGGAACGGGCCAAGACCCAGGAGCAAGTCGCCATGGCCGGGATTTGGCTGATCAAAGGAAGGATCATTCAGCGCACCAAAGATGGACTGCTCATCAGCAGCGATGGCGGCGACACGACCACCTATCGCTACATCCATGATTCGATCCAGGACCCGACACACACGACCAGAGTCGTCGCCAGTCAAGGCTCGCGAGTTTACGATGGCGCGTGTTTGTTGACGGATTATCACCTTGAAGCAGCGCTGGTGGATGGACAGGAAGTGTGCGTCTCGGCGCAGTTCGCCGGGCAGTACTCTTACACCACGATTACCGGCGCGAAATCGACCGTGCGCCAGTTCAAGGCGCTCTACTGAACGTGCGACTGTTATCCATCATCAGTGTTTTGGCCCTGCTCGCGGGATGTGTAAAGGCTCCGCCCAACGATGTGACGAAGGGCTGGGAATATTCTTTTTTGGAGTACGAAGGACACATCCACAGCCGAGTCGGCATCGCGGATCTGGACAAGCAATCGTTCCGACTGAACTACGACGCGGACCAGCAATTCCAAAATTTGATTGCGGTGCAAGGCGCTGGCGGATGGGAACTGGCCGGCGTGCTTCCACAGCTCGAGGATGGCCGAATTCGGACTTACTGGTTGATGTTCAAACGACCAAAAGCTTTCGAGAGAAAAGAGGTCATTGAGACCTATCAGAAGGCGGGTCTGTCGCCGCCCTGGAAGTAACGCGACCCAAAAGCGGCCCATGATTCGCGCAAAGGCCCGTAAATGCTGGTGCGCGCGAGAGGACTTGAACCTCGAAAGCGCCTGTTTGACACCGATGACCAAAATGGCTAAAAGCTCGAAGCAATCCCTGAAATCGCGCTCGGTGAGCCACTTTTGCTGTCAACTTATTGTGGCCCATACCGGACAGAAATATCCGCCTTTTATGTCGGGAGACGGCCCACAGCTGGCCCAGATTGAGAATCTGTCTCAGGCAGAGCTATGACCCTGCGCCAACGCAAAGAAAAACGGCGGACCTACTGGCTCGTTGATCTCGGCCGGATTCAAGGCCGTCGCCAACGCCGCTGTTTCAGGCGCCGCGGCGCGGCCCAGGCTTTCCTGAAAGTGGCGCGGAAGGAAGCGCAGCAGCATGGCCACCACGCGTTCGCACTTTCTGATGCGGAACGCGTCGAGCTTCTCGCCGCACGTGACCGGTTGCGTGCTGCTGGCTTCAGCCTGAATCAAGCAGTCGAGTTCGTCCTTCAACGCCGGCCGAAACGGGAGGCAACGTTGCGTGATGCGATTGACGAATGCGTGGAGGCCAAGCGCGCCAGCGGCAAGCGAGCCGGGTACGTGGCGCATTTCGAGAGCACGCTGCTCGGCTTCGCCGCCGGGCGCGGTGACCGGCTGGTCAGCGCGATTGAACGCGACGAGATCGAGGCGTGGCTCACTGGCAATGGCTGGGCGGCTGCGACGCGCAAGAATCATCGCGGGGATGTGCTCACGTTTTTCACCTGGGCAGTGTCCCGCGGATACGCCGCGGAGGTGCCGGCGCTCGAACGCGTGTCGCTCGAGGCTAAACCGCCCGGGATCCTCAGCGTGGAGCAGTGCCGCAAGTTGCTGGCGACCGTCCACGCCACTGACCGCGGTTTGCTCGCCTACCTGGTGATCGGGTTGTTCGCCGGTGTGCGCCCGCAGGAAATCCGCGCGCTCACCTGGGCGGACGTCGATCTGCGCCGGCGCTTTGTGCAAATCTCAGGCAAGGTGGCCAAGGATCGCCGACGTCGGTTGGTGCGGCTATCGGCCAATGCGATCGCCTGGTTGCGATTGGGTGGTGAACTACCTGTGAAGAATTTCTTCCGGAGATGGGCCCGCGCGAGGCAGCAAGCAGAATTAAACGCTCGCCCTCACCCCGGCCCTCTCCCTCAGGAGAGGGTGGCGAGCTGGCCGCACGACGCGTTGCGCCATTCTTTTGCCAGTTATCACCTGGCCCATCATCAGAGCCAGGACCTGACCGCGCACGAGCTGGGGCACGGGTCCACGGCGATGCTCTTCGCGCATTACCGGGAGGTGGTGACGCCGGCCGCCGCGAGGGCGTTCTGGGCCATCACGCCGCGCTCGCTGAAGCTCAAAGCGGAGAAGATTGTCAGGTGGTCAGTGGTCAGTGGTCAGTAGTCAGTTGGCAAAACCGGACGGAAGCGGACAGAAACGGGCGGATTGCCAGGCAGCGGCAGTGTGTTACTTTTTGACCATCATCGGCATGTAAGGCCTGAAAACCAGAACAGGGGGGCGCCGGCCAGGTTAGCCTACAAACCGTTCCGGTCGGCGCCCCGCTTCAGCAGCAGGAAGCCACTTTGCGATCCGGCAGCAGAAAATAGCGGCGGCACACGTCCCAGAACTGGGCCTCGTCAATGAGCACGCGTTCGCCGAGCTGCCGCGCGATGGCGTCCAGCTCGCGAAGGAACGCCTCGGACTTGTGGCGGCGGATATGCTCGTACTGCTCCAGAGTCAGGACAAATTGCCGGCTCATAAGACGCGCTGAATTGTTATCGAACCCGGCCCGGAGCAGCACCCTGACTGGCGCGTGACTGTGACGCCGTCGGGATCGCCCTTGGGCGCGACAATGGATTGGCCGGACCAGGCTTCGATGACGCTTGAGCTGCTGTTGATCCATTTTGTAATCCGCATCTTCCACCTGGAATCGGGTTCGTCATAGTAGAAAACCGCTGCGTAGAGCAGTTCAGTCTGAGCGTTTAGCGACTGGTCGATCCCAGGCGTGATCGCTGAGAAAAAGCAAGGAGCAGTCACTCCGAACTGCTGGTAAAGAACACCGTTCCAGGGAGGATGAAGGGTAGGCACCGGCGGGGAGCACACCGGCGAGAGCATCGTGTCCGTATAGCCAGCGATTTGAATGTAACCAGTCTCGAAGTACGGACAGAAGCCGCACGGATCGCACACTGCGGGGCGGCAATCGCACGAGACGCCGTTCGCGTCAGGCCGCTTGATCCAGGTGCCCATTGTCAAAAAAGCTGAAAGCTGAAAGCTTAAACTCTCCGTCTCACGGATTTTTCACCGGCGCGCTGGCGAGCACGACCATCTTGCCGGCGACCTGCGTGCCGGGGTTGGCCGGGTCGTCCATGCACACGTCCACCGTGCGCAGTTTGAGGTGCGGGTCCGCCGCGCTGCTCATGTCCAGGCCCAGCGCGGTCAGCAGCGTCTTGAGATCATCGAGATTCAATTGGATTTGACCAATCATGGTCGTGTCTTTCGTGCCCAGCGTCAGCGCTTTGCCCGGCTGTTGCGCCGGGGCGTTGGCGCCTTGCACCACCTGGATTGCGCCCGCGACCTGGCTGCCCGCGCCGCTATACTTGCCGTCCACGCGCTCCTGGAGCCGGTAGCTGGGGGAGCGCCCGCGCTGGACGCGTTGCAGCTCGATGAAGTCGCTCACGGACAAATGGCCGGGCGGACCGAAGCGCAGTTGCGTGCGGCCCGTGGCCAGGTCCTCACTCACGGATTGAATGATGGCGTTCATGCTCGCCCATTCCGCCGGGCCGCCGGTGATGTTGAGCTTGTGCCCGACGCCGATCGCGGCGGAGACTTCGTCCTCCAAAAGGTCGTAGGAACCTTCGTAATGCAGGATGGAGGCGGCGGCGTAGTAGGCCGCGGCGATGCCGCTGGGGATGGGCTCGGCGGGGGTGAAGCTGCTCTGCTGCTCGAAGGTCTGCGGGAACGGGCTCGCGTTCAGCGCGCTCATCTTGAACTTAGCGGTGAACGGGACTTTCTCTTTCGTTTCCTCCGCTTTGCTCTCGGGATTCCTGAGAGTGTAAGTGATTTTACAGGCGACCGCGGCGTCGCTGAACTGGCTCTCCAGCCAGTGCGGCACCTGGCCGCCGGTGAGGACATTAACGAAGTTGCTCGTCGAAAGCGGCACGGACAGCGTTTCGCCGGTGAAATCTTTCAGCGCCAGGGCCGCGTAGCCGCTCGCGCCGTCAGTGGGATCGGCACTCTGCCCGGTGACGAGCACATTGTTCAACCGCACGTTCTCGATGGTGACGTCGGTAGCCTGATGCAACCAGGGCAGGAGACTTTCCCAGAAGGCGCGCGAGGTGATGTCGATGGAGGTGATGCTCAGCTTCTGGATTTGCGTGGTGAGGCTGGAGCCGCCCAGCTCCACGGTCATCACCACTGATTGCAGCCCGTTACCGCCGACCTGGTCCCGCGTCACGATCGTCCAGCTCACCTCGTTGATGCTGTTGACCGCCTCGTAAATGATCGTCACGCCGCTGCATTGCAGATCGTAGCGCGGCGTGATGGACACGGAGCCGGACGGAGCATCAGCGAGCGCGACGGATTTGGCGCTGAGCGCGCTCTGGCTCGCGATGTGGAGCGCCGGCGGATACACGGTGTAATCAAACCAGGAGACGGCGTCCGGATTCCATTTCAGCGCGGAGCGGATGATCTCCCCGCACATCTGGTCCTGCACCTCGGAGCAGGTGGGAGCCAGGACAGCGATGGACGATCCGGCGTAAGTGAGCAATGCGCCTTTGCCCTGCGCATAACCGACCGCCAGCGCGATCATCGATGCCGTGGAGATGTGCCCGCCAGCGGTGTCCTGATACATGATTACCCGGCTCCGATCCGATGCGACCAGGCCAGAGGTGGCGCTGGTGGGGTTGCTGGCGATGTTCCACGATTGTTGGAAGGGAATGACGTCCAGGTCGCGCCAGGGGCCGGACAATTCGTAATCGATGCTCTCGGAGGATGGCGTGGCGCTGCGGCGGATGCGCGTCACGCGTCCGGCGAAGTAACCGATACCGTTGCGTTTGATGAGGCAGATGGCCCCGGGCCCAAAGGGGAGCAAGGAATCCACTTGCAGATTCGCGACGCGGAAAGTGAAGCGGTCCGGCGCCAGGCTGAACAGCTCGCGCCGGCACTGGGGGTCGATGCCCCAGTCTGCGAAACTCTTTTCGACGCCGGCACAAGCCAGAGACCAAAAAGAAGCGTTCATGAGTTGAGTGTTGAGGGCCTGACCGGAGCGACCAGAGTGATGAAGTCGTCGAGAGAGCGGACGATGTGGACGGTGTGGCCGAGATCGCGGGCGCGCGCGCGGAAGGCGACTTGGGCCGGGGAGAGCACACCGATCATTGATTTTGCCTCGACGAAAAACACGCGGCCGGCATCGGCGATGATGACGAAGTCCGGTTCGCCCAGAGTGCGCCCGGTCTTGCGGGTCATGTCACCGTGCAGGGCGATCCAGCCGCGCGCGCGGGCGAAGGAGAGGATTTGGGAGTGCAACTGTTTCTCGGGCCGCGCGTTCATGCTCTTGGCTCCAGCGCCCAGCGCCGAGCGCCCGGACCCCAGTGCTTCATACTGCCCCAGCCATTGTGAGGAAAAATTCATTCCATTCCGTTGGCCACCATCCGATCCAGCCGCGCGCCGGATTTTGAACCGGGTACGATCGTGTCGCTGCAGTGGCGTGGACGGTCGTCAGCAACTTCAACGAAACGGTAGCGGGCATTGGCAGGCGTGAGCGGCTCGCGTCTCAAACCGCTGGCCAGATACTGCGCGCCAAAGGCGATCACTTGCCGGTAGCCATCAAGCCGAAAAATTTCACAAATCCGCTGCACATACGTGGCGACGGTTTTTACATTGCGCCCGATCCGAGCGGCGATTTGGCCCATGTGCATCCCTTTACCTGCCAGAAGCAGGACTTGGTATTCCCGCGGGCTGAGGGTGAGCACATTTTGGAATTTGATTTTATCGGACGGATTCATCTAAGAGCTTTAGCGTTTGACCAGGCGGAACTGGGCCGTGTTGGTGGGCTGAAGCGCGATGGCATCGGTCGCGCCGCCTTTGCACCGGTCCAGTGACGCGACGTACTGCCAGAGCGCATCCGCCGGTTCCCGGCGCTGGATCACGTAACCGCTGTTCCAATCACCCGGCAACGCGAAGAGCAGATCGACTTGGCCGTTGTCATTGGTCCGGCGGGCAGTGGGCAGGAGCACGATCTCAGTGATCGAGATGTGCGGCAGAACTGGGCGCGGCAGCTCATCGGCTGTCGGCAAGGGCGGGGGCGAGGGGGGCAATGGAGGCAGGGAGCGCGGAGCAGGGAGCGGCCCGAAATGCAGCAGCCAGGCGGTATCCTTGAGGAGCTGCGGCTGGCCCAGGAGCCAAAGGGTATCGCCGGTGCGCGACAAGGGCGCGCCGTGCGTCTCATCGGCCCATAATGCAAGCAAGGTGGCGCGGGTCAGTTCCGCGCCGTGCGCGGCGACAAACCTGGCGGCGACCTCCGGCAGACTTTTCTCCCCGCGCGCCTTGAGGGTTTTGGTCAGCTCACGTTTGGCCAGGCTGACGGCGGGGGGCGGCTCGGCGGCGAACAGAGTGAGGGCGAGCACGAGGAAGAGTGAGAGGTGGAGTTTTTTCATAAGGTTGATGAGCGAGCGTTTTTCAAAATCGTCAATCGTAAATCGCAAATCGCAAATTGAAACCGCCATCCCTCCGCACACGCGGGCCGGCGCCTCGGCAGCTTTTGTAGGGAGTCAGGACCAATGGCAGTGATGCCAAGGTTTAACCGATGGAATGACGGTTTCAATTTGCGATTTACGATTTACGATTGACGCGTTCAGTTTGGCCTTGGGTGTCCGTTGCGGCCAGCCGGCGCGTGGACGAGCCAATGGTTCTTTCTGTTGGCGGCGGCTTTGCGAGCGGCGATGGCGCCGAGCACCAGGCGCTCGGTCTTCCAGCGCTCGTGATCGAGCATAGCGTTTTGCAGCGCCTCCATCACCGCCGCCTGGCAATCGTGCGCGGTGGGCAGAGTGGCCAGCGCCACGCCCGCGCCGCACTGGACCTGGCGGCTCTGGTACACTTCCACGAAGTGCACCGCGACGATGACCATCGTTTTGTGGTGGCCGCTATACACACACCATCAATTTTGCGTGGTTTTGCCGTTACTCAAGATCATTTCCGTGCGCCGCTGCGCGGCCTCAGCGGCGTCCTGGACGGATTTGAGGATGAGCGGGGCGATGGCGTCGCTCATGCTGACGCCCAGTTGGCGGAAGGCCTCGCGCTGGGCGGCGCTCGGTTCGCCTGGCTCTTCGCGGGTGCCGGCGTAGGGGGATGGGGTGATGCCCGCGGCCGTTTTGCTGATGAGCGGCGAGATTTCGCCCACTACGCCGAGCGCGCGGGTCCTTTCTTGCGTCGATTCAACACGCGCGCGCGAGCCAGCCCGGCGAGATTCGAGCAACTCGGAACGCGACAGGTCTTCGCCCAGGTCCGCCTCGAGTTTGCGGATGTCCAGCAGGTGCGCTCGGGCTCTCTCCAATTTTTCTTTGCGCAGTTTGTATTTTTCTTCGAGGTCGGCGGCCGCGGCCACTTGAGCTTCAAGATATTCCTGGCTGCGTTTGGCTGCCAAGCGCGCGTTTTCCAGTCGCGTTTCATCCTTGGCGGTGGCGAATACACTGGCGTCGGCTTCCTTGGCTTTTTCCAATTCCTCCTGAGCCGCCTTGGCGTTGGCGCGCGCGCGTTCGATCTTGGCCCTGGTCACACCGGGCGCTTCGGTGAGCAGGAATTCGCGCTCGGCGCCCGCCGCTTCCTTTTCGGCGCCCGGGATCAAGGCGCGCGTTTGGGCCTGCTGCTGCTGGCGGGCGGCGATGACGTCCTGCGCGGCTTTGTTTTCGCGCTCGACCTTCTCGCGAGCGAACTGGTTCTCCAGCTCATTCTTTTCTTTCAGCGCTTCAACTTCATCGATGATTCCCGCCTTGCGTTTGGCATCGATCTCCGCCTTTTTCTGCGCCAGATCCGCGCTGCGCTCGGCGTCCTCTTCGCGGGCGCGCTCCTGAATCAGCGCGATGCTCTCTTCTGTGGCCTGTTTCAGTTTTTGCTCTTCAGCAGTGACCTCGGTCAGTTTGCGCGCGAACGCATCGGCGCTGGAGCTGGCCTCATTGAACGCGGCGGCCTGCGCGTCGGTGACCTTGCTCAGGTCCTCCCATTTGCCGCCCAGCTCCAGGGACTTCTGATACTCCTTCCAGGCTTCGTGCACCGCGCGCACAGCCAGCACCAGGCCGAACAATGCTGCGCTGGCCGGATTGACGAAGGCGCGCAGCGCGGCGCCCGCCGCCGGGCTGGTGGAGCTGACCTCGTGCAGCACGTGGTGGAATTCCCGGCCGCGCAGCGTGAGCTTGCCGAAGCCCTCAGCCTGCTCCTCGAGCTGGGCCGCTTGCAGCATTTCCGGCGGCGCCTGGGCCACCAATTGATTTGCCCGGGCGAGCTGGGCGTCCACCTCGAGGGTGTCCTTGCCCAGAGCGAGCAGTTTGCCGCGGGTTTTCTCCAGCTCCGCCTGGGCGGCGAGCGCCCCTTGCAGCTCGGCGGTCGTGCGGAAGACGATTTCTACTTGGTTGTCTGGCATTTGCGATTTACGATTTACGATTGACGCGTGTCCAGCGGCTCCTACCTCAGAACCTCATACCCTCATACCTTGCCAGCTCCGGCGATTTTCGAGGCGTCCAGCTCCTTCAGGAGCGGGCCTTTGATCAGCGGAAAGAAATTTGATTTGTCGATCACGTCGCGCACCAGGGCCAGGTCGCTGTCATCCAGCTCCACGGGCGCGCCTCCGTAAAACCGAACCGCGAGGTCGTAGCATTTCACCGGGTTGGGGTTTTGCTGCGCCTGGGCGAGGGCGTTGGCCACGGCGTGGAACATCTTCAGCTCGCGCCCGGCTTCCTGCAGGGGCTGGCCGTCGAGGGTGGTGAGGGGTTTGTCGAGATTGAGTTTGGTCATCGCACTTTCGATTTTAGATTTACGATTTACGATCGCACTTTCGATTTTAGATTTACGATTTACGATTTACGATTCGCTGTTCAGACGTTGCGGGTCAAGGCGGTCTGGAACGCCTGGATCGCGTTGTAGAGGCTCAGCACTTCCGCCGCGCTCAGTCCCAGGTGAATGACGTAGCCACCGAACTTCTTGGTGCAGTACTGGCCAATGGTCGGCGTGCCTCCTTTGTGAGCGAACACCGCCAGCGGCACGTTCGGCAGCGAGCCCAGCGGCGTCGTCGTCGACGCCAGCGATGAGCCGTTCTTGTAGAGCGTCATCAAATTGCTGGCGGTGCGCGAGAGGGTGTACAGGCCTTTGCCGGCGGAATCACTCGCGCCGATCTGCGTCTGCCAAATGTTCCCGTAGGAGCTTCCGTCACTGTAAGCCGCGAGGATGTAACCCTGAGAACTGGACCCGGTCTGGCAACCCATCGCCACGGACGCCTCGTTGCTCCCGTCGCGCACGTAGACGCTGAAGCCGCAGTTATCGATGCTGCTGAAGTCAGTCGAAGGAACGACCGTTGTGTCCAGGTAGTTGCTTCCGGTTTGCTTGAGCCCGGCTGACGCGCCCGTCTCGGCGTAGGTCCAGGAGAGGGTCGGGCCGCTGAACAAATCGAGCGAGCCGCCTTTGTCCTTGATCAAGGGCACCTGCACCGCGCCCATGGTGGCAGTGATGTTGTCGTGGACGAAGTCGTCCCCGCAAAAAAGATTCAACCGGAGCATCTTCGTGCGCAGGCTCGCGGCCTTGATCGCGCCCATGAAGGTGTTGACCGCCGAGCGCGTGGCGGCGGATACGCTGCCGCCGTTGGCGACTGACCGCGCGACCCAATCGGTCACTTCAGCGTCTTCCAGCAACGGCTTCGGGGCGAGCAGCGCGGGGTCGCTCAGGGAAAGCCTCATGGCAGCCCGGCTCCGGTGAGCGCGGCGATTTGCGCGGTGATGACTGCGTCACGCGCTTGCAGGTCCGCTTTGAGCGCAGCTTTTTTCGCTTGCGCGTCGGCCTGCGCGGTGGCGCGCAGATCGGCCAGGGTGTTCTCGGTGGTGATGGGCAGGGTGACGTGGTCCAGATACGTGTTGCCGTCCGCGCCGATCAGCGAGTAGCGGAACTGCTGGAAGTCGAAGTCGATGTGATTGAGTTTGATGGGCATTTGATGGGGGGGGGGAAAGCTGAAAGCTGAAACTCGGAAATTTCAGCTTTCTGTTTTCATTTTTTAGTAGCTGAGCACTTCGGCACAGGAACAGTCGATATACCAGGTGACGCCGTAGGAGGTGACGTTGAGCAAAACACCGCCGAACCGCAGCCGCCCAACATCGATTCCTGATAAACGGTGAACACGGGCATTTTCCATTTTCCTACGCCGCCGGCGCGAGCACGCTGACCTGGCCGAGTTTGGCGACGATGTCGTTGGTGGCCGCGCCCGTGCCAGCGGCCTGGCCGGTGATCTTCAAAATCTGAGTGTTCGTGAGCGTCAGCCCGGTGACCGCGCCGCTGGCGGAGTAAGCCGCCAGCGCCGCGCTGCTGGTTTGCAAGCCGACCAGGTAGCGCACAATCGAACTGCTCACCCGCACCAGCACCAGGTAAATGCTCCAGGACGACGCGACGCTGATCGTGAGGGCGCCGGTGTCCAGAATGACTGTGCCGCCGAAATAAACCTTGAGCTGGCGCGTGGCGGTGGCGCTGGCGACGAAGGTGCCGCCGTAGTCCGCCAGGAGCTTGACGCCGTTCGCGTCGAACAGGCTGGCGGGGAGCGTGTCGCTGTAGAGGTCCGTCTCGGTGGTGGTGGTGTTGCCGGCATCGGTGTAATGGTCGAAGATGCAGCCCCCCAGCCCGAAGCGCTGCGTGCCGCCGGAGCGGGTGTGGTAGAAATCATTATTGTAGCCGATCGCGCCGGCCTCCGCCGCCGTCAGCAACGGGCCGCTGGTGAACTTCAATGGAGCAGTGCTCGCGCTCGCTGTGCCCGCGCCGAGATGCAGATAAGCTGTTGGCGCGGCAACAGTCCCTTTCAAGTAGAGTCCGGCGGTGCTCAAGCGCATTAACTCGGTCCAACCGAAAGAGCTTCCGACGCTAAGACCGGTGTTGCCATAAAATGAAAGGCCGGTGCTTTGCTTGCCGACGCCATAGGCGCTCGTGTGGCGGGCTTTCCAGACACCAGCGGACCAGTCCGAATCGAACGTCAGCCATACGTAATCCGTTGTATAAGCCAACAGACCCAAACTGCTCAGATTATTCTGGGCAAGCCGAATTTGGCCGACTGATGGCGCAGCACCGCTGTTGACGTGCAGGAAAGTAGCAGGAGCGTTTGTGCCGATGCCGAGGTACTTGTTCGTCGCGTCCCAGAAGAAGTTGGTCGTGTCCGTAGCCGCGGCGTTCGCGCCGGTGGCGTAGAGCACCCCGCCGCTGGTCAGGCCGCTCAGGTTGCCCGTCACGGTCAAATCTTTCTCGCCGTAAGCAGCCACCACGTCCGTATCGTTGCTGCCGAAACAGGTGAGCGTGAGGATGGCGGTCTTGCTCGCGGTGATGGCTGAGGGCGCAACGCCCAGCCAGACCCAGGCCGGGAACGTGAGCGTGCGCTGCGTCCCGTCGCACACGATCTCCACCGTCACGCTCTTGCCCGCGCCGCGGTTGCTGGTGGTGAAGGTGATGTTGCCCGTCAGGGAAATTGTTTGCAGACCGGTGGAGTTGAAATCAATCGCCACGCTCGCTGCGTAGCTCAATGCCGTGCTGGAGAAGATCAGGTTGCTGAGCGTGGGCGTGTTCGTCCAGGCGGGCGTGCCGCTGGCCACGTTGAGGATCGTGTTGGTCGCGCCGATGGCCAGCCGCGCGGCCGCGCCGGCGGTGCCGCCCACGATGATGTCCCCCACGCTCGTCATGGGGTTGGTGAACCCGCCGCTGCCGATGGCTGTCCACGCGCTGCCGTTGTAAAAATTATGCGCGTTGGTGGTGGTGTTGTAGATGAGCAGCCCGGTCGCCGGACTCGTGATGGCATCGCGCTGCGTCGTCGTCATGCGCGGCGTGAGCACACCCTTGGTGGTGGACGTCAGGTCCAGGATCGCCGAGGCGTCCGCCGAAGCGGCGCCCAGCGCCAGCGGGTTGGGAACGTCCGCGCTGACCATTGCGCGGAAGGTCGGCGCGGCGGCGGAGCCGGTGGACGGCCCGGCGAAGATCAAGTTGCTGCTCTGGTTGGCGAGGGCGAGCGCGAGCGTGCCGCTGGTGGTGATGGGCGAGCCGGTAACGGTGAGGAAGCTGGGCGCGGACAAACCGACGCTGGTGACCGTGCCGCTGCTGGTGGTGGTGGTGAAGGATTGCCAGGCGCTGCCGGAATAGTAATTCACCAGGCCAGCGTCGGTGTTGTAAATCATCAACCCAGTCGCGGGAGAGCTGATGAGGTTGCGCTGGCTGGTGGTCATGCGCGGCAGGAGCAGGCCGGAAGTGGTGGAGTCGAGCTGTAGTAGCGCAGAGGCGTTGAGCGTCTGCGCCGAGGTGCTGACCTGCAATGCGCCCGCGGTGTTGAGCCGCATCCGCGAGACGCCGCCGAACTGGAAGTCAGCTAATAATTTTAAGCCTGAGCCAGTTGAAATTTCGCCACAACCGATCAACAGACAGGTATAACCAGCCGTGCCGGACTGTTGTGCTGTGAAGGAATTTGCCAACGCGAATTGCAGACCGGAAGTTGCTGTGCCAGTCCCTTGGAACAGGAGCATCGGTCCTCCGCCATAACTGTTCGAGTTGTAAGAAAAAAGAAACGGACCCTCGTTCGCTACTCCGCCGATGCGCAGGAAGTTTGTGGGCGTTGCCAGCAGTAGGTTTCTTTTCGCAGCCGAGCCTCCAGCTTCAGTGGCAAGTTTCCAATCCGGATTCGAAAACGACAAGCTCACCCGGCTATAGTTGATCGTCTGATCTGCGGTTTCGTAATAACCCAGCCCGCTAGCTGCGCTGCCCAGCGTCAGCGTGTGCGTGGGCGCGTTGGTGAGCAGGCCGAGCCGGTTGTTCGCGTCGTCGTAGAACAAGTTGGCGGCATCGAAGCCCATCGCGCTCGTGCTCGCCGCGAACGGCACCGCGCCGGCGGTGTAGGCCGCGCTCTGGGCGAAGTGGTACGTGCTGCCCACCTTCACAATGCCGTTGCCGGCGCTGCCGGTCGAGGCCGCGGCCACTGCCGCGTCCACGTACTGCTTGGTCGCCGCGTGCAACGCGAGGACCGGGTCCTTGGCGAGTGTCAGGAAACCGTCAGTGGCGACCGCCAGCAAGGTGCCCGCGCTCAAGGCCGCGCCGGTGTCGGTGTAGCTCGTCGCAGTGATGCCGGTGGCCACCAGCGAGCTGGCGCCGTAGGTGCCGCTCACGGTGCTGCGGAAGAGCCGGTAACTGGTAGCGCCCGTCACCGCGGCCCAGCTCACCACCGCGCTGAGGTTGCCGCCTGAAGGGGTGATGGTGACCTGGTTGCTGCCCACTGTCTCGCCCGCGGCATTCACCGCGCTGGCTTTCCAGTAGTACGGCGTGCCGGAGACGAGGCTGCCGCCGGCGGCGAGCGTGGGCGTGCTCAGCACCGGCGCGCTCATGGCGGTCATGGCCGCGCCGCCGAGGGCGGACAGGGCGAAGCCGCCGGCGGCCGCGTCAGACTGCCAAAGGACGTTCTTAAGACCAGTCTGGTTCATGGGGCAAAGCGGAAAGCGGAAAGCGGAAAGCGGAAATTACGCTCGCCCTCACCCCGGCCCTCTCCCCCAAGGAGAGGGAGAAGCGCGGCGCAGTCTCGAGGCTTCAAATTCATAAGCTGACGGCGAAGTCCAAAAAGTACCCGCTGGCGTCCGTGGCGCCGGTAAGCCAGACAGTGAAGCCGTCCGTGGTGATGGTGCCGGTCTGCACGCTGGCGGCGAGCTGCAGGCCGCCCGATGGTTTGCGCACGGTGAGGCCGAACACACGCGCGGGCACCGACGGCAGCGCCAGCCCAGTTACGGCGAAGGTGTTTACGTCGCTCGGGATGGCGAAAGAAAAAGTTCTCACATCAGCGTCCGGCGCGGGCGCGTAGAGCGCGGAGATGGCCGGGGCGCGGAAGGTGTAGGAAACCCGCACGGTGGCGCCCGAATAGCTCGGTTGCGAAACGGAATCGAGCACGGCGTTTTGGATCAGCACATCGGTGGTGGTGCCGTCGGTGTTCGCGCAGCGGCAGAGCAACGTGGCCGGGCCGTCGGTCAGGCTCGCATAGTGGCTCAAAAAGAATTGTTCCGCGGCGGACACGGACGCGAAAACACGGACCACAGTAAAAGAGAGCGATACGGAGCGATTGTGCCGCGCGAAGAAGGCGGCTTGAGCCGCGCGCAGGAATTGGGCTTCCTGCACGATCTGCCGGCCGTTGAGGCTGAGGCCGGATTGAAAGCCGTCCGCGGAGAATTCGTCCGAGAGCCACAGAGAATCGTACTTGATTTTCATTCATGCAATTTTCAGAACGCTCGCCCTCACCCCGGCCCTCTCCCCCTGGGGAGAGGGAGAAGCGAGCCTCGTAAATTCCGCGTTCCAGCGTTCCGCGTTTCAGTTTATGGCGGCGTGACCGAGCCGACATAAAACAGCGGGTTTGCCACTCCGGCGGCAAAGGTGCGGGTGGCGAACCAGGTCAACTCGCCCATGCGCGGCTGGCCGGCGGAAAAGTTCTGCACCGCAGCTTTGAGCGCCGCGCCGTAAAGCTGCACATACGCGTTGGCATTGGCGCCGGACAACAACAGGTTCGCTCCGGAGAGTGAGCGGCCGCGTTTGGCGCCCACGTCCTGGAGCAGCAGTGCGGCCAGCAACTGGCTTTCATCGATGCCCGCTGGCGTGGCTTTGGCCGTGACGTCGATCCCTTGCAAGCGGCGGCTGACGGTCCCGAGGGCGTCGGTCATGACGGCTTCGAGCGCCAGGTTGAAGTCCACCACCCAACCTTCCCTGGTCTGGAACGAACTCCAGGGCGCGGTCACGCCCCAGGCCGCGGTGTACGGCTGTGTGAGGATGTTGGCCGGGTCAAACGTGGTGTCCGTAAGGGCGGCGTTGGTGATCTGCCAGCGGGCGGTGGCGTTGGACCAGTCCACACCATTCCGCAGGAACGCTTCGAATTCCACGTTGCCGATGATGGTCTTGGTCGCGCTCAGGTTGAGGGCGGGCATCTTCGTGATCGCGGCGTTGAACAACACGAGCTTGACGCCGGCAAAGGTCCAGATCGTGAGCGGCAGGTCTTTGTCCACATACAGCGTGCCGGTGCCGGCAACGCTGAAGTTGATCGGGTTGGTGTTCGCATTGGCGTCCACGGCGGTGGGGTGCAGCGTGAACGTGTTGGCGTCAATGGCGCGCACGTAATACGTGGTGAGGTTGTCCACCTGGGGCGCGGAGGTAGGGAGCGCGCCGCCGGTGCTGACGTGGAGCAGGACCGGGTCAGCGGTGGCGAAACCGTGCGCGGTGATGGTGAGCACGTCGGTGGCGGTGTTGAGGCCGGTGACGGCCTGGCTTTGCGGGGCGATCAAACTGCCGAGCACAGTGCTGGCATAGGGCCAGAGGACGCTGAGGTTCTCGAACTCGCCGGCGGGCTCGAAGCTGACTTTCAGCTCCTCGTCGCTGACGCGCTCGTCCACTTTTTGGAAGCGGTCCGTGACGATGGGAAAGGTCTGTTTGTTGTTTGTGAGAGTGATGTTGCCTTTGCTGAAAAAGGACGCGCCGCGGTACTGGACCACAGCTGGGCCGCCGAGGATGGTGGAAACGTTGGAGGGCATTTGGTTTTGTCAGTGGTTAGTGGTCAGTGGTCAGTTGGGGTGTCAAGTCACAGGAGTCGGATCGAGGCCGATCTGGAGTTCAAAGCGGGCGACGTAATCGTGCAGCTCATCGAGCGTGCCTGGCTCATAGCCGCGCGCGATCATGGTCTGGTATCCGGACGGTGTCCAAAGCTGGAAGGCGCGAATGACCAGCTCCAGGATCGCGGTGGCGACCAGCAGCGGCGCCCAATTGGCCAGCACCGCCTCGCCGCCGGCAACGAGCAGCCAGTAATCCGCGTTCAGATCGGTCTGGTGAACACGCGCGCCGGCGCTTACGCCAGTGAGCGCCAGGCGCGCGGCTTCGTTCGCCACCGTCGCTGCGAGACTCCGGTTGCGATTGATCTGTTGGTTCTCGAACACATACGCGCGCACGGTGGTGGTGAACTGGCCGCCAGGCACGTTGGACATTTCCTGCGTCCCACCTGGATTGCCGATGGCGATCGCGACGCCGTGGATGTCGGCCAACGCGGTACCGACGGCCTTGTAATAACCCTGGTCGTCCAGGGAGAGGATGGTGACGCCGCGCAGGCTGGCCAGGGAGGACAGGCGGGCGGTCATCTCGGCGTGGAGTGTGGTGAGTTTGCTCATGGGACTTTTGAACAGGAGGCAACGGAGGAAACGGAGAGGGATGCCCCTCTGTTTTCTCTGTTTGCTCCTGTTGAATTCATTTGGCTTCGCGGCCGAACTGGCGGCCTTTGTCCTGGATGTAAACGCGCATGTTGGCGGCGGTGGCGGAGAGCGCGTTGGCGATCGCGGCTTCGGCGCGCGGTTGGGACAGGCCAATGGCCGCGGCGAGCGAGGTTTTGCCCAGTGTGCCCCAGGTGAAGCGGGTTTCGGCGGATGGGCCCTGGACCTGGAGCACGAGTTTGCCCAGGAGCGCCCCGGAGCGGGATTCGGAGCTGGCGCGGTCGCCGCTGGACCCGAGCTTGTCCATGAGCGCGGACACGCTCAGGAAACCGCGCCCGCTCTCGCGCGTGCTCAGCTCGCGGCGCACCGCGAGCGCCTGCAGGTTCAAGCGTTGGCCGCCGACTTTGGCAGTGGTCCGGCCGCGTTTGCCGCGGCCCAAAAGGATTTGGCGCGAGCTGATGTCCTGCCGCGCGCCGTATTTGGCGAGGACAGCCGCGCGGACCGATTCGCGCACGCGCACGCCGCGGCGGGATTGGAGCAGGGCCAGGCCCTCGGCGGTGACGGACCCTTTGGGCGGGGCGATCTGGCGCAGCTCCTGGAACAGGCGCACGCCGAATTCGTCGGCCTGCCGGCGCACCGCTGCTTCCGGGAGTTTGCGCCCGGCGCGGATGTACTCGGTGAGCGCGTTGTTGACGCGGTCGAGTTCAAAACTGATGCGTAGGCTCATGGGAGGGAAAGGATCAGACACCGCTGACTGTGCAAGTGAGTTTCCAGGTGAACGCGGTTTGCTGGATCTGCCGGATGCGGTGCTTGTATCCTTCGCTATCGGTGAAGACCTCGTCCAGGAGCGGGTTGCTGGCCAGGTCGATCTTGCGCAGCTCGATGGTCGAAGCGGGCAGCAGGCCCAGGCCGATCTCCTGCAGGTTCGCCTGGGGCCGCGCGCTGCGGTCCACCAGAGCGACCAGTGGCGAGCTGCGGAAGGTGAGCGTTTCGCCGTTGAAGTTGAGCAGCGCGGCGAAGCCGCGCGCGCGGGTGTCAGTAGCGAGGCTCATACGATTCGTTCGGCGGGGCGCCGGCCGATGCGCCCGAGGCGGGCGCGGTCCCCCGTGGAGAAGCGGTGCTCATGGGCCGGTGATTATTTTGACTTCGCGATGCAGGCGCTGCTGCACTCCCGCCAGGGTCGCCACGGTCCGGACGCTTTGTTTGACCTGCTCGTTATTGGGCGCCTGCTCGATGCCGGCAATCAAGGCCGGCACAAGGGCGGCCTTGTCGCTCTTGGCTTTGGCGATCAAACCAAGAACACCGCTCAAGACGCCCAGGCCGGCGGCTGCCAGAGTGCCGATGGGCGCCGGGGCGTGTCCGGCGATTTCCTCGCCTTTGGCCAGGGCGTTGGTGACGGCGGGGTTGACCAGGTAAAAGACGTTGGTGATGAAACCGGTCGTCACCGCGCCGCTGAGCGTGTTGGTGCTGCGGGTGGGCACGACAACTTCATGGCGTTGAAACAGCGTCCCGCAGCCGGCGCCGGCCGCGCAGAGCAACAGAAGGAGAACGCTCGCCCTCACCCCGGCCCTTCCCCCCAGGGAGAGGGGGAAGCGAGCAACAGATCGCGGCAGGCCAGAATTTTTCACCAGATTATTTTTTGATCGCGGCGCCCGCGCTGAGGCCGAGGGAGACGGCTTTCGGATCTTCCACGGTCAGTTTGATGGTGTCGGAGATGCGCTCGACGCCCGCGCCCAGGTCCGCGTCGGCTTCGACGAGGTATTCGGTCTGGCCCGGGACGTCGGCGCTGATCAGCACCGCGCTAAGGCCGTCGTCCGCGACGAGAATCTTTGAATCGCCATTGACAACCGTCCAGACCGGTTTGCCATCGAGCGCAGCGGGTTCGCCGTCCTGGTCGGTCGGGGTGATGGTGACGGTGATTTTTTCCTGCTTCGTGATCGTGATTTCCAACATACGCGATTGAGTTTGGGTTTTGAGTTGTGCGCGACCGACCGCCCACCGGATCCGGCCGCGCGCCGGCCCGCTGCATCGCAGCCAGCGACACAGCCAGGCGCGCCAGTTCATTTGAGCGGTCCGAGGCCCAGAGCGATTTGCATCCCGTCCCGGATGCCCGTGGCGGCGGCCAGGAGATACGGTTGATCCTCAATGTTGACCTGGGACCCAACGGTCTCGTCGTAGAGCAAGGTCACACCCTCGATGGCGATGCGAGCGGTGTCGCTGCGCAGTTCCTTGACCGGCAGACTGGCGATGGTGTTGCGCAGGAAATCGCCGGTGACGGTCTTTTGGGTCACGAGCTGGTCCAGGTCGTGGTAAGCGGATTCAAACTGGGCGCGCCAGCCTGGATTTTGTTTGATGGCGATCCCGGTGCCAATGCTCGCGGCGGCATAGGACAGGTTGCGGACCTCGGAGAGTTTTTGCGCGGTGGTGGCGGTCTTGCTGAAGAGCGCGCAACCGGTCTGCAACGACACAAGCGGCACGATGCATAGCAACAGGGCCAACAGGGAGCAGGGAGCAGGGAGCAGGGATTTGAGTTTCATGGTTTTCCTTTCATTTTTGGCGATGAGACGAGATCATGCGGCTCAACGCTTCTTTGGTGACCGGCTTCAAGATGAGCCCCATGTATTTGCCGGCGGGCAATTGCTCGAAAAACGACATGGAGCCGGTGACCGCCACCAGGTGGACGTAGGGCCGGGCATCCAGCAGCGTGGTGATCAATTGAATGCCGCTCATCATCGGCAGCTTCAGGTCGATCAGGCAAAACTGGTAGCCGTTCTTGTCGAGCAAGGCCAGGGCGCCTTCGGCTGTGTTTTGCCAATCGACGCGGCAACCCAGTTGTTCGAGCGAACGGCGGGTCAATTCCGCGTCGTTGATGTCGTCTTCCACGATCAGAATGGAGAGCGGCCGGCGCCGCGGCCATCTGAACCAGCGGAGCAGGCCGCTGAGCGTCTCGGCCGATCTTAAGAACGTCATCAGGCTCATCATTCATTTTGGGCTGCTCTGGCATCTGGGGAACATCACCGCTTGATGGAATAGAGCACAGCCAGGTTGGTGACGGCCAACGTGGCGTTGGTGTTGGCGATGGATTCGAGGCGCAAATAACCGATGGCGCCCACGGTCAGGTTGGTGGTGAACACGACGGTGGACGCGCCGTTGGCGGTCAAGGTGAGCGTGTAACCGGCATCGTTGGTTTTCCAGGTCAAGCCGTCGAGGCTGGAGCTGAAGAGGACCTGATGCGTGGAGCTGGCTGCGCCAGTGAGGTTGAACGCGAAGGACAGGGCCACCTCGCGCTGGCGTTTCAAGCCGATGGTGGTGCCGGCGGTGTAGGTCTTGGTGGTGTTGGCGGCGATATTGTTCGTGCCGCCGGCGAGCAGGGTTTCGGCGCTGTAAGCGCTGTAGCTCTGGGCCCGCGCGGGCAGAGAGCAAAAAAGCAGAAAACCGGACAGTAGAAATCTGATTCCAGTTTTCATTTCGCTTTTTTTGGTTTGGACTCGGCCGGCGCCGGCGCTTCCGGCGCGAGCAGGACGAGCGGGCAGCCGCCGCGCTGGTCGGTGTCGATCAACTCGGCGCGCGTGACGCCTCGGGGCAGCCCGTCCTTTTTCATTGATTCGAAGGCCGCGCGCTCGGCGCGATTGTCGCGCAGCTCCTCCGAATCGAGCCGGCGTTTGCCCTCCGGCCCGTAGAGTAGCAGGATGATTCTTCTCATATTCGATTTACGATTTGCGATTTACGATTTGGCGGGTGAGGCCTCCGGATCCACCCCGAGGCGCGTCAATCGTCAATCGTAAATCGTCATTGGTTACGCGCTCTTGAGCCGGGCGAGCTGGGTGGTGTCGCCGGCGGCGGCGCCGAACATGATGTCGTAGCTGGCCCAGTGCACGCGGCCGGCACGGCTGAACCAGGCGGCCGTTTGCACGGTCGCCCCGATGCCCTCCAGCGCCACGGTGCCGAGTTCGAGGAATTCGCCGGCGGGCAGTTCCATCGGCAGCCCGCTGGCGACCGCGATGGCGTCCGGAGCGCACACGACGCCTACGGTATTCAGATCCGCGCCGGTCCAGCGGTTTTGCTCGGCCAACACGTCAAAGCCGAACGCGCCGCGGTCGCCCTGGGGCGCGTTTTTGAACGCGAACGGGTTGACCGTCGTGACGATGCGCCCGACGTAGCTGCCATCGAGCACGAGGTTTTTCACCGTGAAATTTTTCCCGGTGCCGTAAATGGTGGCTAGCTCGCCCTGGTCGAAGGCGGTGGCCGCGCCGATGTTCAGCGCGGCAGGGGCGGCGAACGTGGCGTCCAGGATCAACGCCGTCCAGACGTCGGAGATGGTGTTGGCGAAGATGTGCGCGTTTTTCTTGGCCAGGTCCTGGAGGCGGAAACCCTGGTTCAACTCCGTGTTGGTGATCTGGAAGGATTTGCTGATCTGGTTCACCGTGACGGCGACGGCGTCCACGGTGCTATCGCCCGTCTCGAAGTTGGTCGGGTTGGTCTGCGCGGCGCTGGCGGCGCTGGCCTTGCGGACCTGCACTTTGGCGCGTGGTTTGAGCGGATCGACGCCGAAATCGCGGGAGAACGCCATCAGGGCCGCGAGTTTGTTATTGGCGACGACGATCAGGCCGTCAGCCAGCCAGTCCGTGATCAAGGCGGCGGCCAGGGTGTTCGCGCCGCGCGGCGCGAATTGGCGATGTGCGCGCTGGATCGCCTCGAAATTGCGCAGCCGAAATTCCTCGCGCTCGGCCCCCGGTTTTTTCTTCTCGTACTCGGCCAGGACCGGGTTGCCGAGGTTGGCCAGGCTGGGTTTGATCGGCTCGGCGCCAGGCATGGGCTTGGGCAACTTTTTGAGTGTGGCGAGGAGACTTTCATCGGCCAGCACGCGCGGGAGCCACTCGGCTTTGTCGATGTTCGGGTTGGCCGCGATGAGCTGGTCCAGCTCGGCCGTGACGCGCCGGTCCTGCTCAGCTTTGAGTTTCTTCTGCATCGCCTCGAATTCCTCGCGCGACACGACGTTGGTCGGCGCGGGCGCGGGGGCAGCGGCGGGGGCGCCGCTGGGTGCGCCCGAGGCGGGCGCGGTCCCTGGCGCGGGCGCGACGGGTTTTTGGCCGGTCAATTCTTCAAATTTTTCGGCGGTGACCTTGCCGGCGGCGAAGAGCTTTTGCAGCTCAGCCAGCAGGATGGCATCGGCCGCGTCAGCGGCCACGGGCGCGCTCAGGGAAGCGAAGAGCGCGATGAGTTCTGTACGTTTCATGGGATCGGGTGGGGTTGGTGGTGGTCGGTTTGATCTGGCGTTATTTTTTTGCAACGCCGCGGGCACGTGCCGGCAGCGGGACAAATCGAAATTGGCGGTGACGGTGACTTCATCCAGGACGGTGTCGGCCAGGCCCGCTTCGCGCGCCTCCGCGCCGGTGAACCAGGTCTCCGCGCGCATCTTGCGCCGCCAGCCGTTGGCCGGCGCGCCGCTTTTGGTGGCGTAAATGTCCGCGAGGACGTCGGCGTGTTTGTCCAGTTCATTGGCGAGCTGGCGCATGTCGTCCGCGGTGCCCACGACCAGGCCGCTGGGATCGTGGATCATCATCAGCGCGTTTTTCGGCATGGTCGTCTCGTGCCCAGCCAGGGCGATGACGCTGGCGATGCTGGCGGCGATGCCATCCACGCGGGTGGTGACGCGGTCTTTGCGTTGCTGGAGCTGGTGATAGATGGCGAGACCATCCCAGACGTTTCCTCCTGGTGAATTGAGGGCGACAACTATGTTCCTGTGCGCCGGGATGGCCTGGAGAGTTTCGGCGAAGGTCTTGGCATCCACACCGCTGTCGTCCCACCAATCTTTGCCAATCTGATCGTAGATGAGCAGCTCAACGGGGCCGGTGGCGGCGTCCTCGTTGCGAATGCTGAGCCAGTTGCTGACGCGGCGGGCGTGGCCGGCGATGGCGAAAATGGGCCGGCGTGGAAAGCTGAAAGCTGAAAGCTGAAAGCTGAAAGCTGGAAGCTGAAATTTTCTATCTTTCATGACGTCGCGGGGATGGGCTCGTCGTCCGGCTCCGTAGCGGCGAGGGCGCCGCTCGGTGCGCCCGGGGCGGGCGCGGTCCCAGCGCTCGCTTTGCCGAAGCTGCTGATGTCCGCGGGCGTGATCTTGAACTCGGCGGCCAGCTCGCGGATGTACGCGACATCTTCGGCTTTCTGGCGCAGCTCGATCCGGTGATCCTGGCCCAGCTCGCCATAGACCCCGGCGTAATTGCGCGTGCCCGCTTGCAGCTCGGTCACGACTGCTGTGCTGTTGCGGCCCACGTCCACGTTCACCGCGCGCGGGGCGTGAACCTTGACATTGCGCCAGTCACCGGGCGGATCGCGCAGGAGCGGCGTGGCGATGCGCTCGTACTCCATCACATACTCGTAAACGCGCCGGGCGGCCGCGGCGGGGGTCTGGAAGCGGGCGCGGAAAAAGGCGTTGGCCATGTCCAGCGCGCCGCGATACACGGTGCCTTGCATGGAATCGGGTTTCACGATCACGCGGGGGATGCCCAGGCCGGCGCAGATTTTTTCCTCCAGACACTCCCAGTAATCTTTCGTTGCGCCGCTGGGCCGGGTGATGGCGAATTGTTTGATCTCTTCGCCGACGCGCAGCGCCACGGTGCGCCCGCCGATGGTCTGGCGCACGTAATCGGCGCGTTGCTCGGTCAGCGGGTTTCCGTTCACGTCCTGGGTGGCGACGGCGATTCCCTGGCGGACCAGGTCTTCGTCGTTCAATTCGCCGCTCTCGGTTTCGATCACGTTGGTGACCTCCGCGGCGTCGCGGGCGGCTTTCATCTCGAGCAACTGCAGGTCGTCCAGGTCGTGCAGATCGTTGATGACCGGATAACAGAATGGCAGCCCGCGGTACTGGCCTGGCCGGCCCGGTTCGAACACGTGAATGACGAAATCCGCCGGCACCGGGCGCCAGTCCTTTTCCCCCTTGCCCTTCTCCGAGGCGATCCAATACGCGACCGGGCGATTGTTGGCGTTGATCTGAACGCCGTCGATGATGCGGTCGCCCTCCAGCTCGGCCAGGTCCGGCGGTGTGCCGACCAGGTGGCCTTCGATCAGTTGCAGGCGCGGCCGGCCGCTATCGCCCCTCGTGAGCAGGATGAATACCTCGCCATCGACAAACCAGGTGCGCGCGACCAGGCCCATGAGCGTGCCGAAACTCTGGCGCGAGGTCAGGTCGCACAGGGGCGCCCAGCCGTCCCAGGCGAATTTGGCGTTGGCGTTCCACTTGGCGTCGGATGAAGCGGGGTTGATCTGCAGGTCCGCGCCGACGACGTAACATTCGAACAGGTCAGCCGCGCGGTTGTAGAGCGCGTTGTTTTTCTCGAAGTAACGGGATTTGCGGACCAGCTCCAGGCGCGTGGCCGCGCCAGCGTCGAACCGGGCGGATTGCACCGCGGCGGGCAAATAACTGCGCGAAGGGCTCCAGCGCGCGCCCTCGTAGCGGGCCAGGATGCGGCGCAGGGTAGAACGATCGCGGGAGGAAAGGGTGGAGCGTGGAGCAGGGAGCATGGAGCGGCTAGCGCGGCCTTTGGCCTTCCTGCTCCCTGCTCCCTGCTCCCTGCTTTTACGCGTTTTCATCCTGCGGAGGCGTGGCGGAGCGAGATAAAGGAGTTGGTGGATTCACGGGCCGGCCAGAGGCTGGCGAGCATTTTGGCGAGGATCGTGGCGTCTGACGGATTGCCGCCCAGGGCGGCCACAGCGTTCTCATGACGGCGGATCATTTCCTCGGCCAGGCCAGCCATTTCCACCGGGCCAGGGGTGCTGCCGCCGGGCGCGGCGAGCTGCGTGGTCTGGCCGTCCGCGGAGGTGCTGATGATGGCCTGGCCGTCCGCGACGGCATCAATGCGGGTGTCGAGCTGCGCGTTGAGCTGAGTCAGGAGCGAGACCGGCGGCGAGGCATTTGCGGCGGCGCGGGCTTGGCGCCGGAGCCAGGCGCGTTTGAATGACGTGGTGATGCGCACTGGCGCTCACGGTCGGCGCTCAGTCAGGCGCGGCGCAACGGCGAGTTGTGACGACTTCGGACGAGTTGTGACGACTTGTGTAGAGTTAGGAAGCAGGGAGCAGGGGGGGGAGCTCCCTGCTCCGCGCTCCCTGCTTCTTCAGGCGAGGATGCCGCGAGCTTTGAGGGCGGTGCGCGCGCGGGTTTCGTTGTAGCGGACGACCCGGGGGTTGATCTGCACCTTGGCTTGGGTCAGACCGAGCTTTTGCTCATTGTGCCGGATGAGGTTCACCGATTCGCCGATCATCCGGGCGATGTCCTTACGGCTTAGCACCTGGGGGCAGTGTAGGCCGCGCGCGCGGGGGCGAGAAAGCGTTTATTTTGGCAAAGTTCGGAGCGGGCTTGGACGCTGAGGTTTTCGCCAGGCCGTTTCAGGTCAAGTCCGGCCGTTCGGGCCTCACTTGGGAGGCTCAATACTACTGTTGGGCTGCTTTTGGATTTCGATACGGTAGTGAGGATGGTGGTATTTCGTCATCTTTAAGCCGCTCTCGGCTATCACGCGCACTGGTCGTGTGCCAGGCTCGCAGCACCAATCGCCGATTCGGATTTCCTCGCCGATTTCCAGCTTGCAAAGTGTCGCATCCCAACCAGTCGCTGGAGCCAACGCGGCTTTGCATTTTGGCCTCTGCTTGGGTTTTGTTTTCGCGTGGCTCATCTCAGTCGTTAGACAGTGAAGGCTCCAGGCTCACCGGGAACAGCTTTACGCCATGCGCCTATATCAAGCAACGTCCTTTGAGCGCGCTTCACCATATCATCGCGACCCAGGCACG
>Ga0209239_1000279_pt1 | contig 29276 bp, 27 predicted proteins | sample GraSoi013_2_20cm_FD_185824 | JGI IMG/M metagenome (GOLD analysis project Ga0209239, IMG submission 185824) | Grasslands soil microbial communities from the Angelo Coastal Reserve, California, USA - Sample 10_02_2013_2_20cm (SPAdes) (version 2) | ecosystem: Environmental > Terrestrial > Soil >...
CACGAAGCCATCTATGGACTGGAGACGTCAGTCACGGGAACCCTGGCGGACCATGCGATCAACCAATGCAGAGAATTCATCGGCGCCGTGAAGAAGCTAATCTCCAACGAGAGGACACTAGCTTGATTGCTAGTTGGTGTGTAGGCGTTCGCGCCAGCCGCTCCGCCGACCCTGCATCCGTAAAACTGAGAAAGCTATCGGCTATTGCTCAGACACGAGAACGAAACTGCCAGTGGCTGCGCTCATTGTGGTAGCGGCGGGAGTCCGGGAAGGTTGACTGCGAGGTCGACTGCTTGTTGAACTAGATTTGGGTCGGGGGGCGAGGAGCCGGTGTACCAGAAAAAAGACCCTCCGAGATTACTAGTGCCAGTGTAGTTGATGTAATTTCCATAACCGTAGAGAATATCATGCCCGATAGTGTGGAGCAGCTCTCCCAGGGTCCCTCTCTGGGACTGGTTCATTCCAGGTGTGTAGGCTGACCAGCTGCTCGCCATGGTATTTAGCATGTACTCGATTCTAAGTAGCTGGTTCGTTCGGTCCAAGTCCAGCCCGGACAGGGTGTTCAGCGTAACGCTCCCCGTCTGCAACGCCGCCCGACCCGTATCCCTGAATGCCGAATCCGATGTGAATTTGGGGTGCATTGGTACAACTTCGGCCTGGTCCATTCCATAGAAGGCAAAGATCTGTGCCAGTTGCAGCTGAGTCTGCCAGCGCGCGCTTATCGTTCCTCTCAATCGTCCAGTACAGAAGAGACGGGATGATTACGGCGACCAACAGTACAGCAATGAACAGCCATGCGTTGATTACAAGCTTCTTTCGCAACTTCGAAGCGATCACGTCAGATCAAGCAAATCTCACGCGTGCGGAAGTATAGACTTTCCCATCGAGCAAGCCAACCACGATGCGCCTAGGCCCGTTGTCTGGATAACTCTACCAAGTGAACAGCAGCCGTGACGCTCGGGTTGTGAACAACCTATCACACGGAACACTAGGCTAATCGACAACCTCGTTGATGGTCGCTCACTGTCATGACTTTGGAATGATGCGTGTGCATAAGGGGTCGCATTCGAAGAACCATGTTTCGCGCTTCACGTGTGTCGTGTCGAGATATTTTTGGCAGAATGTTTTAACGCAAACTCATGGTTGAGAGGTGACGACTAATCAATGGTGTCGAAGCGGGGCAACATTCAACATATAGAAATCAATGTCTCAAACTTCCAAAAATCGAAGGCTTTCTACCAAGATTTTCTGGAATGGTTGGGCTACAAGCGGATCCTGGATGAGAAGGATTTTGCTGGATGGGACAACGGCGAAGCCAAGATTTTCGTGACCTACTTGGAGCCCTACAAGGAGTTAGGATTCCATCGGAGACGGGTAGGATTGAACCACATTGCCTTCCAGGCGAAGTCGAAAGCAGATGTGGACAGACTTCACGGCGAGTTTCTTGTACCGAGGAGCATCAAGGTCCTCTACGGTGGGCCGAAAGAATATCCTGAGTATCGAAAGGGCTACTATGCGGTCTATTTCGAGGACCCTGATAGAATCAAGTTGGAATTTGTCCATTGAGCCGGATAGGGCTCACGAAGAGACGTTGGGAAACTCAGCGGCCACGGTGACTCTACACCAGTATCGTTGAGCTATGTTTCCGCTATCGCGCGGACACGAGAAAAGAAACTGACCGACTAAGACTGAAGTCAATGCAGACGACCAGGTTGGAGTTTGCGAGATAGCTTGGTGTCAAGACGACCAGACCGCGAGTCAAGTTCAGTACGAAGTTCGACCACGGGGAACTCTACAAAGTGAATATTAGCCGTGATGTTCGGGTTGTGAATGACCTGCCGCACGGAACACTAAGCTAGGCGTCTCTCATTAGGGGAGCGGGTCTGCCAAGGGGTTGGGATGGGGTCAGTGCAGTACAGGTCGCCTTCGACGATCCATGTTTCGCGTCTCAAGCACATTTCAGGATTCGTACAATCGATCTTTTATGCCGCGGTGGGAAAGCATGGGTGGGAAGGTAAAAGTGGGAACAGCTATAGTGGATGAGAAGGGGCGTGTTCTGATTCCTCTCGAGGATAGAACGAGGGCCGGGCTGAAGCCGGGAGTAGAACTCGAGATCAGCCAGCAGAAACAAGGCCTCCTCCTCAGACCCGTCACGCCGAAACCCGTCCGGGTCAGAGCGTCACGCGCCAAATGGGGAAAAGAGACTTTCCAAGATGCCGGCGAGGCCACCTTTGGCGGCTAGAGACAAGATAACCATCGACGTCAACACGCTCGCAATCTTCCTCGTCGAAGACCATCCCGGAAATAGATTTGTCGCACCAGAACTCGAACAAGGCCTTCAAGGCCGCTTCATTCCGCTGACGCCCGACATAGTTCCCATCCGCGCCTACTGGATCATGACCCGACAGTGGGGCTGCGACAGAGTAGACAGCGAGAAGGCGATCCGACATTTCCTCGACCACTATCCCACAGTCCAGTACTGTCCAATCACCAAGGATGTAATCCACATGGCCTTCGAGTTAGCGCGGGAACTCCACCATGACGTCTTCGACACAACATATCTCGCCGTAGCCCTCCAAAACCAAGCGACGGGAATAATGACCACGGACACTGACTTTCGAAACCTCTGCCAAAAGAAACGTCTCCAGTACGTCAACCCTGTTCCTCCAAGAGTATTGGACAAGTTTGCGGGCTGGAAAACGGCTTAGGCAGCAACCGTCAAGGTTCCAGAACTAGAGGTCGGCTGTGGTGACCGGTATTTCGACCTGTGTTAGGTATCTTATCTGATCGTCTTGTAGTCTGATTGCTAGTTCCTGTTCCATCCCTGAAGGGTTGGAGTGTAGGCGTTCGCGCCAATTGCTCCGCTGACCCGACATCTGTTTCTTTCAGCTGTCTTTCGGCTATTGCTCACACACGAGTATGAAGCTGCTGGTTCGGGACCCTAGTATCTAGTCCAACACTTTCTCTCAAACAATGATTTTGCCAGATTAGTCGCTATGACTACCTGACACGCACAGGATAGCTTTCGGACCACCCGCACCGAGTGCACACCCCTGTAGCCTCGAAATCGTGTGTTCCCATTGGGGGTGGCCGTTCGACGATTCTTTCATCCCTCGGCAAGCCCAGCCCATTGATGCAATGGTTCTCCGGCCGATATCTCATGATCCTTGGACATCTCTCCGGACAGATAAGCGGTCCTAGATCCTCTTCTACGAGACTTTCTTAGCGCTTTCTGATCGAGGGTTCTTACAGACTCCGCTACAGTGCTAGGTCTCGGAAAGCATCGTTTCTAGTCGCTTGTGTACATACTTTTCTAGTCACGTGTACACCTGGGGCTTATATCGAAACACTGCAGCATACTGAAGTTTTGATGGGGTCTGATGAAACTTCGTAGAGATTCTACACGATTGATCTATGAGATCTTATCCCTGGCCGGGAGCGGGGTCTCCAGGTACCGCCTCATGTGTGGGGTGAATCTGAGTTTTCCCCTGGCTGACAATTACATTTCTTTCCTTTCAGGGAAAGGCCATTTGAAACTGGCCCCAGATGACGATGGGATCACCAGGTACATGATAACTGCGAAGGGCGAACGGTTGCTACGATTCCTGCGAGAGATTCAAGATGAGCTTGACGGACTATTTCTGGTCGCCCAACAACCATCCCTCTCACCAATTAACCGTGTTCAACTTCGGAATGTAGACGAAAATGTGGACAAGGCCATAGGATGGCGTTAGACCGATTGGAGAAGGGCAGAAGCGTATCTGGTGATTGCGGGTTACAAGACGTCTATGGGCTTCCCCTCGGCTGTAGATCCGCGGCCTATGAACCGGCTTGACAGCCTTCTTGAACTGCTGAGCGACGGAGAATGGCACAGAATCGCTGATTTGTCAGCAAGACTCAGGTTGCCCGAGCCGAGACTCAAGACGATACTTCTATTTTTATCAGAGCACGGCTTCGTCCAATATCGAGAATCCGAGGGTTCCGTCAAGATACAGTCCGAACTGAAAGCGCTCATGGAAATGTAAGGAACGCATTCCTGTTTCCGAACCCTTCCACTCGGAACTGATGAATTCATCCCTTCGCAATAGTAACCGCCACCGCGTGGGAGGTGTCTAGGCGTCCGACCGTGAATGCGTCTATCGAGGATCTTCGCTGTTTTCGCTAGAGCTCTAGCGCGGGGTTGCGACGATAATTGCGCGTATAGTAGTCTATTCTAGACGTTGGTCTGAGACCCGTCTTGTACGAGGTCTGGTAAGGGTAGCACTCACAAATCTCCCGACAGTCCCAGCAACAATCAACGATAGTATTGCAATGGCTGCCACCAAGCCGTATGTCGAAGCCAACAACGCTCCATCAGACTCTCCCTGTGGTCTTGCGAGTATCGCTGTCTGTCCCGGGAGTATTGTCTCGTTTCCGAACATTAGTTGGAGCCCTGCAACCGGATTCTGAGTCCAGAAGATACCTAGAACATACTTGGAAGCCGTGACCTGGCCGGTCTTGGGGAAGCTTCCGATATAGACTGTGGAGGAAGTTGCCTGGGTTGTGTAGAGCTGGGTCTTCCCACTCCAACTACCAGGCACACCGGAGTACTGGTAGATCTGGTTGGTCGTATAGTTGTAGTAGACCACGTACCACTTTCCCTGCAGGGAGTCGTAGCTGGCCGTCCATCTGGTATTAGTACCGGTATCAGCAATACCAATCGTCTGTGGAGTGCCCCAGCTGGTTGTTCGGGATACAAACTGCAGCTTCTGACTCGTCCTCTCCTGATAGATCGCGTAGACGGTGCTGTTACCCGTGCTGAATCCGAAAGCATACTGCTGCACGTAAGTGCCGGAGGGAGTAACGGCAACTTGCGACCCCCAAGTGCCGCTGCTCCAGATCCTACCAGAGAGACCTCCCCAGTAGGGCCAGTATAGAATGTACATCTGACCAGAGGGAAGCGGTACGAGAGAGAAACGCCAGTTGTCCCTCGATGTTGTAAGAAGCGTCTCTTGCTGCCATGTCGAATAATCCTGACCGTTTGAGTGTATGACGAAGGGGAGAGCCGATCCTCCGTCAGGCGTGACTCCCGACGTAGAGTTCCGGTAAGCCACGAAGACCTGCCCGGTCGTGCTTACACCCAACGACAGCGAGTACCAGACGACCCCGGAAGTGGCGGGCTTGACCGTAGTCTCAGCCTGCCAGGCGATGGTACCGTCGGGATGGAGTGCTCCCACCCTAAACATTAGGGCTTGTCCAGCCGACGTATCAATACCATTGTATCGAACATAGAAGACATGCGTCCCGTTTGTTACCACTGAGGGCGTCGCTCCGCTGACGACACCAACATTGTAGGAGGTCCAGCTTGCACCGTTCGTGCTTGTTGCATAGTAGAGGCAGTTGGTGGTAGTTCCTGAGCAACTACCGGTGCTGAGATAGAAGACCCAGTCTCTCCCTTGGGCGTAGAAGCCGCTGCCGTCCCACGGATAGACAAAGGGCTGTATGTTCAAGCTCGGAGTCGCTACGAGGCTGGATGGAGAGACACACGGGCTTGGACAAGAAGAACTGACCGCGAACGTGACAGTGGTGGAGTGTGCTAACGTTCCACTCGTACCGGTTACGGTTGCTAGATAATTGCCGGCTGTGCCACTACTGCAGGACAGAGTTGACGTTCCAGAACCGCCAGTAATCGACGTTGGGGAGACGGTGCACGAAAGATTGGTCGAGTTGGTTGTAACTCCAAGGGAAACCGTACCGCCGAAGCCGTTCACTGGGGCGATGGTTATGGTTGAAGTACCGGCATTGTTGACATTTACAGTCACACCTGTTGGGCTCGCGGTTATCGTAAAGTCTTGCGATGCAGTTGTGAAGGTATAGCCGTTCCAGTTTGTGTCTAACTCTGCAAATTGGAATCCTTCAGTTCCGATCTCTACTCCTTTGAGAGTACAGGTTGTTGATGTGGGCAGGCTCCACGCTGCAAGATCGGCTTGACATTGATGATTGACGTCGGCTGTAAGGGTGCCGGTCTGACCGGGGTCTATGATCGCAGTAACATTCGCCCAGCCAAGCGCTTGAGACGTGTAGGTCTCAGTCGTTCCAACTGCGATATCGTTTCCACCGTAGTGTTCGACACGGCTCTGAGTGTCGAGCCAGCATTTTCCGTCAGTGCCCAGACCGCCGGAGGGACAGTTTGAGGGTGGGAGCGAGGGCAGCTGGTAGTACAGAGCGATGAGGAGGTGATAGCGTGAGCTGGAAGTCACTGAAGTGCTGGTGAGGAAACCAACCGGGCTTGAAACTAAAGTGAGATCGGCAGGAAGCGCAGTGCCCGCGGGCGAACCTCCCCAAGGAAAACTACCTCTCTGCGTAGTGCAGTATGCGTAGTTGTTGTCGTTCCCTCCCGGCGATTGTTCACGCAACTGCAAGACTCCATTCACGATGGTCTCAGTGCCGGTTCCAGCCCCAGCGCAGTTGTCAATGTACCAATTGGTTGTGTCAAAATTCCCTGGCGAAGTGACGGCCACCGTCACGTCGGTCGAATGAGTCAGAGTTCCACTTGTACCGGTCACGGTCGCTATGTAACTAGCGGCTATGTTGCTGCTACAGGAGAGCGTGGACGTACCAGAACCACCAGAGATGCTAGTCGGACTGAGGCTACAGACAAGGTTAGGCGAGCTTGTGGTGACAGCTAGAGTAACAGTTCCGGTAAACCCGCTGAGAGAAGTCACACTTATCGTTGAAGATCCGGCTACGCCTGTTTGTGTTGTGACCGACTGTGGACTTGCCGAGATCCTGAAATCGGGGGTCCCATTGAAGATGCTTGAGGAAATGTCTGTGGAACTACAGTCTTGGGAGAGACATGCTAGTCCAAGATTGTTCTCGATCGTGCGTAGAGTTTGAAAGTCGTTGTATTGAGTACTTGTTATGACATTGTTCGGTATCACATTGGCGTTCGGTCCATAGTAGATTTCCGCCTTGTCGTTATTGCTGAAGGGTCCGCACGGGCTACAGCCACTGAGAGATTCATCCCACCAAACTATCAGCAGGGTCTTATCGCTCGCTGTAGTGAAGAGACTTGTCGACAGCAAAGAACCGGATGCAGGACTAGTGATGCTACCGGAGCCCACAAGGAAAGACTGAAGCCATGAGTCACCCGTGCTCACGCTACTACTGTGCATATTGTTGGTGTCGTCGGGGGTGAGGAAGATGTATTTCGGCGGGGTGGCCGAGTTGAAAGTATTGAGAACCTGTGAGTTTAGAACTCCACCGTTAACGAAGGCGCCTGAGAGTGTTGCGCATTGAGAGTTCTGGTAGGTATTGGCATACTGCAAGCACGGGAAGTGGTCTTGTTGCCTCCCACAATTGTTCTCGCAGTACCCCTGCCAACCTGTAGGTGCGAGACTCGGATTGAAAATGTTGTTTTGGCTGACGTAGCCTCCACTGCATGGGACCGTACCCCCGCAGTCTTGCTCGTTGTAGCCATTACCTGAAGTAAACGCTGTGTAGCACTCGGCAGAACATCCACTTGTGTAGGTTGGCCACCCATAGCTGTTCAAGTCAAGCACGGTTGAATGCGGTATCAGACTTGAAATGAAGTGGTCATTGGGAGTTCCGCTTCCGGTGCCAATTATTGCATCGTAGGGCTCATTTTCCATAGCGATGACAACGAGATGGTTGAAATTCTGGTTCGGGGCATGAACTGAAGGTAAGTTGAATGTTGCAAAAACACTGAGAAGCATTGTTGCAATCATAAGGATCGCGAATTTTCTCCCCGTTGGCCAGATCGCAATGCCCGCCAAGTTGATCTGCTTCTGCGTTGTCGTTGTAGCTCTTAACTGGGCCAGTAATTGTGATCTAGAACAGAGTTACAGGCTTCAGGTATCTTATCTAGTCGTCTTGTAGTCTGGTTGCTAGTTCCTGTTCCATTCATGAGGGTTGGCCTCTAGTTATTTGCGCCCCAGTCGCTCCGCTGACAGAGCCTTCCTAGGAAGCTTCAGTATCAGACGTTCAACCGTATCCTCGACTATCTCGAAAGCTCCAACAAGATCGTCCTGGACAAGGGCGGGATCGTCTGGACCTTCCCCAGCAATCCGAGACTACGAAGACTACTCAAGAGTAGCGTCCGGGTCTGTTAGCGTTCCTAGGAATACCTGGAATGGCTACTCGTAGACTCTCGTCTGTGAGCCACCGTCAACAGGATGATCCTCTTCGCGAACTCATCTACCCAGTAAATGACGCGATAGTCGCCAAGTCGAAGACTGAAGCTCCCCTCGAACTCTCCGCGGAGTCTTTTTCCGGAGTAAGGCTGGGTCTCCAGCAGCCGGACCTCCTTGTCAACGCGCCGTTTGAGGTCAGAAGCCAGTTTCCTGAAGCCCTTCTCGAACCTTCGGGTCGTCCCTAGCCTATAGCTCATGGGAGCTACGGAGCTCTTTCACAAAGTCCCGGTAGGGTCTAACTCTACCGCTCTTCATGTCTCTCAATCCTTCCTTCAAGGCTTTTGATGTGCGAGGATCGCTGGACACTTCGAGAGTCTCAAGAATCTCGTCTAACAGCTCTCGCGTGTGAACCAAGAGCTCGACGTCCTGCTTCCTCAGTATGGTGGCCAATTCAGGTAACAAGACATAGGATCGACGTATTAGGGCTTTTGATTCTCGTAGATTGATTGCTAGTTCTTGTTGCATTCGTGAGGGGTTGGCGTGTAGGTGTTCGCGCCAGTCGCTCCGCTGACCTGACATCTGTAGGGTTGAGCATCGAAGAGCTATTGCTCAGACACGAGAACGAAACTGGCCTGACCGATCCAGTCCGTTCATTGTCAGCATCGTCTCTAGACTAAGAGCAACAACACTCCATCCATGGAGCCATGGAGGCTGCAAGACCCGCAGTGAAGAACTGGTCAGTAATGGAAGAGGTCGTCAGCCTCTTCCTCACCATCGACTGGTTCGCTCTCAGTCGCCTCCCTCAAGGTCTGTTGTCATCTCTGCGGAAGCTTTACGTGTACGCTACATGCACTGTTACATGCGAGGAACATGGAACGCAAGGTTGCCCAGACCGAGCTGGAGCCGAGCGAGTATCAGACGCTTGCCAAGACGGCTGAAAAGAAAGGATTGACCATTAAGGAGGCTCTGAGGCAGGCTGCGCGATTGTGGGTCCACGAAGAATCTGGAATAGATTCCAACGATCCCATTTTCGACATCGCGCTGGGCAGGCGAAAGGCGAGGGACTGGGGCAAGGGGACAGAAAACGCGTCCAAAGAAGTAGACGAGACACTATACAAGTGAGCCCTAGCTGAGGCTCTTCATCGATACTGGACCGCTCTCAGCGTTTTACAAAAGCGCGACAGAGACCATCCATCCGCCGTCGATACCTTCCGAAAAATTGCGAGACAAGACACAGGTTACAGAAGCCTCTACACCTCAGACTATGTCATGGACGAGGCCGTCACGCTCTTGAGGGCGAGAACACGAAACCACAAGCTCTCAGTACAACTGGGAACAGACATCCTCGCATCGAAAACAGTAATCCTCCTCAAAACCGACGACGAAGCGCTGACGGGATCCTGGGAACTCTACAAGCAGAGATCAGACGTGGCCCTCAGCTTCACGGATTCTACGATTGCTTTCTTGGCGAAGAAACATTTCATCTCTGACATTTTCTCTTACGACGCAGACTTCGGAGCCCTAGGCTTTCATGTCCTCAACCGGCTATCACACAGCTGACCCGACGTCTAGTGGTTTCTTGAGCTTAATCGTGCTATTGCTTCTCGCTGCGCCTCTTCCAGGACACTGTCCAGGATCTTCTGGGCGTTGCGAATCTTGGCCGATTTGAGGTGGAAGACTATGGTGGCGTCATCGAAGTGCAATCTGAGCATCTGACGCACAAGGTCACGGACGGTCTCGCTCAATCCTTGCCAGTCTCGGTACCTCTCCGTTTTGACGCTTCAACCTGCCGTTACCGCCGAGGCTGTTTATGCTGATTAGCCTGAGGGTGCTAAGGAAAACGGCCAGAAAACAATCTAGGATTCTATGTCGATGATGATATCTGCTGGATGGCAGAGAGACGCGAAGGGGTTGTTGACCGAACCCTGTTAAGTTCCTGCTAGCAATCAGAGCCCGGAAGAAGAGGTATGCGTGCCAGTCTCGCGATGCACAAGTTGCTTTCGCGGGGAATTCCTAGGTTCTTGGGATATTGGGTGTGCGGTATGATTCGCCCATCGATGAGCTATGTTTCGGGTTTCGTGTGTGTTAGCACTCGATAAATACAACATCTGGGCCGTTTCTGGCCTTGTTATGACAGAGCCTGTTCTCGTCTCACCGAAGCTGATTTACGTTCAGCGCGTCATCGAGACTCCTGACATCGAGCTCTTCGACCTTTCGAGGGATGGCAAGACTGCGCTTGCGCTCTCCAACAGGACCGGGTCCTACCAGCTAGCAGCCTTGGATGTGAGAGGAGGCCAATTACGCCCCGTCTCTCACGGAAAGGAACGAGTAGCATGGGCTCGCATCTCGAACGACTCGGAATCTGTCTGCTTCTCCAGAGATTTTGGCGGAAGAGAGGAACATCAGCTCTTCACAGTTCCCCTAGAAGAAGGCGAGGAAGAAGAACAGCTCACAAGGCTACCCTCGACCCGCGCTTTCAACTTCAACTGGTCAAACGCCGATGATAGGATCGCCCTCGCAGGAGCAACCCAAGAAGCTTGCAGCGTCTGGACCATCGACTCCAGCAACGGTCAGCACACGCAGATCTACCAGAACAGACAGGAGCTCTTCAACCCCGAATGGTCGAAGGATGATTCAAGAATCTGTGTCTGCGCCAAGACTACAGAACACCCCACAGCGCTAGAACTTGTATTCCTATCCCCAGAAAGAGAACATGAGCCTGTAATATACACGCCCAAGCCGGACTCGGAGAACACAAACAGCGGATGGCACCCTTCTGAGCCCTGGATACTATTCAAGACGGACGCGAGAGGACGATACGAACTCGCAGTCTACAAAACAGACACCCACGAACTCAGCTACCTCAACGGCGCAGAACTCGGCCTCGACTTCCCAGTCTTCGCATGGATGCCCGACGGCAGATCCATCTACTACCTCGCCACGAACAACGGAAGAACCCGGCTCTACATCGAACCGATCGACGCATCCGAAGCCCCTAGAGAGATTCCCTTACCGGAAGGCTACCACGCTGGCTTCTTCGGCACTTCGGTGAAAGTAGCCAAGTCAGGCGAGTATTTCGTCTTCTCCTGGTCCTCCCTCTCCAGCCCGCCCACCCTGTCCAGATACGATCTGAAGAGTGGAAGAGTGGAGACGCTGAACGAACATTTCTCAGACCTGCCACTCGGTAGAGCTGAGCCCGTTGTCTACGGATCCTTCGACGGTCGACCCATACATGGATGGTTCCTCAAACCCGTAAAACAGGAGGGAGGGAGACCCTGCGTCCTCTGGATCCACGGAGGCCCCGCCTGGGAAGTTGCAGACGTCTGGAACCCTGCCATCCAATCCTTCCTAGTCGCAGGATACACGCTCTTCGCGCCAAACATACGCGGGAGCACCGGTTATGGCGTCGAGTTCCAGAACCTCAACATACGTGATTGCGGGGGCGCAGATCTCAGAGACGTTGAGGAAGCCGCGAAATACATCAAGACCCGAGCAGACGTGGACCCGTCGAAGATCGCTCTAGTAGGAGCAAGCTATGGTGGCTTCATGACATTCCTCGCCACCACAAAAATACCCGACTACTGGGCTGCTAGCGCAGCGGTTGTCGGCATCACAGACTGGAAGGAAATGTACGAGCTATCCGACGCTGCCTTCAAGAGTTTCATCGAGAGATACTTTGGAAAACCGGAAGAGAACCCGGGACTCTACTACGACCGGTCTGCGATAAACTTCGCCCAGAACGTGAAGGCTCCATTGCTCATATGGCATAGAGGCAACGACTCACGATGCCCATTGGCTCCAGTCCAGAAGTACGCTGATAGACTCCGTGAATTGGGAAAAGACTTTGAGATGAATGTCATCTGGGATGAAGGACACGGATTCCAGAAGACAGGGAACCTGGTCCTCCAGTACAAAGCGATCATCGAATTTCTGGACAAGAAGATAGGTACCTCAAACTAATAGAACTGGGCCCCTGTCAAAGAGCACCACGGTCGACAATCTAGGTTCCGCTAGAAAGCGTGAGCCCGAACCGATGCGACACCTACGCGAACTATCGCTGATCGATTCGTGTTGTAGTTTGGTTCTTAGGTCCCGTCCCATCCGTATGGGATTGAGGTGTTGGTCGTCCACGAAAGATTCAGGAATTCTCCTTTTTTCGGCCGGCTACTTGCTGGTTACCGTGATGGTTGCCGTGTTAGAGTGGATTGTGGTTCCACTGGTTCCTGTAATCGTAAGCGTGTAGGTCCCGCTGTTTGTGGATCGTGTTGTGGCAATGGTTAGGCTGGCTGTGCCTGTAGGGCTTGCGGCTGTCAAGGTTACGGTGTTGATAGGTGAGAGTGCTGGGGGATGCTTGTTGACAGGTTGGATTGTTGCAGATAGGTTGACGGCGCCTGTGAATGCGCTCACGGCCGATACTGTTATCGTGAGTGTTATCGTGGAGCCTTTGGCTATTACGACCGATGCTGGGCTGACGGCGAGCTGGAAGTCAGGCGCCTGGATCGTGATGATCTTTGACGCGACGGGTGTGGTCTGGTACGTGCTCTGATAGTGGATGACTCCGGTGATGATATACGACCCGGGCGGGACTGGCTGTCCTTGCTGATTCACCTGTTTCCAATCCAGCCTTCCGACCGTCAACGTCTGGCCGGGCTGGATAGTGATGACGGTTATGACCTGGACGCAGAGTGCGGAGGGGGGCGGCACGTTTGTGTAGACTAGGCTGCCGGTGGAGTCGGTGATCTGGAACTGGAAGCCGCTGCAGGCATCTGTGAAGATGAATGCTGCGGGCTGAGTTCCCTGGTTTGTCGCGTTAAGCTTAGCATGCACAGTGTCGCTCGGGGCGTACGTGTCCTTGTCAGTTATCACTCCATAGAAGACGTTCGGTTTTGACTGTCCTACCGTGAGGGTCTTGGACACGGAAGGGTCGCCATATGAAGTGAGTAATGTGAGGACGATCCTGTAGCTGGACTCTGTCGAGTAGGAGTGAGTAATTATCGCTCCCGTTCCGCTGGTCCCGTCTCCGAAGCTCCAGTCGTAATTCTTGATCGGACTAGTAGAGTTGTAGGATATGCTGTCTGACGCGTTGAACGTTATCTGCTGGCCAACAACTGGACTTGTCGGCTGGAAGCCATAGCGTGGGACCGTCTCAAAAAGAACCAACTGACTAGTCGTATCTTTCAGGCCCGCCGAGTCCTGCACCGTCAGAGTTACCTGCCATTTAGCCAGTGCACCTCCGTAGAGATGACTCGTCATCGGGCCACTCGTCTTAACCGGGGGCGAGCCGTCGCCAAAGTCCCAGACGTACGAAACGATAGAAGTGCTGCTCGTGCTCCAGTTGCCGTTGAAGGAGACCAAGTCGCCGGGTGGGACGCAGGCAATGCACGACTCGTATGTGAAGGCTGCGAGGGGGTTGGAAGCTCCGTTTGTCTTGACGGGCAGCCCTACGGCTGAGAAGAGTACTGAGATAATGAGTATGATCGCAAGATTTCTCAGAGGAAGACTCGCATTCATTCCTTGTCGGTACTTGTGGCCGGGATATCTTAGCTTTTCGGAAACCCGTGTTGATAGACTTCAGCTATTTTGAGCAGGATGACAGTTCAAGCAGCCGCAAGGGTTCTGGCGAATGAAGCTTTTACGTTTCGTCGAGAGTATGACTGAGCCGTGACCCAAACCTTGGCTCCGCATCAAGGGTCGAGCCAGACGCCGTCTGACCAACTCCGAGAGCTGCTGTTGAAGCTGCCTGGTGTCATGACGGGGACGAGGTTTGGTGGGGAAGCATTCTTTTTCCGGAAGAGATTCTTCTGCCACTTTCACCCGACAAGAGACCATGTCTTTCTCGAAACATTCGTCTGGAACAATGTTGACGCCATCGTCAGGGAAGTGCCTGGAACGATTCCTCATCCGGAGTACGGAGGCTATGGCTGGGTCAGACTTCCAATCGATTCAGAGGACGCAGTTTCTATGGGGCGGCAGCTTATTGAAACAACCTACAGATATCTGCGAACGACAAAGAGAATATCCATCTCCAGAGAAGAATTCCGGGCGGAAACACTTGGTCTCCTCAGCACAAAGCTACCGGAAATTCGGGTCAAGGTCAAGGAGTCGAAAAAGAGAAAACAGATAGTTGTTGAAGCATTGGGAGTGTCAGATTACGAAAAAGCCGACGAGCTACTCAAGAAAGCTATCAGAATACTCAAGGGACCCTAGTAACAAGCTTCTAGGCGGGAGTTGAAGTGTCGGCTGTGAAGCCTCGGCCCTTCATGCGCTTCTCCATTTCTTCGGAGGACACCTCTTCGACGCGGCTGGCAATCCACCAAATGTTTCCGGTCGGATCCTTCACCGCGGCGGTACGGTCGCCGTAGAACTGCGTTGTGGGTTCTTGTTCAGAGGTTCCGCCAGCTTTCAAGCCTTGTCTGTAGGTCTCGTCCACATTCTCAACATAGACGTACAGCTGGCTCGGTATCGGATTGTATTGAGGGGTGGAATCGGCCATCATGACTATGGTGTTGCCAATCTTGATCTCGGCATGGCCTACATGGTCTTTCTTGTCGTTGATACGTGCCCTCTCTTCTGCGTGGAAAGTCTCTCTCAAGAAATCGATCAGTCTCGGTACTCCATCTACGATCAAGTACGGTGTGACGGTTCCGTAGTCTTGAGGAGTGGGGTTTGGTTTGCTAGTAACAGATTGCATGCTGTTCTATTGTGCCACCCTCATCGGTTTAAGAATTTCTGAGAGGAGTGTCAGTGGGCCCGCGGGACATTCCAAGCCTTTAACCGCAGCCTATCCTACAGCTTCGATTAGTTCGCGTTGAAATTCTGAGCTATGGGAGGGAGGATGAGATCTTGAAGAAAGGCGTTGAACAACTTCTCATGAAAATTTACGCTGGTCGCGCGGATATTCATCTTGACCTGTACCGATTGTCGAACCAGCACCGGCGCAAACACGGGCAGGATTGCGACATGTACCCTAGCGACCCGTTGCAGGCGCCTCTGTGGTCAGTGATCGCGTCTCTGACACACGCGCGACGAATACTAGAGGTCGGCTGTGGCCACGGGTACACCGCAGCCGTGATGGCTTCGGCGGCAGGACCCGATTGTCATGTAGACACAATTGAAGGGAATCCGCAGCATGCTATCCTAGCAGAGAAAGCATTCCAGGACCGAGATCTCTCCGAGCGCATCACTGTCATACGCGGGCGGGGACAAAATATCCTTCCTAGGCTGAAGGGCCGCTACGATGTTGTGTTTCTGGACGGTGACTGGCGGGAATATCCACGATACATACCGCATCTTCGCCGTCTCACGCGTCCGGGTAGCATTGTCGTAACCGCGAATCTCAACCCACTCTTTGGACGCTGGGACGGAAGATTGCCGGGCAAGCTGGCGATCCAGTCCTATCTGACACGGCTCGTAAGAGCTCCACACTTCCGGACATACATAGTTCCCGGCGAATGGCACTCAATCAGCGTGCGCGTCTAGCACTCAGAGAATCCCTGGTTGAATGGATAATTCGCTCCAATTAGATGTGTAGAAATCAAATCTGAGCTCCATTGCCTAGTGAACGAGCGTTAGAATCACAATAAGATAGATAGGGATTGTAGAGGCACCTTCGCAGATGCCGGATCCGATAATGCTGTTCGTCTCGCGCATCAGCCTCACGAAGAGAAGGCCTCCGACGAGGGCGACTAGGACCGCACCTACGAGTTGAGCAAAGTATTCGGGTTCAACGACTGAGAGAGCGAAAACGATCGTCGAAAGGAGGTTGGTGCTTCGCTTCGGAACGAAGGCGTCGTACCGTTGAAGGAAGAGCCCTCGATAAAGTAGTTCTTCCTTTGGCCCGTTGAGGAGAGCAACGATCGAGAGGTATGGGGCTAGGGAAAGTACGAAGGGAAGACCCACGCCTTTGATCCCGAACGAAGGCGCCAGTGCTTGTTCGATGACAAACGAGACAACTAGGAAGATAAGGAAAACTGGAACGGCGATGCCGAGGCCCAATCGCAGATTCCCCTTCTGGAGAAAGAGCGAGCCAAGGGTCCCACCATTTGCTAGGACTAGCAGGATCACTGGCGCGAACACTACAGAAGTGTCAATCACCTGGTAGACAACGAGGCCATTAAGGGAAGAGAGAAGACCATTGACGGAAGAGCTGTCCAATACCAAGTGTCGAACCGAGATTACGAGAGCAAACACAAAGAAGGCGTACGTGATGCTTGAGAAGCGTCTGAGACGAGACGACCGATACATGAGGTAATATGCGAGGCCGAAGAAGACGGGCGCAACGACGCCCAAGGCATCCCCCAAGTTATCGGCAAGTAGGATTGTGCCACCGCCCGCGGCGAGGAATGCCAAGAAGAGACTACGACTGGACCTCCGTCCCTCTGGTTGGAGGCTCGAATGATTCGCCTGAGCCATACATACGCGGACATTCGGACTGAACTAATTACGATTGTGCCCTGTTTCGTGCAGAGAACCCGCAGGACAAATTGCGATTCTGGAAATCACATAAGCAATCCCCAACAACGTCGAGAAAATTTCGACCGGGATAGTTGTTGAAACCGTTCCGAGGAATAGCACTAGCAATGGCGGGCGTTTCTATCGCCGTCTTTGACCTCTCGATTTCCATCACGGGGCAGACGATCGCTCAGGTGGGATCAACAAACTTCGGGCCAGGTGTCATCCTTGGAGCTTTTCTAGCTGCGATTGGAGCGGTCACTCCGTCGATATCAGTGCTTGTTTTGGAAGAGCCGCGGTAGCCGCCTCATATCACTAACCACGGGCTCTCGGCAAGCGAGGAAACTAGAGGAATAGCACAGAATTTGGTCCAGGCTATTCTCAGAAGCTTGCTCCGCAGTTGGGACACCTGACCGTCCCGCCCGGGAGGCTTGTGCCGCAGTTCGGGCAGTATTTTCTAAGCGAGGGGGCTGCGAGTGTTGGTTGGGACCCGATCGAGGAGGACCCGCTCTGCACTCGTCCTGATTTCTCCATCTGTGAAAGCGCACCATCCACCGTCACCTTCACGATGCTCGCGTAGACTCCGATAGTCGCGATGAAAACGGCGAGGAAGATTCCGAGGGAAAACGCGGCAAGGATGCCTATAGGATTCGACGCCACAGCGGTCGGATCACGAATGACTGCGGCAAGAGTCCCACCGGTGATTAGTACCGCTATGATTCCAGCGACGATCGCCCAGACAATCGTCCAGAGAAGTATGACGACTCCTCTGCCGAACGCAAAACCCCAACCGACCATGAGACATCTACCAATCTCCGCAGATACTTAAGAAAACAGTGACCCGGCATTTCCCGGTAATTGCTTGGACTGGTTCCTTAGCTACGAATTGTCGGTATTACGTTCCCACGGTGATGACCACATTTCCTCTCTTTTGCCCTGTGTCAACGTACCTATGAGCCTCGATAGTTTCTTCTAGCGGATAGCGTCGGTCGATTACAGATCTTATCTCTCCAGCCTCAATGAGCTCTTTGAGGAAAGTCAGATCCTCGGTCCTGTACGGCTCCATTCGGCCAATTACTTTCTTGCTGCTCCTTCTCGAGGTCCATGGCGCTCGAATCATCTGCGACAGCCCAGGGTTACCCAGGAGATAGATTCCTTTCTCCTTCAGGGATCTAATGCTGCGTGAGTAGGAACTCTTCCCTACCGTGTCAAAAATAACATCATACTTCTCTCCGTTCTCAGTGAAATCTTCTCGCGCATAATCAATCGCATGGTCCGCGCCAATCGAGCTCAGCGTGTCCAATTTCTCTATACTGTCTACGCCAGTTACTTCTGCCCCGTAATATTTGGCGAGCTGCACGGCAACGGTGCCTATGCTTCCACCGGCCCCATTGATCAGAACTTTGTGTCCGGTCTGAACGTTCGCTTTTCTAAGATATTGCAGTGCGTGAAGTCCACCGACAGGAACAGCCGCGGCCTCTTCATAGCTCATGTTGGCAGGTTTGATCGCGACCAGCCCTTTCTCAGGCAGACAATCGTACTCAGCATAAGCACCGAGACGAAGGCCGGTATTTGCAAATACCTGGTCTCCTTTCTTGAACAGCGTAACAGCGCTGCCTACTGATTCTATTTCCCCCGCCAGCTCTTGTCCCAGTATTTTCTTTCTCGGCACTCGGATCCCGAATCCGATTCGCAGAAAGAGCTTCCACAATAGTGGTAGTTCGAGGCTTCGGAGTTCACAGTCTCCTTTTGTCACTGTTGCTGCGTGGACCCGTATGAGTACTTCATTGTCTTTGGGAATAGGTTTCTCGACATCTCTGAGCTGGAGAACTTCTGGAGGCCCGTATCTTGTGCATACGATCGCTTTCATTTTCAGTCTTAGCTAATTTCTGGCGAAAGGATGCTTTGCACGCTAACCTTGCCACTGCCACGCATACCAGACAGTCGGTACGTTTAACCCGAGTCCTACAAATATGAAAAATGTGTCATAGGCTGAAGGATACGTTGGCAGTCCGATGAGATTGAAGCCAAGAAATACTATGGCTGCGATTATGTTTGCCCAGCGATTCAACTGATAGCTCAGTGTCAAGGAGAGAAAGACCATGACGATCGGAACCGCCATCAGTATTGCAATTCCCAGCAACAGATTCTGGGTGACTGGTCTGCCTCCTATTTCGCCGGGTTTGAAGTCACCAGGGTAAATTCGGAGGACGTCACCTAACAGATAGGTCAGCATTACAGCTATCCATGACACTGAGAGAATTATTTTCACGTCCTCCATGATGCAGTCAACCAGTCAGAATTAGCGTCCATAGTTATGATTACTTTTCCGTGGGAAGCAAATCATGCCAGTCAGTTCTTATCCTCATTCCTAAGGCCTCACTAACTGGCGATAGATGGCACGGCCGGAGATTCTTGGAGAAAATCATCGAATCCTCGCCCGAGCCCTCGGCATTTGAGCCGAGAGGCCAAGGTCAACCTCGCCCCTAGAGATGAGCTCTACCGCGATGGCTCTCACCCCGACTCCATCAGAGACCAGCACCCTGCCTCTCAGGGATATTTCTGAATGACATCGTCTATCTTTAGAAGATTGATGGACAAGAGCGTGAAGTCGTTGCTTAGATTCTGCAGAGTGAAGGAGGTCAGTGGACCTGTGTAGTCGTTTGCCAGCTTCAGATAGTACAAGCAGATCGTTTGGTAGAGACTCGTAAAATTCGAGTTTCCAGTATTCGTCGCTGTCGCCTGGAAGTATCCTCTAGCTGTGGGAGTGCAGAGGGTCAGATTCTGGCCAAACACACTCGACGAAGCATTAGCTGCCTTGAACACCGAGTAGAGAGAGTCGAAGCCTGCCGTAGGCGATTTTGCTGACTTGTTCTGCGAATCAACAGCCAGCTTGCTGAGCACTAGTTGGAGATAGCCATAGTAGTTGACCTCCGTGCTCTTGATGCTCTCCTGTATCTTGTTGTAGTCAGGGTTCCCGTTGGAATATCCATCAGAGTAGCCTGAAGCGTAACCACCAGCGTGGCCCAGACTATAGCCTGCAACTCCGGCGACCACGACCGCCAAGACGACCAGAGCTCCGATCAGTGTCCGATTCTTGATCATACCTCTGAGCCTCGCCTCACTACCCGATCCCCGTAGCGGATTAGACATGCCTCCGCGTTGTCAAGTGGACCTTAACGAGGTTTCGCTCGCAGCCCACCCCGTCGCCCCTTTGGAGACATCCGCGAAGCTTGACATACCAGCTACAAGTTATTCACGATGTGAGCGTCCAGAGAACTCTCTCCCTCGAGTTCAGGGAGTTTCAGCCTAGCAACTACGCGAGGCTGGTTGAGATCTATAATGCGAATTATCCTGATTATCCTATCAGCATTGCCGAACGGCGTAGCCGCGATGAGAGTCTCGACAGGACAAAGTATATCCTAAGACGATTCGAGTGCCTCGACCTAGAACAAGACCGTATACTCGGCTTCGGCGAAGTCCTCAACCTACCCGACATGTTTCATCCTCGAAAGTTCATGGCCGGCATCCTCGTAGAGCCTGAGCAGCAGTGCAGAGGCATTGGACGAGCAATCTACAACCGACTAAACGATGAACTCGTTCATCTGAACGCGGTACTCGTCTGGACTATGAGTAAAGAGGATCTCCCGCGACGGATAGAGTTCTTTCGGAGAAGAGGATTCGTCGAGAAGAGCAAGAACTGGGAGTCTCGCTTAGACCTGACAACTGCCGACACAGGAAGATTTGCTGGATACGTTGAAAAAGCGTTGAAGGCAGGAATCAGCTTCACAACCCTGGCTGAAGAACAGCCTGACGGTCAAGACTCTTTGAGGAAGATCCACGAACTCGTCCAGCTTATCCAAGCGGACATGCCTCGCGAAACGGATTTCACGCCTCTAACATACGAGCAATGGGAAACGTTCTCGCTCAAGAACCCGCAACTGATCCCCGAAGGCTACTTCATCGCCAAAGACGGACCGAACTACGTAGGAATGAGCAACGTGCATCGAATCGACACGGAACTCGGTCTCCTCAACCAGGACGATACCGGAGTCAGACGTGAATATCGGGGGCGTGGCATTGCAACCGCGCTGAAGCTGAAGGTCATCAATTTCGGAAAGAAGAACGGTTACAGGACTTTGAGGACGTGGAACGATTCGAGCAATGCTCCGATGCTTGCTGTGAACACGAAGCTCGGGTTCAAGCGACAGGTAGGGTGGGTAATGATGGAGAAGATTCTCGGCTCAGAATCCGGCGCGTGAAGGAAATCTCTCGGCGCCGCGAGCCTTACGTAGGGCGGCTTCTCGTTCCCGATTCTTCGGCTTAGCGTTCGTTTCTAGCGAACGGAGAAAACTGGCCGACGCGTGTGCGATCTCGTCCACTGCAGCCGTAAATGAGCGTTCGTTTGTCTTTGACGGTTGGTTGAAGCCACTAATTTTTCTTACGAACTGCAGTGAAGCAGCTCGAATCTCTTCGTCGGTGGCAGGCGGATCAAAGTTGAATAAAGGTCGAATGTTTCTGCACATTTCTCAACACCTAGGAGTGCGCGTGGTTCTGCGGAATCTATTATAGAAAGCCTCCAACAGTAAAACGTATCTGCAATAGGGCGGTCCAGATAGGCCAAACAGAGTGATTTAGATGACCAGAGTTGTAGCTGACGACCTTCAAGACGACGAAGTCTCCTCCCTAGTGGAGTTCATGACTGCCACGTCCAGCGGCCAAATAATCCAGCATAAGAAAATCCTCCAAGTCTCTGGACTCACCGACAAGAAAATCAAGTTCCTACTCCGCAAATTTCTCTACTCAAGGCATCTAACTGGCTACGGGGTCCTCGACACAGCCGGAAACTTCGAGATACTACAAATCAAGCCGGAAGAGAAGCAGACAGAGCGGCACGAGACCCTAAGCCCAACAATGCCTTACTGGGAACCGTCGAGCCTCCTCCCTCACCCAGTCAAACCGTCCGATATGGTCGAGTGGCAGGGACAGCCACCCCCGAAGAGGTTACAGGGCAATAGAAAGTGACACCACCTGGCGGTGTAGTCATCTGGTCGTCAAGCGTTAACTAGTCTTCACTCGTACAACGCCAGCATGACGAACAGAGCAACAGCGGCTTTCGTATTCTCTGTTATAGGAGGAGCCTATCAGATGACATCGCTCTTCCTGGCTGTCGTAGTCGATCGCAGCACGTCGTTCTTCACCTATAATCTCGGATACGAGAGCCTATTCTTCACCAGTTTCATTGTAATCTGGAGCGCTAGCCATATTCTTGAGGAATGGAAGGGCCGCATAACATGGCCGTCTATAATACTCGGACTTGGAATCGCAAGCCTGTCGACCATCATACTATCCTACTATGGCCAAACCTCTCCCATATTCTCTGCGTCCAACGCGCCGAGTCTTGCAGCGATCTTAACTCTAATCAGTGGACCAGTGCTCATCATCTTCGGAGGCATTCTTGGTTTCTCGGCCGTGCGGCAGTACTCAAGAGAGCACGGCCGCGCAGTCATAGCCCGCGCATGATCAATCATTTGATCAATAAGCAACTGCCCAGCTACAGTACAAACGTCTCGGGCCAACGACCCTTGGACAGAAATCTATTTCAGCGTCCAGAACGAAATGGTGAATGGATACTAATGCACGGTCACGCTTTCGCTCAGACTCAAGCACAGCAGGCGACCTCAGGTCAGGCTGTGGGCTTCATGACGACGGGCGGCCTCCTGCTACTCGTCCCCCCTCAGCAAGTATTCTTTGACACGTGTCCGTCCTGTGGGAACCGCCAGCTTACAGGCGGAGAGTATTGCAGCCAATGTGGAATCCGGCTACACTGCCCTTCATGCGGGACACCTTCATGGGGAAAAAACTACTGCCATGAGTGTGGCCAATCGCTCAAACCCTAGCCCGAATTCGATAGCGTCACGTGTGTGTACTCATTCTGTGTATGTTCAGTTGTATACGTGATTCTCATATGCGACCATTGCCATACTACCCGTCAGCTGTCCCCCATGCTATTTGTCCCATGAGGGATAGTAGCGGAGAGGTGAACAGCCAAGTCAGCTGCGTAAAAACCGGAACCCTCAAACCTGACGAATAGACGAACTATTCGTCTATGGAAAAGTATGGTAGTGACTCTCGGATTTAACACTCGACACAACGCCGGGAGCCACATCCTTTTTTCTCAGAATGCTATCCTAGGCGGCCATGTTTATCCACGAGCTTCTGAAGCGAGTTCGCAACCTTCTCCGCATCCGGCCTGCGCTCAGGATCCTTGTTCAGCATGTCCTTCAAAGTAGGAATTATCGCTGAGAACTTCTGATCAATCTTCGACAGGTCCGGGCTGAAAGACTCCCATGTGGACTCGAGATCGTTTGCGGCCTTGTTGGAGCTGGGATTGTTCGACAGATTATTCATCGCCTCGATGAGGGCATTGGAGTGGACTGGCGTCCGCGTCAGCATAGTGTACAAAGTTGCTCCGAGAGCGTAGACGTCCATACTCGGAGCCGCCTCATCTCCCAGCACCTGCTCTCCCGGCGCATACTCCGAAGTGAACTGAACCACTTTTCCACCACTCTTGACCGCTGAGCCTAGGTCAGCCAGCTTGGGCACGAGCGACCCGGCGACCATCTGTTCAAGCATATCCTGTCCAGTCAATGGAGGCTTCGAAGTGAACAGAACATTCTGCGGTTTGACATCAAGATGGACGAATCCGGCTTTGTGGACCATGTCCAACGCCTGGGCCATCATCTGGCCCAGCATCACAACAATCCCGCCCCACTTCTCCGAATAGTACAACGGCTCATACGCTGGATCCTCGATCAGCTTCTTCGCCGTCCCGCCTTTCATGAAGTCCATCACAATCGCAGGTGGGCTCCGATAGTAGAGCGCGATATTCCCTTTGACGATCTCCTGAACGTTCAATCGATCCACCAGCACACCTCGTATCTGGACCACGTACTTGGACTGGCCAGACAACTCCAGCAACCGCGTAGCCTCGGACATTGTCTCGTTCAACGTCGTCGTCCCGGTAGTCGGCTCATTCACGCCTCTCACCCTACTGGTCGTCTTCAGGATCGGAATCTTCAACGCCATCTCAGTCGCCGCCTGCCCAAAAGTTGCACGGAGAACGTAGCCAGTCGCACCCGTCGCAACATGCTCGACCACCTTGTAGCCGTGGATCTCCTGGTTCACCCAGACTCTCGGATCCCACTTGTCGAGGCTCGGCAACCCAGTCTTCGGCAATGGAATAGACGGAGGGGGAGGAAGCGACACTACAGGCGGAGGACTAGGACGCTGAACGGGGACTGGCGGAGGAGCTGGACGTGAGACGGGAAGAGGATGCGACACTTGAAGAGCTGGACGTACGGCTGGCGGTGAAGGTGGATGGGTGACTGGTTGGGGCTGTACGCTGAACGAGAAGGATTCTTTAGAAGTCTGATGCGTCTTACTCGTTGCAACAATGTGGGCATTGTAGTTTCCCGGCCTTCCGGGCGCGTACGCCGCGTTGTATCTTCCAGCCGAAACATGGGAGAGCCGCAACTGGTCACGTTTACCAGCAGGCGTCTGAATGGACGCGTCGATCGTGGCCATGTCTCGCGGTTTACCCTCAGACTCGGTCGCTATCTTGATCGTCTCGACATGGCCTAACCGGATGGAGTGGTCTCCTGAGACCCTGATCTTTGGCGGAGCGACGGATGGAGTGGAGGTCTTCGCGGGTCCTAGGGACATTTTCGCGGGCGCAGGTGCACCGAGCATTCTGACCGCTAACCCAGACGCGACCATCCCAGCTACTGCCAGGATTGGCAGGAACCCTAGGGAAGAGAAGAAGATGTACGCGAGTTCTGGACTAGGAGATGTGATGTAGAGATAGCCGATCACTGCATTGTACGAGAAGAACGCTGGAGGCATTACGGCCATCGAGAATCTCTTGGTCTGCCAGAACTTGTCCAGAAAGAATAGAAGACCCATCTGGAGGGAGTTTGCCGCGAGGCCGAGCCCGATGAAGAACGACGCAGAGAAGAGGGAGGACCCAATCAGGTTCGAGCCAGTGCTTTTCGAGGCTCCAACAACCAGCCCTATGCCTGTCGCAAGGGTCGCCAGGACCATCTGCTTCGGAACCCTGTAGCGTTCCTTCCTCGAGAAGAGAATCGTCGACAGGAAGACCCCTGCAGCGGGTGGCATTGCAACGAAGAGGAAAGTGAATTGTCCCGATGATGAGATCTGGGAGGAGAAGGCTGAGTTCTGGAGAATGTAGGACAGCGTCAGGAGTGTGGCTGCGAAACCGAGAATGGACCGCATCAATCCAGTCTTGAGATCCAGAGCTGTAAGCAGGCCGAAGCTGATGACGGTCATGGCATAGGTCAGAGTATCCCCCTGAAATCCGAGCGCGAATAGGAATCCTAGGGGAAGTGAGAGGACTGTGACAAGTGATGGCGCGAAGAAGCCCGTAGGCGCTGGAAGACCGTGGTGCGGTTTAGCTAGGACGGACGCCTGGGGCTGTTTTCCTCCCACCGTAATCCACCATTATGCATCCGGCAATAGCTGTCAGAGAATCCTCTCTATCGTCTCTCGACGAGAGGGGCGAACCGCCACCCAAAACGAAAATGTCTCCAGTGACAGTGACCCTCGGTACTGTCAGAGATTAAACCGCGTCCATCAACCAATGACCAGTTGGTCCATGAAACTCCGTCATTCCAAGCCCGCCACCGATGAGGACGAAATAGAGACCGGAACCAGTACTGAGACATCCACCCCTCAGACAGCTGCAACCGGGAACTGGAAGTGCCCATCGTGCGGTGCTGAAAACGAGGATTACCGGACGTTCTGCGACGGCTGCGGAGACAAGAGACCTGGAGCCAAAGTCGCATCGAAAGGCATCGACATGGCCAGCCTACTCGGCTCCTCAGAATCATCCCCCGACACAACGTCCAAAGGCGACACATCCTCCAGCTGGGAAGATTCGCCCAAGAAGGAGAAAGGCAAGAAGAGTAAGAAGAACAAGAAAGCGAAAGATGAAGACGACGAAGAGGCCGAACCGCTCAAAGCAGAACCTCTCGAGCCGGAAAAGATCGAACCGCCAGAGAGTATGACACCGAGCGACGATTTCGGATCCCAAAAGCCCTCGTTCGTATTAACAGGGCCATCGGCAGAGCCTGAACCTGATGACAGCCAGACAGCTGCACCATCACCGCCAAGCTTTCCATCCAGCTTCCAGTCGAGCTTCCAGCAGACACCCCCGTCAAGCCCAGCCCCATCTGGATCGCACTATTACCTGGTCTTCGTCAACACCCCAGCCTCATCCCTCATCAAGACCAAGGTCGGCATCGACTTCGACGACTTTCCCACCATCACCATCGGTAGAAGCCCCGAGAACGTGGTGGTAATTCCCGACCAGGAAGTATCGAGGAAACACGCCTCGCTCAGCTTCAGCGGCAACAAGCTCATGCTGAAGGACCTCGGAAGCCTCAACGGCACCTTCCTCTACGATGGCAAAGAGTTCCAGCGAGTCAGCGATAGTGTCGAAGTCAAGCCGAATAACGTTTTGAAGTTCGGCACAGGCACTATCGTGAAGCTCGTGAGTGAATGATTGAAGCCGCGGAGGCGCTCCGGGTGATCGGTGAAGCCCAGGCAGAACTCGCCGGACCCCTACTAAACCCGAGATATGAGGACAGAGTAATCTTCGTCGGAGACACACACGGGGCAATAGACGTGACACAGACGGTTATTGACAAATTCTTTGACGACGCAGACCTCATCGTATTCCTAGGCGACTATGTCGACAGGGGAAGCAAGAGCCTAGAGAACCTTGGACTCATCGCATCAACCCTCCTAGAAGATCCCCACCGCACGATAATGCTCCGAGGAAACCACGAGAGCCCGCTGACAAATCCCTACTACGGGTTCACCAACGAGGTGACAGAGAAACTTGGCGAGGGCAGCTACGAAAAATTCAAAGAATTCTTCCAAGCAATGCCCTACGCAGTCGTCGTAAACGACTACCTGTGTCTCCATGGTGGAATTGCGAAGGGCATGGAGCACGTATCCGAGATCGCCTCGCTCCCCTGGCCGGACTTGAACCCTGACGATCCGACAGCCTTCCAGCTCTTATGGAATGATCCGAGAGACGTGATCGATGAGTTCGTTCCTAGCGTCCGAGGAAAAGGAGCCTACTACTACGGCACAGAAGCGACAAAGACATTCCTGGAAAACAACTCACTCAAAGGAATCATCCGCGGACACGAAGTCGTCGACGGATTCAGAGAAGACATGGGTGGCAGAGTCATAACCGTATTTTCCAGCAGATACCATGGTGGCAAGGCTGGGGTCCTCATCCTTGACAAGGGCAAGATGGAGAGAATAACAGTATGACACTATCAGTCAGAACCGAACTAAGCCACAGTTACTCCTACGACTCCAAGGTCGACGCTGTCTTCAAGATCACACTCGTCGCAGAGAAACAGGCCGAAGCAAAAGGCTTCCAGCACATCATCGTACTCGACACAAGCCACTCAATGGCAGGAAAGAAACTCGAACTCGCCAAGAAAGGCGCTCAGGAATACTGGAGCAGAATCCCCACCGGGAACAAGGTCTCATTCATCACATTCTCCGACTCCGTCCACACATACCCGGACACCAACCTCTCCACCACCCTCCCAGGAATCAAGGCAACAGGCATGACAGCACTCTACTCTGCACTCACAACCGCGTTCGACATGGCGGCGAAGAGCGGCGACTCAGGCTGGATCCTCCTCCTCACCGACGGCCACCCGACAGACGTGACGAAACCGGAACCCTACTCGGCATTGAAAACTCCACAAGGATTCAAGATGATCGAGTTCGGCATCGGAGAGGACTATCGCGAAGACATTCTCAAAGCCCTAGCTGACGCCTCCGGAGGAGTCCTCTACCACGTCACCGACGCCGACAAGCTACCCGTTGTTATGCAGGAGAACGCCGTAGCTCAAGTCGCTGGAAGAAACATTACGGTAGACTTTGAACCCTCGGACGTTCGGATCCTCAACTATCCTGGCCCCCCAGTCAAGATCAACGCCCTAGAAAACATTGCCAAAATCTGGGGCCAAGTAACTATGCCAGAGGGCTTCAAGGGTCAGCTACTAAACGTCCAGGTCTCCTACGGCGACGCGGTCGACGGGTCCAAGCAAACCATCAACTCATCTAAAAACATTCGACCGGCAAAAAATGATGAAGAGTACACTCAGGGAATACGCAACAGTCTCATGGCAGAGTTCGCCTACTACCAGGGACTTGAAGAGTACTACAAGCAGCTCTCCGCCGGAAAGTTCAAGGAGGCTACGAAGACAATGACGCAACTATCTTCTAACGCAGGACAGACCCGACGTGCAGACATCATCGAGTCCACGAAACGATTGTCAGAGCAGCATGAACAGACGCTACGGCTTGGAGGGGGCACCGAGAACACGAATCGACTGCTGAAGGAAGCAGCAAGCGAATCTACTAAGAGAACCCGCGGCAAGTAAATCACAGCCTTCTCGCGTGGGAAGCACCGCATTTCTTACGCATAGAGCCCTCAGCGCTAGCCACATGACTATCTGAGGCTGGTTTACACGTGACGCAAAACACGTCTACTGTGCGACATCCTACACGTCCACCTTATTTTTGCACCGCCAAGAGTATAGCCAGCGTTGCAGTCGAGAGAGATCCGACTGAGATCGAGAACGACCAAGTTCATCCAATCACTCGATTCGGACTCATTCTCTAAGCTGAGAAGGCTAGCTCGGGAAAGAGGAATCACGACTCAGGAACTCCTTAGGGCGGTAATCATCCCAGACTGGATGGAAAATGAAAGCTCAGACCCGGGTCCATATCTGTCACGGCCACGGCCCATCTGCAGGTTCCGTGAATACAGGCCGCGTATGACGAGCAGAACAACCTAGGCCTGGTTAGAGCGGGACTTCGATCATAAGCTTCTCCAACAATTCCTTGTACCGGTTCCGGATCGTAACTTCAGTCACATTGGCGATCTCCGCGATCTCCCGCTGAGTCTTTCGCTCATTCGTCAACACTGTCGCAATATAGGTGGATGCCGCGGCAATGCCCGCTGGACCCCGACCACTAGTCAGTTTCATCTGACGCGCAATCTCCAGAATCCGGATTGCGATCCCCTCTGCTTTGCCTGAGATCACTAGTCGGTTGGAGAACCGGGCAGCGTAGCTCCGGTTAGCTGAAGGAGGCACGAACATGCCGAGCTCGCGAAGCATGAACCTGTAGCTCCGGCCAATATCCTTCTTGTTCAACGTCGACACGGACGCAATCTCGTCTAGCGTCCTCGGAACACCGCACTGCCGACAGGACATGTAGATGGCCGCAGCGGTCACGTTGTGGATTGATCGGCCCCGAATCAGTCTCTTCTTGATCGCGCGTCGGTAAATCACAGAGGCTGTCTCTAGAATATTCTTCGGCAACGTTAGAGCCGCCGAAAGCTTACTCAGCTCGGAGAGTGCAACCGCAAGATTCCTCTCTGTCGCGTCGGAGACTCGGACCCGGCGCTGCCATTTCCGTAGCTTGTAGAGCTCGATGCGCTGGTCAGCGCTGACGCTCTTCGTCCCAGAGGGGCGATCCCTCCAGTCAATGATAGTTGATAGACCCTTATCATGAATGGTGAACGTCATTGGGGCGCCTGTACGAGCCCGTTTAGCCCGCTGCTCATCATCAAAC
>Ga0209239_1000281_pt1 | contig 29049 bp, 32 predicted proteins | sample GraSoi013_2_20cm_FD_185824 | JGI IMG/M metagenome (GOLD analysis project Ga0209239, IMG submission 185824) | Grasslands soil microbial communities from the Angelo Coastal Reserve, California, USA - Sample 10_02_2013_2_20cm (SPAdes) (version 2) | ecosystem: Environmental > Terrestrial > Soil >...
TGCGTGCGCGGAGCCGCCGGTTCCGACCACGAGCCACCGGCCGCCCTTGCGCGCCACCCCCAAGTGGTCCAACGCCGCCGACACACCGAACACGTCCGTGTTGTCCCCGACCAGTCCGCCGTCTTCTGTCCAGAACGTATTGCACGCGCCCACGCGGGCGCAGACATCCGTTTTGCGCATCACGGATCGTTCGACCGCTTCTTTGTGGGGAACGGTTACGTTGCCGGCGCCGCCTGTGGCCGCTTGCATGGCGAGAACGTCGGAGAGCGAGTCGGCGGAAACGCGCAGCGCGAGGTAGACCGCATCGATCCCCAGCGCGCGGCAGGCGGCGTTGTGCATCACGGGAGAAAGGGAATGGGCCACCGGATCGCCGATGACCGCGAGGAGGCGCGTCTTAGCGCTGATCTCCACGCTTACTTTCGGCGGCGAGCCGTTCCGCGACGGCGGCCGCGAGGGCTTCGAGCTCCTGGCAAGTGTCGCGGTACACTTCGAGGTCTCCACCGAAGGGGTCACTCACTTCGTCGCCACCGCGACCGACATACTCGCCGAGGACGAACACGCGTCCCTCGCCGCCCAACTCGTCGACGCGCGCGCGATGGTGCCGCGCCATCGTCAGAATCAAGTCGGCCTGTTCGACGAGCTCCCGGGTGAGCAGCCGCGCGCGGTGACCGGAGAGGTCGAGCCCCCGCTCGAGCCCTACGAGGTACGCGCCTTCGGAAGCGGGCGCGCCATCCCAGGCACCCGTTCCCGCGGAAGTGACGTTCACGTCGAGCCCTCGCTCCTTGAGCGCGCGTTCGAGCAACGCGGCGGCGAGCGGGCTGCGGCAGATGTTGCCGGTGCAGACAAAGAGGACGTGCTGGGTCATGGAGCGAGGCGACCGACGGCTCGGCGCAGCTCGCTGAGACTGAGCGTTCCCTCGCGCACGATCTGGGCCTCCGGTCGCGTGCAATCAACCACGGTAGATGGCGGCCGGTTCCCCAGGACCCCGCCGTCGAGTACGAGCAGCTTTCCCGACTGCACGGCGGGCGCGAAGTCGCGCGCGATTGCGACGGCACCCGGGCCGGGTGGTTGACCGGGAAGATTGGCGGAGGTCGAGGTCAGCGGAGCGCCGAGAGCTGCGATCAGACTCGCGATCGCCTGATGCGAGGTCCAACGCACGGCGATGCCGCCGTCCGGCCCGCGCAACAGATCCGGCAGCTGTCCGGAGCCGCCCGGCAGGACGAGCGTGAGCGGTCCGGGCCAGAAGGCGCGGGCCAGGGCGTCCGCCGAAGCATTGAACGCGAGGCCGTGTGCCTCAGCCATGCCGCGATCGCTGATGAGCAGGAGAAACGGTTTGCCCGCGGACCGCCCCTTCAACGCCGCGAGCGCCGCCACGTCGGCCGGCAATGCGCGCGAGCCGAAGCCGTAGACCGTCTCGGTCGGATACGCGAGCAAGCCAGCCGCGTTGAGATGCTTGACCACGCGTGGAATCGCCGCGGCGACCTCCGCGGCTGACTGAAATGGCAGCGGCTTCACCGGAGCTCACGGGCGAGCGCCTCGGCGATCCGGAAATCGTCGGCCGTCGTGATCTTGACGTTGTACGGCGAATCGGGAATCAACTCTACGGGGAAGCCCGCCCGCTCACACACTTCGGCGTCATCGCTCGGTGCTCCCCCCCCTCCGTTCTGCGTCGAGTCCGCGAGCTGCGCATAGGCATCGTCGAGCATCTGTCGGGGGAAGCCTTGCGGTGTCTGCGCGCGCCAGATGCGCTCGCGGTCAATGGTGCGCGCAATGCGCGGCGTCGGCCGGTGGCTGCCCTGCCCCACTTCCTTGAGCGTGTCGGAAGCTGGAACGGCTGCCACAGCGCCGACGCCCGCGCGTGCCCGCGCGATCACGGCGTCGATGGTGCCGCGACTCACAAAAGGGCGGGCGGCGTCGTGCACGAGGACGACGCTCGTCTCGGATCGGAGTGCCTGGAGTCCGGCACGCACGGAGTCCACGCGCTGCGCACCGCCCGCAATGAGTCCGAGCCGGTCGCCGCGGAGTTTGGCGAGCCACTCCGGTGGCCGATCGGCATAGCCGGGAGGGAGGACGACAATGACCTGCCGCACTTCCGGATGTGACGTGAAGGGACGCAACGCGCGGAGCAGCATCGGAACGCCGAGGATCGGACGAAACTGCTTCGCCTCGCCGGGTCCCGCCCGGACGCCAGCGCCCGCCGCCACCACGACGACTCCAACGTCAGGCGGCGAGGCGCCGGGTGAGCTCACTGATTCCCTCCAGCCCTATGACCTCGAGATCGCTGGTCGTCCGCTGCGAGCGGGCCGACAAGAACACCCGGCGGAACCCCTGCCGCGCCGCTTCGACGAGTCGCCGTTCGACACCGGCGACGGGGCGGATTTCGCCGCCAAGGCCTACCTCGCCGAGGAACAAGGCATCGGCCGGGACGGGGCGATCGTGGACGGTGGAGACAAGGGCGGCAAGGACGGCTAGGTCCGTTGAGGGCTCAACCAGTCGCACACCACCGGTGACATTCACAAAAACGTCCAGGCTTCCGAACGGCAGGCCGGCGCGGCGCTCGAGGACCGCGAGCAGTAGCGCGAGCCGGCGGTGATCGAGGCCGGTCGCGACGCGCTGCGGCGTTCCGAAACCGGCTTTCGATGCGAGCGCCTGGATCTCCACGAGCATCGGCCGGGTCCCTTCCATCAATGCCGTGATCGCCGAGCCGGACGCGCCCGTCGAGCGCCCGGCCAAAAACGCGGCGGCGGGGTTTGCGACCGGCTCGAGTCCCGCGCCGGTCATGCGAAACACACCAATCTCATCGACCGAGCCGAAGCGGTTCTTCACCGCGCGCAGGATCCGGTGATCGAGCGTGGTTTCTCCCTCGAAGTAGAGCACGGTGTCGACGATGTGCTCGAGCGTCTTCGGTCCCGCAATACCCCCGCCTTTGGTGACGTGCCCGACGAGCAGTACTGCCGGCCCCGATTCCTTGGCGAACCGCATCAGCCGGGCGGCGCACTCGCGCACCTGGCCGACATTGCCGGGAGCGCCCTCGAGCTCTTCAGTGTAAGTCGTCTGCACCGAGTCGAGGAGGACGACGCTCGCGTTCAGTTGCGCGGCATGATGCAAAATGGATTCGAGGCGCGTCTCGCCGACGACGTGGATGCGGCCGGCATCTTCCTGCAAGCGATCGGCGCGCAGGCGCAACTGATCCGGCGACTCCTCGCCTGAGACATACAGCGTCACAACGCCCTGGCTCTCAAGCCGCGCGGCGCATTGCATGAGGAGCGTAGACTTGCCAATGCCGGGCTCGCCCCCCACCAGGACGACGGATCCGGGGACGATTCCGCCGCCGAGGACGAAGTCGAATTCGGCGAGACCGGTCTTCCAACGCGTCACCGACTCGCTCTTCAGGTCGGTTAAGCGGATCGGCGGTTTGGCGGTTGGAAGACTTCTAACCGCCGAACCGCTCAACCGCCCAACCGGCTCTTCGATCAAGGAGTTCCAGGCACCGCACGTATCACACTTTCCACCCCATTTCGGCTGGTCCGCGCCGCATTCGGTGCACCGAAAAACCGAATGGGCCTTAGACACGGCCGGCCTCGACCGGCGCCTCGCGCGCCGTGTAGTTGTCGAAGCGCGTGTATTCCTTCTTGAAGTGCAGCTTCACGGTGCCGGTGGGGCCGTTGCGCTGTTTGCCGACGATCACCTCCGCGATGCCCTCGATGCTCTCGTTCGTCTTGGGATCGACCGGGCCGTCGTAGAACTCCTGTCTATAGATGAAGCAGACGACGTCCGCGTCCTGCTCGATTGCCCCGGACTCGCGCAGGTCGGAGAGCTGTGGCCGCCGGTGCTCCCCTCCTCGCTGTTCGGGCGCGCGCGAGAGCTGCGAGATCGCGACGACGGGCACGTCGAGCTCCTTGGCGAGCGCCTTGAGGGAGCGGGAGATGTACGAGATCTCCTGCTGCCGGTTCTCGACGTCGCCAGGCCCTTGCATCAATTGCAGGTAGTCCACGATCACGAGCGCAATGTCGTGCTCGGCCTTCAACCGGCGTGCCTTCGAGCGCATGGCCAGCGGCGTGAGCGCCGCGGAGTCGTCAATCCAGATGGGCGCCGTCCCCAACAGTCCCGCGGCACGCGCGAGCTTCGGGTAATCGTCGTCGCGGAGCTGGCCGCGCCGCAGCCGCTGCGCATCGACCAGTCCCTCCGAGCAGAGCAGCCGCTGCACGAGCTGATCCTTCGACATTTCGAGCGAAAAGAAGGCGACCCCGGTGTTGTGCTCGATCGCGGCGTGCTGCACGATGTTCAGCGCCAGCGCGGTCTTTCCCATGGATGGACGCGCCGCGATGATGACGAGATCGGCGCGCTGGAAGCCAGCCGTGTAGCGATCCAGATCGACGAATCCGCTTGGGACCCCAGTCAACGCACCGGCGCCCGATTGGAGCTGCTCGATCCGCTCCATCGTCGGCCAGATCAGCTCCTTGATCCGAATGAACTCCTCGGTGCGCCGGAATTGCGCCACCTGAAAGACACGGTGCTCCGCGTTGTCGAGCACTTCGCCGGCGGTACCGTGTCCCTCGTAGATGTCCTGGATGATGCCGGTGGCCGCCTCGACGAGCCGGCGCAGCACCGCCTTGTCGCGCACGATCCTGGCGTGATAGTCGATGTTGGCGGCGGTGGGGACGACGTCGATGAGCGCCGCGATGTATTCCATCCCCCCGGCGCGGTCCAGGTCGCCGCGGCGCGACAGCTCATCGCGCAAGGTCACGGGATCGATGACGTCGCCACGCTCGGTCAGCGACAGCATCGAGCGGAACAGGAGGCGATGCGCTTCCCGGTAGAACATCGTGTCGTCCAGGACTTCAGCGGCTTTGAGCGCTGCGTCCTGGTCGAGCAGCATGGCGCCGAGGACGGCTTGCTCGGCTTCATTACTCCATGGGGTCTGCCGACCCGCGAACTCAGTCGTCGAGGAGGCGAGCGGCGATACGGACGTCATCCCAGGTTGGTCTCTTCCAATGAGGGTTACGCAGCAAGGCAGCCGGGTGATAGGTCACCACGACCGGGATGCCGCGGAAACGATGGATCTGATTGCGGAGCGATCCTAACGACTGTTTGGTGCTGAGGAGCGACTGCGCTGCCGTCCCCCCCATCGCCAGAATCACCTTCGGCTTCACCAGCTCGATCTGGCGATAGAGGAAAGGCAGGCAGGCCGCGATCTCGTCGTACTGCGGGAGCCGATTCTCGGGCGGCCGGCACTTCACGATGTTGCAGATGAAGACCTGGTCGCGCGGCAGCTGGATCGCCTCGAGAATCTTGGTGAGCAGCTCGCCTGCCCGACCCACGAAGGGGCGGCCGGTTTCGTCTTCGGTGCGTCCGGGGCCTTCCCCAATGACGACGAGGCGCGCTGTGGCGGACCCTTCGCCGGGAACCGTGTTGGTACGTCCCTCGCACAGCTTGCACTTCTGACAGTCCGCGATGAGAGTCGCAACGTCGGCGAGTGTCGCTGCCCGTTGGATGGGATCGGCGGCGAAGAGATCAGCTGACGGTGGATCGAAAGAGATCCCCGAAGGAAGAGGATCGGGTTGCATTGGAGATGCGGTCGTCGGGACACGGGAAACGGGAAACGAGACGGGGGGAGCCTCCACGTTTCCCGTATCCCGTTTCTCGTTTCCCGGCTTGTCGGTGAGAATCACCGAATCCCCACCGAGTAGCCGCTGCTGTTTCAGATATTCAATTGCCAGAGCCCGGCCGTCAGTCAAAGCGCTTCTTCCACGACGTCGAGGATTCGTTCGGCCACGTCGCGCTTGGGCAGCAGCGGCAGGTCGACTTGCTTGCCGTTGCGTCCCAAAATGGTCACGCGATTCGTCGTGACCTCGAATCCCGCACCGGGCTCGAGGGCGTCATTGAGGATCACGAAGTCGAGCGCCTTATTCTGCATCTTCGAGCGCGCCTTGGCGAGACCGTTCCCGGTCTCCAAGGCGAAGCCGACCACAACCATCCGCTTCGGTCGCTCGAGTGAAGTGAGAATGTCCGGCGTCGCTTCCAGCTCGACCGTGAGCGGACCGTTCGCGCGCGGTCGCTTCTTGTCGGCGAGTTGCGTGGGACGATAGTCTGCGGGCGCGGCGCTCATGATCAGGGCGTCCGCATCCTTCACGAGCGCCTGGACCGCGCGCTGCATCTCTTCGGTCGTCTCGACGTGCTTCGTTGCAAGACCGGGAGGCGGCGCGAGCTCCGTTGGACCGGTCACGAGCACGACGTTGGCGCCGCGACTCGAGGCGGCCTCCGCTAACGCATACCCCATGCGACCGCTCGACGGATTCGTGAGGACGCGCACCGGATCGAGGTGCTCGCGCGTCGGCCCGGCTGTCACGACGACACGCTTGCCGGACCACTTGCTCTTCGGATTCCCCTGCGGCGGCTTTCCGAGGAGCCGTTCAGCCGCGGCGAGAATCGTCTCCGGTTCGCTCATCCGGCCCGGCCGCTCGCTCGGCCCTTCCGCGAGCGCGCCGATCTCCGGGCCGACAAAATGCCAGCCACGCGCGGTGAGTGTCTTGATGTTCGCCGTCGTCGCCGGATTCGCGTACATCGCGTCGTTCATGGCAGGCGCCGCGAGGACGAGGCGGTCGGCGCGCGCGAGCAGCAGCGCCGTGAGCAAGTCGTCCGCCATTCCCATCGCGGCGCGCGCGAGGATGTTCCCCGTCGCCGGCGCGACGATGACGAGATCGGGATCTTTGGCGAGATCGATGTGCGCGAGGGCGCGGCCCGGCTCCCACAGCGAGGTGAGCACCGGCCGGCCGGTGAGCGCTTCGAACGTCAGCGGCCGCACGAACTCGGCCGCGGCCGCGGTGAGCACCACGTCCACGGTGGCGCCTGCCTCGGTCAGCCGGCGCGCCAGGGTACAGCTCTTATAGCAGGCGATTCCGCCCGACACGCCGAGCACGACGTGACGGTCGGTGAATGACATCAGGCTTCCTGCTGGCGCCGCCGCCGCACCAGGCGGTACTTGAGGCCGCCGCGCACGAGCTCGTCGAACGCGCGCGTGGTGAGCTTCTCTTCCCAATCGACGGAACGGTCGCGCGGGAAATCGTTCACATAGCGCGCGAATTTGGCCGCCACGAGCACGCCGAGATACTTGTTCTGCGTTTGTCCTGCGACTTCTGCCGGAGTCACAATGCGCATTTGCTCAGCCTTTCTGTTGGTGCAGTTCATCATAGAGTCGTTGGGCCTCGGCTTGCAGGCCGCGCCCGTAGTTCGTGATCCACTCGAAGTCTTTCTTCTCCCTGGCTCGGCCCCCGCCCCGCGCCTCGTCCGCGATGCTCACGACCTCGGCGACCGCCCTGTCGAGATCGTCGTTGCGAATCCACCGATCGAACAACGTCGACTGCTGCAACTCGTATTCGGCCCGGTCCAGGCGCCAGCGGATCTGCTCGATCGATTCACTCCTCCGCTGATGCAGTCGCTCCAGCAACACGCGCGGATCGCTCGGCAAAATGAAGATCGAGACTGAGCGGGGATACGGATACTGTTCCCGCACCTGCCGCGCTCCCTCGACCTCGATGTCGAGGAGCACGTGCTTGCCGGACTTCAGTACTTTCTCGACTTCGTCCTTCAGCGTGCCGTACAACTCGCCGGCGTACTCGGCATACTCCAGGAACTTGCCGGCGCCGACCCCTTCCAGGAACTGCGTCCGCGTCTGAAAGTGATAATCCACACCGTCCCGCTCATCGGGACGCGGCGGCCGCGTCGTCGCCGACACCGAGAAGCCGAATCGATCCGGATACTGTTCGCGCGCCGCCCGCGCGATGGTCGTCTTGCCGCCACCCGACGGCGCGGACAGGACGACGATCCGGGGCCGTGCCGTCACTCCAGATTCTCCAGCTGCTCCCGGAACTTCTCGAGGTCCCCCTTCATCGCGATCACGGTCTGGGTGATCCGTGCATCATTGGCCTTGGAGCCCATCGTGTTCACCTCGCGCAACAACTCCTGCGCCAGGAACCCGAGCTGCTTGCCGATCGGCTGATCCGAGTTGAGCGCCGCGCGCGCTGCCTCGACGTGAGCGCGAAAGCGCACCAGCTCCTCAGTGATGTCAACGCGGTCGGCGAGCAATGCGATTTCGATGGCCAAACGCTGCTCATCAACTGTGGCGGCCGACGTCAGCTCGGTAATGGCTTGTTTCAGCCGCTGATGCTCTGCCTTCAGCCGTGCTGGTGCCTGCGCCTCGATCTCGCGGGCCGCACTCTCGAGCGCATCGAGCCGCTGATTCAGCTCGATCGCGAGCGCCCGACCCTCGCGCTCGCGCATCGCCACCACGTCGTGCGCCGCTCGTTCCACGATCGGCTTGACGTCAGCCCACTGCACGGCGTCCTGATCGCGGCCATTCACCGCCGTCAACACGTCCGGATGCCGGGCGACGAAGGCCAGATCCACCGTCCCCCTGAGCTTCAGCTTCTTCTTGAGCTGCTGCGCGGCCGCAAGCACCTGCTTCGCGCGCGACAGGTCGACGGCAACACCGCGCTCCGTGGCCGGCCCATCGACCCATCGCGCGGTGACCGCCACATGCCCGCGCTCCAGCAGCTGGCGCAGTCGCTCCCGCATCTCGATTTCGACGCCGGCGAGATCGGCCGGCAACTTGAGCTGCGGGTTGAAGTAGCGGTGGTTGACGGTGCGGATGTCCACCCGCAGGCGTCCCCTCCCACTTGAGACTCGATCCTCGGCAGAGCCGAAGCCTGTCATGCTGCGCGGCACAAGTCGTTAAATGTAGTAGGGGAAGCTAGTTCGTGAAGAACCAGCGGGCGCCATACTGCTGCACGCTCTTGGGAAAGCCCAGCCCCGCCACGTAACTCGAGCGCATCACGTTCATGTTCTGGATGTACCAGAAGATCGTGACGCCGGCGAGCTGCAGCTCGAAGTTCGTGTCGACGAAGCTCGCGCCACCCATGGCGCGCTGGATCCCCGCGGTATCGGCGCCGCCCAGCGCCCATCGGCTCCAGGATTCCATGGCCACCTCACCGTGGAGCGCGAAGATGCCGCTCTTGAAGACGCGCCAGAATTTGGAATGGAAGGTCGCGGCGATGCGGGCGTGATGCGGCGGCTCGAAGTCGCCACCGCCCACCACCGCATCGAAGTACCAGCCCGACAGCGTGAATCCCGGAAGCACCCGCAGGGACGCGTGGCCGGCGATAAAGTCGGTCGAGGGAGTGGGATGCAGAGCGGTGACCGTCTTGATGCTGCCGGCGAACCCGAGCGGGGTGAATGGATCGCGACGCCCACGCCCGACCTCGATCATGAGTCTCGGGTTGTCGAAGCGCACCCATCCCGCGACGTCATTCGTCTGCTGAAGCGGATCCTTGGCAACAAACATCGCTTGTACGTCGCGTTGCCACGCCGCCTCCGCGCGGGCGGAAAATCCCAGTGGCAGCGCGATGCCGGCTGTGAGATATCCGCGGTCGCCGGTACGTCCACCCGTGTAGCTGGAGTGACGCATTGTGCCGGCCAGCGTGAAGAACGAAACGGGTGACCAACCGGCGCGCGCCTCGAATTGCTGTGGAAAGCCGGCGGCGCCAAGCCGAGCAGTCGCGGTCACATTGGCTCTGCGCCAGGTATTGCTGGCTTCGAGCGTGATGCTCGAGACGGTGCGCGGCGCGATCGTCGTGTCATGGCTGATCCCGCTGGTGGCGAGCGTGGTGCTCAGCCGGTAGCCCAAACCATCCTCACGCTCGGCGACAAACAGGCGCAGCAGCCGCTCGCGACGATCCTGCCGCCACGCGTCCACGCCGTCACCAGCCGTGCGATGCCAACTCGAGCTCGCGATTTGAAAGGAGGCGCCCACGCGCGCGCCCGGCGGCACGTACTCGAACTTGACCCAGAGATCACTCGTCCCGAAGGGCGTGGTCGTATTGCCCACCGGCCCAAGGCCGATGCTGTTCCAGTCGGCGAGGAGTGCGACGCCAAAACCGGAACGTCCGCGCGTCGCATATCCGGCGCGGTAGCCGGCGATGTCATCCACGCCTGTCAGAATCCCGATCTGTGTGGCCGCGGACGTCGACCGGGTGCGAGCCGTGACGAGATAGACGCGCAGCGAGGCTGGAAGCACGATGACGTCGACGCGCTCGAGCGGCGCCAGGGGAATGCGCGCTGGGTCGATATAGATCGAGTCCCGCCCCAGAGGCACGAACGGCACACCATCCCAGTAGATCTCGAGCGCCGCGGGACCACGGCCGCCATACAGGACGATCTCCGCCTGTCCGTACCAGCCCCCCCGCGCGACATACACGCCAGGGATATGGCCGAGGAGATCGCTAAGCGTGCGAACTCGGTTGAAGAGCAACGAGTCGGTGGTGAAGGTGTACCGCGACCCCAGGGGCAACGGGCCCGGCGCGATCGCGGCGGCGAATACGGGCAGCAGCGCCGGCGTGGTATCGCGGGCCGTGGTGTCGCGTTGCGTTGAGTCGTGAGCTGCTGTGGTGTCTCGGCGGGTCGTGTCAGCCTGAGCGGCCGCACCGGACGCCAACGCGCCGGACAACCCGAGCGCGAGCAGACCGCCGCGAATCAAGCGCCCGCGGCGCCAGCGCGTTTGAGCAAGAATTCGGTAAACAGCCGCACGCCGATCGCCGTCGGTCCTTTTGCGTGACTTGGGCCTTCGCCCTCGAGATAGGCTGTTCCTGCGATGTCGAGGTGCACCCACGGAAAGCTGTCCACGAACTCACGCAGGAACCACGCTCCGGCAATTGTGCCGGCCGCGCGTCCGCCCGAATTCTTGACGTCGGCCACGTCGGACTTCAGCAGCTCCCGATATTCGTCCCAGAGTGGCAGCGGCCAGCAGCGCTCGCCGGCGCGCTCTCCGGCGTCGCGCACCTCGGCGAGCAATGCCTCGTCGTTGCCCAACAGGCCGATCGCATGATGGCCGAGCGCGACCACGACGGCGCCCGTCAGCGTCGCGGCATCGATGGCCGCCGCCGGCTTGAAGCGCCGAGCGTACGACAGCGCGTCGCACAGAATCAGACGCCCCTCGGCGTCGGTGTTGATGATCTCGATGGTCTTCCCGAGGTGGCTCTTTACGACGTCGCCCGGTTTGATCGCAGTGCCGGAGGGCAGATTTTCCGTGGCGGGGATAAGGCCAACGACGTTGATCCTGGGCTTCAGGCGGCCCAGCACTTCGAACGCGCCGAGCACGGCGGTCGCCCCCGACTTGTCGAACTTCATGTCCTCCATGTTCGCGGCGGGCTTGATCGAGATCCCACCCGAATCGAACGTGACGCCTTTGCCGATCAGTACGACGGGGGCGCCTGTCCCTCCCTGATACTCCAGTACAATAAACCGCGGTTCCTCCGCGCTTCCTTGGGCGACGGCGAGCAGCGCCCCCATCCCTTCCTTCTTTATCTGCGCGAGATCGAGGATCGTGACGCCGAATTTGTAGGTGGTCGCGAGTTTGCGAGCCTGCTCGCCGAGGAACGTGGGCGTGCAGAGGTTCCCAGGCTGCATTTGCAGGTTGCGCGTGAAGAGGTAGCCAGCAGCCACGGCATCGCCGATGCGCCGGCCGGCCTCGGCGTCCTCTTTGTCGGCCTTGTTGATGACGATTTCGACCGATTCGAGCTCGGGCTTGGGATCCTCGGGCTGCTTCTTGAGCTCGGTGAATTGCCATCCGCCCTGCGCGGCGCCTTCGATCGCCACCTGTACGATCTCGGCGACGCCGAGTCCTCCACGCGCTTCTTTCGCGACCGCTATGGTGACTGTCTTGGTCCCCAGGCTGCGCGCACGTCTGGCGGCTATCGCCGCGCCGCGGCGGATCGAGCTGCGCGTGATCTCGGTCGCTTTTCCAATTCCCACGAGCAGGATGCGCTCAGCCTTGCCTGGGGGGGCGCCGTAAACAAGAAGCGCCTCGTCCTTCTTGCCCTTGTAGTCTCCCGACGCGATGGCACGCTCGAGACTAGCATCCTTGAGCGGGGCTTGATTGTCCGAGACCAGCACTGCCAGGAACGGACTCTCGACGCTCTCAAGAGAGCGCGTGGAGATAAGAGTCTTCACGACAGGTGCTCGATGATGGCGTCGGCGAATGCGGAGGTCGAGACCTCCGTCGCGCCCGGGAGCTGCCGCGCCAGATCGTAGGTGACGTGTTTCGACGCGATCGCGCCTTCGAGGCCGCGGACGATCGCGCGTCCCACATCTTCCCATCCCAGCTCTTCGAACATCATCACGCCCGAGAGGATGACGCTGCTGGGATTCACCTTGTCCTGCCCCGCGTATTTGGGCGCGGTGCCGTGCGTCGCTTCGTAGACGGCGTACCCGTCCCCGACGTTGCCGCCGGGCGCCAGGCCCAACCCGCCGACTTGCGCCGCCGCCGCATCGGAGAGGTAGTCGCCGTTGAGATTGGGCGCGGCGATCACGGAGTACTCGTCCGGACGCAGCACGAGCTGCTGAAACATGGCATCGGCGATGCGGTCCTTGATCATTACTTTGCTCACGTCCTCTTTGCGCTTTGCGCCCTCGGCCTCAGTGACGGTCTGCTCCGCGAATCGCTCCTTGGCGACTTCGTACCCCCAGTCCCGAAACCCGCCTTCCGTGAACTTCATGATGTTGCCTTTGTGAACGAGGGTCACGGAAGGACGCCGCCGCTTGATCGCGTACTGGATCGCCTTCACGATCAGGCGCTGCGATCCGAATTTCGACATCGGCTTGATACCGATCGCGCTGCCGGCGCGAATCTTCGCTCCAAAACGGCGCTGCAGGAATTCGATGAGCGCGTCGGCCTCCGGGCTCCCTGCCTTGTACTCGATGCCGGCGTAGACGTCTTCGATGTTTTCCCGAAAAATGACGATGTCGAGTTTCGCCGGTTGTTTGACGGGCGCCGGGACGCCGGCGATATGTCGCACCGGCCGAATGCAGGCGTACAGATCGAGGACTTGTCGCAGCGCGACGTTGAGCGAGCGAATGCCGCCGCCGACCGGCGTGGTCAGCGGGCCCTTGATGGCGACGCGGTGCTCCCGGATGACGCCGAGGGTCTCTTCGGGCAGCCAGTCGCCCGATTGATTGAAGGACTTTTCTCCGGCCAGTATTTCCCGCCAGACGACGCTGCGCTTGCCACCCGACGTGCGCGCGACCGCGGCGTCGAAGACCTTGGCCGCGGCGCGCCAAATGTCGGGCCCGGTGCCGTCGCCTTCGATGAAGGGGATGATGGGATGGTCGGGAACGATCCAGTGTCCATCGCGGTAGTCGATCTTCGCCCCGACGGCGCCGCCGCGGCGACCTTCAAGCTGGGTTGGCATGGACCCCAGTTTACCACAAAAAGGGGGCTTGCAATATCCGGCGACGGAGGGATCTAAACCGATTTCAGAATGAGCGAATTCGCCTTATTGGGGTGACGGGCGGGAACGGTTGGGGTGGTAGTGCGTAAGACAATTATGCGACTCGCTCACTCTTCGATCGTGCTCAGCCTGATCGCGCTGGTGATCACCGGCTGCGGTGACGGCTCCGGATTGATCGGCATCGCAACCGGAGGCGGTGGCGGCGGCGGCCAGACTACGCGGGCGCTCGCCTTCTTCGTTCAACCGAACTCAGCGACGGCCGGCCAAGCCATTTCGCCGCCCGTCGAGGTCGTCGCGAAGGATTCGTTGGGAAACACGGACAGCACCTTTACGGGCGCTGTCACCGTGTCACTCGCTTCCAATACAGCAGGCGGCTCGCTGAGCGGAACTACGACTACGCGTGCCGCGGCGGGTATCGCCAGCTTCAGGACCCTCGTGATCGATAAGCCCGGGACCTATACTCTGAGCGCATCGACAACTGACGTGACCGTCACCAGCAACGCATTCACGGTCATAACAGCAACCGGGCCGTAACGCTCCGCCCCACCACTAAAGCCGGTAGCCGACCAGCGTTCCCGACGCAGTCCGCAAGAACAGCATCCCAGCGATATCGTCGACCGCGTATACGGGCTCGCGTTCTTTTCCGAGATCGACGCGAGCGCGCGGTTGCGCGCTGTCTTTGTCGATTTGTAAAAGGACGTTGCCGTCTCCGTCTGGCGAGCGCGTCAGCATGAATACGGATCCAGCTACCGACAGCGATGCCTTAAACCGCTTCGTGGCCAGCGCGGCCGCCTGGTTGGAGTAGCCCTGCAGCTGTGCCCCTCCCTGCGTGTACGTGGTGGCGATCTGTCCCATGATGCGGCGTGCATTCGTGTCGGTCGCCGTGCGCGACGCTTGCGCGAAGGCGTCGCCATAGGAAGATGCAGCGGCGCCGTACAGACCGGCTCTGATGGACTGTATCCGATACAGGGCGCGCAGCAGTCCCGGCAACCGTGGAGCGGGATGATAGACCTGCTGCTTGATCTGCCCGTCGCGGCCGAGCACCACGAGATTCTGCGCCGCGATCAGAACAATCCCGGAGGGCCGCAGCTCCATCGCCGTCGGATCTTCCCCGCCCTCCATCTTGATCTCGGCACTCAGCGCGCGATAACTGCCGGCTTGCCGGTCGACGGCATACAACTTGTGATCGCGATTTGCGAACACGTAGAGCGTCGATCCCTCAACGGCATGATGCAGCAGATACCGGTCGGCTTTGTAATCATCGGCGTTGAGCGGCTTCCCGCTTTCGATCGCATCCTTGAACTTGGGTTCCCCAGACGTGAGATCGATGATATTGACTTCGGCGTTGATGGTGGCATCCGGACGCGAAATGTACAGGAGTCCGGCCGGCGTCAGCTCCGCATAATCGAGCTGCCCTTTGATCTTCACATCTTTCTGGAGGCGCACCGTCGCGGTGGCGACATCCAGGACGTTCACGAAGGTGCGTGACTCCGCGTCCACCGCGAGGACTGCCGCGCCCCCGGTGATGAGCGCCTGCGTGACGGTACCGCGCATGCGCAACGGCTTCGGCGCGATGGTCGTACCATCTTCGTAGCGCGCGACGTTGAGACCCGTCTGCACCACGCCGTTCACGATGCGTACGTTGCCCGTCGCTTCGTTCGCCGGCGGCGACTCCGGCAGGATGATGATCCCGTTCGGGTGCTGCACGATGTCGTGCACCCATCCGTCGATGATCGCAGGCTTGGGCCACAACGCCTGACCGTCGGCGAGCCGGTACGCCATCAGCCGGTCGTCGAAGCTCACGTAAATGCGGTCGTTCTTGTCGATCGATTGGTAGAGCCGCACGTGCTTCGCGGGATTGCCGGCGTGCGCCGTCGGCAGCGTCGCGGACCAGCGGACCGCACCCGTCTTTGCGTCGAGCGCGCGCAGTCCCATGAGTGTGTGGACGACGATCACGTCGGGCCCCGCCTGCAGCACCTCGAGCGTGGTGCCTCCTGAGGCCAGGCGCACCAGGCCTTGCATGAGCCCGCCGAGGCCGCCGCGCTTCGGTTCTGTCTGCTGAAAGAGGGACTCACTCACCCAGCGCTGCGTGCCCGTGGCGAGATCGTACAGCGCGACGACCGGTGGGCCGCTCTGGCGCTGGCCGTGCACGAGCAGCGTCCCGGTCTGCGGCATTACTCGTCGCGTGACCACCTTCGTCAGGTTCAGGCGCCGTGAGTCGAAGAGGACGGTGCCGGTGACTGGATCGAAGACGAGGAGGAGTCCCGGGCGCGCCGCCTCCATCAGCAGCGACCCTTCCACCATCCGCACGCTGTCGGCCGGTAATCCGCCGAGCTCGGGCTTCTGCCAGACGATCTGACCGCGCTCGATGTCGACAGCCGCGAGCACATTGTCGGTCGACACGAGGAGCGCGCCCGCTGGGGTGACCTGCTGCCAGCGGATGTCGCCGCTGAATCGTGCCGTCCACACCGGAGTCGCTCCGGTCGGCGCCGGCGTCTGCGCGACAGGGGTCTGGACGACAAATGTGGAAAGGAGTAAGAGGACGGGCGTCAGCGGCATGGAGACCCCTCGTAAGAGAGGCCCCATATCCCCCCATGACGGCGTTTAGCGCAAGTCCTGGGTGGGCGTCCGGCGGCGGAAGCGCATATCGATCAGGCGCTGCGTCTCGATCCGCTTGGTGAACCGCCCGAAGCGATAGGTGGTGATGGCGATGAGCGAGTCCTGGAGCGGGATGCCCGGCGCGATGCTGTGAAAGCGCGTCCGCGCGGTCATCGTGTTCACCTCGGTCAGCGGTGAGCGCTCGGGGTGCGTGAGTGACGTTTTCCGTAAAGCGCAATTCGTACGAGATCGAATCGAGGTACGCCGCGCCGGCGATATCCGCCCATCCGAGCCGCTCCGCCGGCTCGAAATCAACGCGTACCAGCGTCTCGCCCGCGATGGTATCGCGCCCCGCGAGATGGAAGCAATGGTTGTCGATGAACGTCTTGTTCGCGAATTCTTGCAGCACGGTCGTATGCACCAGCAGATCGCCGTTCCAGGGTCCCCATCCCGGTGCGACCACGCGACCGACTTCGTACGGTCGTTCGTCATTGTTGCCGAGCGAGAGGATGTCCACCGTCTTGAGCGTGTCGCCGCGGCGCGTGACATCGCGAAGGGTTCGCTCCAGACGGAAGCGAAACGGATAGGAATCGGCGAACAGCTCGAAGCGGCGCGCGTTCTCCTGCAGTTGGTCGAAGACAGCTACCAGCGCTGGGTCATCGGTGGACTTGGGGGGGCCTGGTGCGGTACACGGCCCGTAACCGATCACGACCACGGGAGGCAGCTGAACGATCAGCGGGTGCAACGCGATCCGAACCGTGGATGGGTCATCACCACGCAGGGCGATCTGGGTGTCGACTGGCGAGAAGCCGATCTGTCGCACGCTTAGGAGATATGTGCCATTTCCCAGATTTGAAAATGCGAACCTGCCATGTGCGTCCGTGAAGATGCGCGCGCCTCCAGGGGACAGCATGACAACGCTGAACGGCAGCGGCTCGCCGGTTTGAGCTAGAATGACGGTGCCGCGGATCGATTGCGCGGCCGCGGTCTGAAGCAGAAAGCCGATTGTAGCGGGGGTCAGCGGAATGCGGCCGAAAATGGAAGATGCCCGAGGAGAGAGTCGAACTCTCACGGGGTTACCGCCGCTCGAGCGGCTGTAGCGATGGCGCGTGCCCCCGCGGCGATCCCGGCGGCGTTCCAGTGGGTGTCGTCGCGCCAGAAGATCAGACCTCCGCCCCTGCGCGCCGCGGCGTCTCGGGCGGCGGCACGGAGCGGTTCCAGCAGATCGACCACCGCGATGCCGCGCGCGCGCATGCCAGCCTCGAGCGCGGCGAAATAGCGGGGCGTTTCCGCCAGGCCCGTGTCCGGCTCTGCGAGCAACGGCGCGTACACGCTGTACTTGTGTGGTGTGAGGACGACGAGCAGCCGCTGCCGCTGCAGCGCGAGCCGGTTCGAGAGCCACGTGAGGCGCCGCAGCACATCCTCGCTCGAGCGGCGTCGGTGATACGTCGCCCGCTCGTCCCCGAGGAACAGCAACTCGGTCCCGCTTTGCAACCGGGTCCGGATCACGTGCCTCGCGGCCGCGTTCGGGAGCACGCGGTCATTCTGCAAGCGTCGATACAGCCGCGCCGCGAACACCTGCAGCGCTGAAACGACAAGGCGATCGCTCACCCACGTCAACGCCCAGCACGTGTATCGCCGGTCCCACACCCCCAGGATCACTCGGCAGCGCAGCTCGCGCGGGTCCGGCAGAGCGGCGGTGATCGGCGGCGGGTCCGCGCTCTCGAGCAACTCGAAGATCACGAGCCCCCCCCCCTCCCGCATGCCCACCTGGGCGGCGAGCGCGCGCACGCGCGCCGGCGCCGGATCGCTGGGCGCCGCGTTGTACACCTCGCGCCCACCGGCGCGGCGATCTGGACGGCCGGGCTCTCCCAGTCGCTCACCTCGGAGCCGGCCGAGAATGAGCTGCCGAACAGAATCGCCGAGACGCTACCGCCCGTCGCGAGGTCCGGCCGGTTGTGATAGCCCAAGCTGTCTGTGGTGAAGACGACGCGGTGATACTCCCGCAAGTCGGGCTGATTGCCGAGGGCCGCCAGGTTGCCGTACACCCGCGGGCGGTCGTAGCGCGCGTTGGGGCGGAACGGTGTCTCGGCCCCGAACGTACGCAACGCCTCCCACACGCGATAACTCACCCGGTCGAGCGGCAGCGCGCGGAGCCCGATGTCCGCCGCGAGCCAGGCCGCAAGCAGGACCGGAACCAGGAACCCCGGTTGCCAGGAGGGGCGCAGCCGGTCGAGGCTCAAAACTGAAAATAGAGGAAAGGGATCCGCTGTCCCGCGTACATCACCAACAGGGACACCGCGAACAGCGCGGCGAGCCCGACCCCCACCGCGCGAGGCCACTGGTGGCTCACCTGCCACGTGTTGCGTCCGGCATGGGCCACCACCGCCGCGACGCCGAGCACGAGCACGAGTCCGATCATTCCGGCGAGCTCCGGACCCGAGGTCCAGGAGAACATCGTCCCCAGCAGGCCGGAGGCCATGCGCCAGTCATTCGCGCGGAACGCCACCCATCCGATGAGGACCAGGAAGAACATCCCGGCGCGCCGCAGCGCGGCGGGGAGTGCGTCCCAGGCCGGCCCCGCCAGCCGGTAGGCGACGAGCAACAGCCCGTGATAGCCACCCCACGCCACGAACGTCCAGCTCGCGCCGTGCCACAAGCCGCCGAGCAGCATCGTGATCATGATGTTGCGATAGGTGTGCCACGCGCCTTCGCGACTGCCCCCCAGCGGCACATAGAGGTAGTCCCGCAGGCAAGTCGAGAGTGAGATGTGCCAGCGCCGCCAGAAGTCGGACGGGTCGGTCGCCTGATAAGGAGAATTGAAATTCTGGGGGATCCGGATCCCGAAGAGATGGCCCAGGCCCACGGCCATATCGCTGTAACCCGAGAAATCGAAGTAGATCTGGTAGGCATAGCCGAGCATGCAGAGCCACGCGCCTGCGGTGGACAATTGTCCGTAGCCGGCCAGCGCGGGGTTGATGATCGCCGCGATGCTGTCGGCGATGATCACCTTCTTGATCATCCCGATCGTAAAGAATGACCACCCGATGTTCCAGGTGCGGCCGGGTTGGTGCTGGTCGATCTCCTCCAGATCCTGCTCGATCTGGCGGAACCGCACGATCGGGCCGGCGACGAGCTGCGAAAATAGCGAGACGTAGCAGGAGAACTCGAAGAAATTCCGCGTCGGCGTGATGGTGCGGCGATAGGCGTCCACGATATACGTGATGGTGTGGAACGTATAGAACGAGATCCCCACCGGCAGGACGATGTCGGGGCCCGACAGGTGGAGCGGCACGTGGAGCCAAGCGGCGACGCTATTCGCCGTATGGAGCCCAAAATTGGCGTACTTGAAGAATCCGAGCAGCGACAAGTCCACCGTGATCGGCGCGATGAGGCACAGCCGGCGCACGCGCGGGTCGTCCCAGCGGGCCAGGCCCAGACCGGCGAGGTAGGCGACGACCGTGGACGTCGCCATGAGGGCGCAGAAGCGGTAGTCCCAGGCGGCGTAGAACAGGTAACCGGTGAGCGTGAGCCAGACGTAGCGGTCGTCCTTGCGCTTGAGCCGCCAGAACACGAGGTAGGTGACCGGCAGAAACGCGAACAAAAACAGCGGGCTGTTGAACAGCATCTCGCTAGTCGGACCGGCGGAACAACGCCGCCACGTCCGGCTTGGTCACCTTCCCATCGCGTTGCGGAGGATCAGCGGGATGCGATCGAACATGGGAAGATGCCCGAGGAGAGAGTCGAACTCTCATGGGGTTGCCCCCGACGGATTTTGAGTCCGTTGCGTCTGCCATTCCGCCACTCGGGCGTGGGGCGGAAATATAGGCCTTCGCCTCTCGTTTACATCCCCCGGCGTCGGCCTCCCGCTCTCAATCCGGGCCGCATCCGCGGCGGTCCCACTTCAGATCCCCCGGCGTCGGCCCTGCGGTCTCAACCCGGGCCGCACCCGCGGGGGGGGCGCTCCCATCTCCCGACGCTCGCGCCGCTCCGCGCGCATCTCGTTCACCCGCTGCATCAACCGCTCGCGCATCTGTTGATAGCGGGCCCGCTGCACGGGATTGAGATACCCGCCCATCTCCCGATCCTCGTCCCTCTCGATCTTGAGCATCTGCTCCCGGCCAGCGCGCATGCCATCCATGAGCTTGCGGACTGAGTCGGCATTGGCCGCCACCCCAGGCTGCATCTGATCGTCGAGCGCACGGCGCCGCTCAGACTGCTGGCGGATGACATCACGCCGGAGCGCGCCGAACCGTTCCTGACTGGCGCGTAGCTGGGCCGCCTGATCGGGCGTCAGCTTCAGCTCCTGCTGCACCCGGTCGCTGAAACGCTTTTCGATCTGCGCGCGCAGCTGCCCGGCTTCCCCCGTGTCACTCGGCTGTTGCGCTCCGAGGACCGGGGCGGCCATGACCGCGAGCGCCAAAAGCCAGAACCTCTTCATCTTCATCCCTCCAAAGAGTGCAGCACGCGCCGCAGCTGCTGCTCATCGAGTTCCCGCAAATCTCCACTTCCCTCCGGCGACACGGGACCGGTGGCACCAACCATCTCATCGAACCGAGCCAACACGTCGCGCAACTGATCGGTCGACAAATCACTCAAATCATCGGCGACAAAATGCGCCGGGTGCCCGCTTGCCTCGTTGACCGGCCACATCTGGTGCAGCGCGAGCCCGCCGCCCACCACAATCGCCACTGCGGCGGCGATCCTGACCCACTGAACGTGAATCCACTCGAAGCGATCAGCTGGCTGTTCGCGCAGCCGCTCCATGACCTTTCGCGCCGTGGCCTCCACGTCGAGGCGCTCCGTCGGTCCGGTACCCAGTCGCTTCGCAGCCGCAATCATGGCATCCTCATTCATTTGACCGTCTCCTTCAATCGCCGCACCGCATGGTGGTAATGCACCCGCGCTGCCCCAGGCGTCGTCGCCAACGCCGCCGCGATTTCTTCGTATTCGAGTCCCTGCTGCGCGCGCAACAGAAACACTTCACGCTGCAGCCGCGGCAGCGCCTTCAAACCCGCCGCCAATCTGGCTTCCGTCTCACTCGCTTCCGCGAGCTCGTGGGGGTCTCCCGTCACGTCGCGGACCATTTCGTCCAACGGAATCACGGCTCGCCGCTTCATGCGACGTCCGAAATCCTTGAGGACGTTTCCGCCGATCGTCATCAGCCAGGTGCGGAACTGACATTGGCCGCGGAACCGGTCCACACTGCGGAACGCGCGGATGAATGTCTCCTGCACCAGGTCGTCCAACTCACTCTCTGGTGCGCCCGCCCCCGTGAGAAACCGCGCTAACGCGCGGGCGTGGCGCCTGACCAACTCGGCCGCCGCCTGTTCATCCCCCGTTTGCCACGCAGCAATGAGCGCGGCGTCGGGGGTCGTCTCGGTGCGCGGCAGAGGTTGTGCCATGAGCTCCGATGCTGGGTGGACGTGGGAAGCGACGGAATATTAAGGGCCTTGTGATCACGGAGACGCAGGGATAGCTTGTGAATTCGAACGATTGTTCGAAATCATGCGACCCTACGATGAGCGTCTAGACCACCTGCTCGCCCGCGCCGCAGGGGTATTCGCGGACAAAGGCTATCACCCCACCACCATGCGCGACCTGTCCGCCGCCAGCGGCATGTCGCTCGCGGGGATGTACTACTACGTCCGCGGCAAAGAAGACTTGCTCGCGCTCATTCAGGAACGCTGTTTCACGCAGGTACTCGACGGCGCGCGCCGGGCCATCGCGAAGGCGAACGATCCGCACGAACGGCTCCAGGCGTTCATCCGGCATCACGTGGCGTTCTTCGCGCAACACATGGCCGAGATGAAGGTGTTATCGCACGAGGCGTCGCCGCGCGGCGTGCTCGCGATCAAGCGGCGCTATGTCGATCTGCTGGAGTCCATTCTCAAAGACGCGGCACCGGAGCAGACGCGCGCCGATCGCAGCGCCGCGACGTACATCCTGTTCGGCATGATGAACTGGATCTACAACTGGTACGATCCCGCCGGCGAAATCGATCCCGGCCGGTTAGCCGATCTCATGACGAGCATTTTCCTCGGCGGCTTCGTCGAGGCCTATCCGGAGGCTAAGTAATCATGGCGACGATGACGGAACCGCAGGTCAAGACACTGGTGCAGTACCGCACGGAAGATGGTCTCGCGATCATCGAGCTCGACGATCCGCCGGCGAACACGTACACCTACGACATGATGCGTCAGCTCGACGAAGCCATCCTGCGGGCGCGCTTCGACGACACGGTCCACGTGATCGTGCTGCGCGGCCACGGTGACAAATTCTTCTCGGCTGGAGCCAACATCGGCATGCTCAATAAGGTGACGCCGCGGTTCAAGTACTACTTCTGTCTCCACGCCAACGAGACGCTGAATCGCCTCGAGCAGACGCCCAAGCTCACGATCGCTGCGCTGAACGGGCACACCGTCGGCGGCGGGCTCGAAATCGCGATGGCGTGCGATCTCCGTCTCGCGAAGGAAAATGCCGGCAAGATCGGACTGCCCGAGGTGAACCTCGGTGTCTTGCCGGGCACCGGCGGCACCCAGCGCCTCGCGCGCATCGTCGGCAAGCCACTGGCGATCTCATGGTGAAGGGCGAGCTGTTCTCGTTCGACAGGGCCAAGGAAATCGGGCTCGTGAACGACGTGCTCGACGCCAAAGACTTCTGGGAGCAGGTCCTCCTGTATGCCAAGCAGTTCTGCCCGCCGCACAAGGCCTCGAAGGCGGTCGGCCTGATCAAGCGCTCGGTGCAATCGGGCGCCGAGGTGCCCTTCGAATCCGGCCTGGCGATCGAGCGCGAATTGCAGCAGCAACTGTTCCAGAGCGATGACGCCAAGGAAGGCATCGCGGCCAGTCAGGAAAAGCGGATGGCGGAGTTCAAGGGGAAGTGAAGACCGACCTCTTCATTGACAACGAGTGGCGGCCGGCCACTTCGGGGAAACGCTTCCCCGTCGTGAACCCTGCGACCGAAGAGGTGCTGGCCGATGTCGCGGCGGGGGATGCGGCGGACGTCGACAATGCGGTGCGCGCGGCGAAGGCCTGCTTCGAGTCCGCCGCCTGGCGCGACCTGTCGGCGCGAAAGCGCGGGCGGCTGCTGTTCAAGGCCGCGGATCTGCTCGAGGCCCGCCTCGACGAAGTCGCGCGGCTCGAGACGGCGCAGAACGGCAAGACGCTGTTCGAGTCGAAAATCGAAATCGGAATGACCGTCAACACCCTGCGCTACTACGCGGGGTGGGCGGACAAGATCGTCGGCGACACGCTGCCCGTCGAAGGGCCGTTCTTCACCTACACGATTCGCGAGCCGATCGGCGTCGTGGGCGCCATCGTCCCCTGGAATTTCCCGCTCAACATCGCGAGCTGGAAGTTCGCGCCCGCCCTGGCCGCCGGTTGTACCATCGTCTTAAAGCCCGCTTCCGAAACGCCGCTCACCGCCCTGCTCTTCGCCGAGATCGCACTCGAGGCGGGGCTGCCGGCCGGTGCCTTCAATGTGATCACGGGTGGAGGCTCGACCGCGGGCGCGGCGCTCGTGCGGCATCCTGATGTCGATAAGATCTCGTTCACCGGCTCGACCGAGGTCGGCCGGCAGATCATGAAAATGGCGTCCGAGACCAACAAGCGCGTGACGCTCGAGCTGGGCGGTAAGAGTCCCAACATCATCTTCGCCGACGCCGATTTGAAAGCCGCCGTGCGCGGAGCGCAGACCGGGATTTTCTACGGCAAGGGCGAGGTGTGCGCGGCCGGATCGCGCCTGCTCGTCGAGAAAGCCGTGCACGAGCAAGTCGTCGAACAGCTCGCCGAGGGCGCGAAGAAGCTGACGCCCGGTGACCCGCTCGATAAGAACACGCGGATGGGAGCCTTGGTCTCGAAGAAGCAGCAGGAGACCGTGCTCTCTTACATCAAGAAAGGCGTGGACGAGGGCGCAAAACTTGTAGCGGGCGGCAAGGCCGCAAAACCCAATGGCAAGGGTTATTACGTCGAAGCAACCGTGTTCGACGCCGTCCAGCCGGAGATGACGATCGCACGCGAGGAGATTTTCGGACCGGTGCTCGCGGTGCTCACGTTCGACGATTTCGAGCAGGGCATGAAGCTCGCCAATCAGACGATTTACGGCTTGGCCGCCGGCATCTGGACGAAGGACATCCAAAAGGCGCATCGCGCCGCTAAGGCGATTCGCGCCGGTACGGTGTGGATCAACTCCTACAATTCGTACGACTCCGGCGCGCCGTTCGGGGGGTTTAAAGCATCTGGATTTGGCCGAGACCTCGGACGGGAAGCGCTGGACGGATATCTCGACACGAAGACCGTTTGGGTCGGATTGTGACCGAAGCCTTCATTACGACTGCGCTGCGAACGCCGGTCGGCAAGCACGGTGGGGCGTTGGCGGGCATTCGACCGGACGATCTCGCCGCGATCCCCATCAAGGCCGTTGTCGAGCGCTCAGGCGTCGATCCCCAATCAATCGATGACGTGATTCTCGGCTGTGCCAATCAAGCGGGCGAGGACAACCGGAACGTCGCACGCATGGCCTTGCTCCTCGCCGGTCTTCCGGTCGAAGTGCCCGGCCAAACCGTGAACCGGTTGTGTGGCTCGGGCCTACAGGCCGTCGCGAGCGCCGCGCAGGCGATCAAGGCGGGCGAGGGCGAGACCTTCGTCGCCGGCGGCGTCGAGAGCATGACGCGCGCGCCGTACGTGATGCTCAAACCCTCCGAGCCGTTCAGTCGCAAGACGCCCGAGGTCGCAGATACGACCGTCGGATGGCGGTTCGTGAATCCGCGGATGAAGCAGGAATGGACGATCTCGCTGGGAGAGACGGCGGAGGTCGTCGCGGCTCGCTATAAGATTTCGCGCGCCGAGCAGGATGCGTTTGCCGTGGAGAGCCAGCAGCGCGCGGCGCGGGCGCTCAAGGAGTGCGTGTTCACGAACGAGCTCGTGCCGGTGACGCTCCCGGACGGATCGACGTTCGCGAAGGACGAATACCCGCGCGCCGGCACCACGCTCGAAGCGGTCGCCCAGCTCAAGCCGGCGTTCAGGAAGGACGGGACGGTGACGGCGGCGAGCTCCAGCGGGATCAATGACGGCGCCGCTGCTCTCCTGGTCACCGGAACCGGAAACAAGCCGCTCGCTCGTATTCTTACCACAGCTGTCGCAGGCGTGGATCCCAGCTGTATGGGCCTCGGGCCGATTCCGGCGACGAAGAAAGCCCTCAAACGAGCCGGCCTCACAATCGATCAAATCGATCTCGTCGAGCTGAATGAAGCATTTGCCGCGCAGGCGATTGCCTGCATCCGCGAGCTGAAGCTCGACCCCGCGAAGGTCAACATCTACGGCGGCGGTATCGCGCTCGGTCATCCGCTGGGTTGCACCGGCGCGAAGCTCTTAACGACGTTGGTTCACGCCTTACATCGTACGAAGTCTTCTTACGGTTTAGTCAGCATGTGCATCGGCGTCGGCCAAGGGATCGCGATGATCGTGGAGCGCGTTTGATGGCCGCTTACGAGCGGGTGCTCGTCGAGGTCAAGGGCCACGTTGGCACGGTGACGCTCAATCGGCCGGAGAAGCTCAACGCCTTTGATCCCGAGGCGTGTGACGATCTGATCGAGGCGTTGCGCATGCTCTCCACAGCCGACGCGGTGTGCGTCATCGTCATTACGGGCGCCGGGCGGGCATTCTGCGCGGGTGCGGATCTCGGCGTGCTCGGCTCGCGCGGAGAAGAGCTCGTGCGTGCCGGCAAAGACATCGCGCTGACGATCCGCAACGCACCGAAACCGGTGCTCGCGGCGGTCAACGGACCGGCGGCCGGCGGCGGCGCCAACCTCGCGCTGGCGTGCGACTACCGCCTCGCGTCCGATCAAGCATCCATCGGCCAGGTATTTCACAAACTGGGGATCGGGCCGGATTGGGGCGGCAGCTATTTCCTGCCCCGTCTGACTGGCATCTCCAAGGCGCTCGAGCTGGTCTGGAGCGCGCGCATGGTCCCGGCGGCCGAGGCGTTGGCACTCGGACTCTTTGATCGGGTGGTTCCGCAGGCGACACTCGCCGCGGAGACGATGAGCCTGGCCGAGCGATGGGCGGCGATGGCGCCGCTCGCCGTGCGGAAGACAAAGGAAGCGTTGTACCGCTCCGAGCACTCCACGCTCGAGGAGATGCTCGACGTCGAAATCGCCGATCAACAGGCATTGTTCGCTACACCAGAGGCCCGTCAACTGATAAGGAACCGCTGATGGTCCGCAAACTCCACAACTTTGACGACTGGATCGACTACTTCAAATACTGGCAGGACTCGATCGGACTTCCCGAAGGTGCGATTCGCGCCTTCAAGTTCGAGGCAAAGTTCGGCGACCCGGAAGTGCCCCACATCGAGTTTGGGCATTACAAGGGCCAGCGAAAATGGCCGACGATCATGCACATCCCCGATCAGCGCATTCGTGATGCCCTGCTCAATCTGATTGTGTACCAGGGAGACACGGAGTTCGCGTCCGTCGAGCAGCAGCGCAACCTGCTGCAACACGCGCCATCGGACTACGACCTGTTGTCGCTGCAGCGCGTGATGACCGAAGAGATGCGGCACGGCTGGCAGATGTCCTACCTGCTCTGCTCGCACTTCGGTGATGAAGGCAAGCGCGAAGCGGCAAAATTACTCGAGCGCCGCGCCGATGAGGGCGAACGCCTGCTTGGCTCGTTCAACGAGATCGTCGACAACTGGCTCGACTTCTTCACCTACACCCAGTTCATCGATCGCGACGGCAAGTTTCAGCTCAAGATGCTGTCGGTCTCGGCATTCGATCCGCTGTCCCGCTCGATGGGGCCGATGCTGAAAGAGGAGTCCTATCATCTCGGCACGGGCAACAACGGGCTGCTCCGCATCGTCAAGGCGGGCAAGATGCCGGCTGAGGTCATCCAACGCTTCTTCTATAAGTGGATTCCGACGGCGTTCGATCTGTTTGGCACGGACAACTCATCGTCCGCCCACTGGGCCTATATCTGGGGTCTCAAAGGCCGCTACGACGAGCGCGAAAGCGGGGGGAACGGAGAGCCGGATAAGAGCAAGCTCAATGAGCTCGCGCGCAATCTCTATCGTCAAGAGATCGTGAAGCTCGTCGAGCGGCTCAACATTTTCATTCCCGAACGCGACCGGCAGCTCAAGGTTCCTGATCTCAAGTTCAATCGGCGGATCGGGATGTATGCGCATCAGCATTTCACGGTCGATGGGGAGCCGATCGACGCGGCGAAGTATCCCGCGTACCTGGAATCGGTGCTGCCGCGTCCCGAAGACGTGGCCATCGTGCACGACATCGAGAAAGAGCCGGACTGGATCGAACCGAAGAAGGCCGACAGCCTGCAGCAGTGAAAATGGTTCCCCTCGTCATCGCCCATCGAGGGGCGTCGAGCGTCGAGCTCGAGAATTCCCTTGCCGCCTTTCGGGCGGCGGGTCCGTTAGGCGCTGACGGGATCGAGCTGGACGTGCACAACACGCTCGACGGCGAGCTCATCATTCATCACGACCCATCGGTGCTCGGCCTGCCCATCGCGCAGGCGCGAGCTGGCGATCTCGCCATGCTGCATCTCGCGAACGGCGAGCCAATCCCCACATTGGCGCAGGCGCTCGACGCCATAGGCCCGCGACTCAAGGTGTTCGTCGAGATAAAAGTCCTCGATCCGCGCTGGGACGATCGTCTCCTCGAGACACTGGACCGCGGTCCGAATCCCAAGGGATACGCCATTCACAGCTTCGCTTTTCACGTCGTCCGCCGGTTCGCCGAGAAGCGGCCGGACCTGCCGCGCGGCGTCCTGTCCGACGTCGAGACGCGCAATCCCAGGCGGACACTCGAGGATGCCCGCGCCCAGACGCTGTGGCAGGAGCGCAAGATGCTGGACGAAAATCTCGTCCGCACGGTCCACGATCTCGGCGCGCAGATCATCGCCTGGACGCTGGACAGCCCGTCCGACATAGAGCGATTCGTGCGCATGGGTGTCGATGGGATTTGCACGAATCATCCGGAGCGCGGCCGCAGGATCGTGGATGCTCCCCGGGCCGCATGAAGTCCACCCTCGTCGCGGTGATCGGCGCGGGCACGATGGGTCACGGCATCGCGTATGTGGCCGCGCTCTCGGGCTGTGACGTTCGTCTCACCGATGACCGTGCTGACGTTCTACCGCAAGCAAAAGCCAAAGTCGAGGCTCTGCTCGCCGGCGGTGTGAAACGGGGCAAACTGAGTGAGGCAGACGCGGCGGCGGTGCGCCAGAGATTGCAGACCGAGCCGACCGTCCGGAACGCGATCGCCGACGCCGATGTCGTCATCGAGGCCATCGTTGAGGACCTGGCGATCAAGCAACGGCTGTTCGCCGAGATCGAGCGTGCCGCGCCGGCCACTGCGCTGCTCGCGACCAACACATCCTCGCTGTCGATCGCGCAGATTGCCGCCGCGATGAAGCAGCCCGGCCGGTTGATCGGGATGCACTTCTTCAATCCGGTGCACGTAATGAAGCTCGTCGAGGTTGTCACCCACGCCGGCGCCGCCGCCGAGCGAGCCGTGCAGTTCGCGCGCCGGCTCGGCAAGGAACCGATTGTCGTGCGCGATTCGCCCGGTTTCGCATCCAGCCGCCTCGGTATCGTACTTGGTCTGGAAGCGATGCGCATGCTCGAACAGGGCGTCGCCAGCGCGGAAGACATCGACAAGGCGATGGAGCTCGGCTACAACCACCCGATGGGACCGTTGAAGCTCACCGATCAGGTCGGTCTCGACGTGCGACTCGCCATCGCGGAGTATCTCCACGCCACACTCGGCAAGCCGCACTACGAAGCGCCCAAGATCCTGCGCGAGAAAGTGAAGAAGGGAGAGTTGGGCAGGAAGACGGGAAAGGGGTTCTACACCTGGAGCGACTGAGTCGCATCACCGACGTGCACATCCACATCCAGCCATGGCGCGACCTCAAACCCCAAGTCCAGGAGGCGATGCGCAGGGGGAAGGAATCCCATTGGGATTTCCTGCTGTCCCTCATGGACGATCCACGCGCGCTGCTCGACGTCATGGATCGCGCCGGCGTGTGGCGCGTGGGACTCGTCAACTATCCGAGTCCCGATGTGATGGGGTTCGACGATTCCACGAACACGTTCGCCGCGAAGTACGCCCAGGCGAATCCCGAACGGCTGATCGCGTACGGCGGCGTGCATGCCC
>Ga0209239_1000290_pt1 | contig 28652 bp, 36 predicted proteins | sample GraSoi013_2_20cm_FD_185824 | JGI IMG/M metagenome (GOLD analysis project Ga0209239, IMG submission 185824) | Grasslands soil microbial communities from the Angelo Coastal Reserve, California, USA - Sample 10_02_2013_2_20cm (SPAdes) (version 2) | ecosystem: Environmental > Terrestrial > Soil >...
GCTTGATCGACACCGCGGTGCGGGGACTCCGCGGCCTTGGGTATCGCAACGCCGGCACGGTCGAGTTCCTGCTGCACGACGGCCGCTTCACGTTCAACGAGGTCAACGCCCGGCTCCAGGTGGAGCATCCAATCACGGAAATGGTGACCGGGGTGGACTTGGTGAGACAGCAAATCCGGATCGCGGCGGGGGATGGCCTCGAGGTCTCCCAGGCGGAACTCACCCGCCATGGGCACGCGATTGAATGCCGCATCAACGCCGAAGATCCGATCCGCAATTTCCTTCCGTCTCCCGGTCGCGTGGTTGGCTACCGCGAACCGACCGGCTCGGGCGTCCGGATCGATAGCGGCGTCGCGGCAGGCTCGGTCGTCCCACCGTACTATGACCCGCTCATTGCGAAGTTGATCGTCCACACTCGGAATCGGGGGCAGACGATCGAACGAATGCGGCGAAGCATCGAGGCCTACGAGATTCGAGGGGTGCTGACGAACCTTCCGTTCCACCGCGAGCTTCTCCAGCGGCGCGAGTTCGTCCGCGGGGACCTGTGGACGACGATGGTCGCGGACTTGCGGATCGCGGCCCGCCTTCGGAGTCGCGGCCCATGGGAGGAACGCCTCGCGGCGATTGCCGCAGGCCTCGTCGCGAGCGGTCAGTTGGCCCGCGGCGCGACATTCCCGCTCGAACGGCTCTCGGTCGCGAGGTGGGCGCTGGCGGGGCGGCGGGAGCGGCTTTCGGGAGGTGGCCATGCGGTTTCGCCTCGACGTCGATGGTGAGCGTCGCGAAATCGAGGTCGAAGCGATCGGCGAAAGCTTTGTCATTCGGATTGAAGGCGCAACGTATCGGGCCCGGGCGCGACCCGCGGCGGACGCCGTCGACGTTCGAATCGGGGCGAAACGGTATCGCCTTCGAATCCAGGGAAACCAGGTGATCCTCAATGACCAAGTCCACCGTCTGCGGATCGTCGACATCTCGGAAGACAAAGGCGTCGCGGTCGAAGGTCGCCCGGCTGGCCAGGGTGCGGTTGTGGACGTTCGCTCATCGATGCCGGGCCGCGTCGTCCGAGTCGCCGTCGGCGCGGGAACCCGGGTCCACCGCGGCCAGACGCTCGTGATCTTGGAGGCGATGAAGATGCAGAACGAGATTCCCGCGCCGGGAGACGGCGTGGTGCGTCAGGTCGCCGTGGCGGAGGGCGAGACGATCACGGCGGATCGGGTCGTCGCGTCGATCGAGCTGGGCGGACCGTCGGCGTCGTGAGCAGGTGCCGGAGGCGCTCCTTTTTCGATCGCAAGTAACGAACGTTCGTCGCGGTGGCGGGCACCTGGAGCGGAATGCGTTTCGTCACCTGGACACCGTACGCGCGGAGCTCCTCGATCTTCGCGGGGTTGTTCGTCATGAGCTGGATCGACGTCACCCCGAGGACCCGAAGCATGCAGGCGGCACACTTGTAACTCCGCAGATCCGCCGGGAAGCCGAGGACTCGGTTCGCATCGACCGTGTCGAGACCGTGGTCCTGGAGGTGATACGCCGCGACCTTGTTCACGATCCCGATGCCGCGGCCCTCCTGGGCGAGGTACAAGAGGACGCCTTGCGAGGCTCCCCCGATTCGCTTCATCGCGGCATCGAGTTGCTGGCCGCAGTCGCACCGCTCAGAACCGAAGACATCGCCCGTCACGCATTCGGAGTGGAGGCGCACAAGGACGTCGGGCTTCCCCGCGACGTTCCCTTTCACGAGCGCCACGTGCTCTTCGCCGGTGAATGGGCAGACGAAGGCGTGGATCCGGAAGTTCCCGTAGCGCGTCGGAAGCCGAGCCTGGCTTCCGAGGAGAATGTTGTCGCAGAGTTCGGCTTCGAAGCGAGGCATGGCCCGGCGTTCCGACGGTTCCGGCGTATATAAGAATACAGGTAGGCACCAACAACGCGGTACCCTCAGGCGCCCCCTGCAGGCGCGTTCAGTCCGGCAAATGGGCCGCGATTAGCGCCGGCGCTGCGCCGATCGCGGTCGCCGTCTCCAGGGACAGGCCTCGCCCGGTGAGATCGAAATGGTAGCGGCCGAGGGGATACACGTCGCGGTCATCGAGGCCCCGCGGTCCCAGTCCGAAGACGAGCAGGATCGACGTCCCGTGCTTCAGGAGCCCGGCCAAGAAGGCCGCGGTGCTCGCCTTCTTCGGATCCGGTCGGTTCGTGGTCACGATCGCTTCGCCCAGTTGGGGCGGGAACCCTCGCTTCGGGAACTCGAATGTCTGGAAGCGGCCGAGATGCGCTAACTCCCGCAGATACTTCCCCGCTTCCCCGATGCTCGTCGTGCCGGACACCCAAGCGGCCACGCTCTCCGGCGTGCTCAGCTCTTTCTCGAACGGGAACCCGAACGTGGCGAGGTTCGCATCGAACGCGAGGGCGATCGGTGCCGCGCGCGCAATCGCCCGGCGGTGGGCCTCGGCGAAGCGAACCGGGTCGTACGAATTGTAGAGGCCGAGGGTGATCCGGCCGCGTGCCACCTGACGAGTATGGCTGTCGCCTTATTTCGCTATGGAGCCGACAGGAAGGCGTAACGCCGCTAGCGCGCCGCGGGAGCTTCATCCCTCTTCGACGGCCTTAGAGCGGACGCGGCCGCATAAAGCCCGCCGAATGCCAGGGCGATAGTCAGAGAAATTTCCACGGTGTATGCGGTCACCGGGCCGACGAATCCGAATCCGGTCACGGAAAACGCCCAGAGAGCGATGGAGGTGGCGCCATAGAGACTCAAGAACATCCAAGCGAACCGATGGAGAGCCGCGGTTGCTTCCCGGGGAAATCGGTTTCGGACGAGCATGTTCTCCGCATCTCCAGAAACTGTCGGAGCGAGATAAATCTGGCTTTTCAATTATCGGCGGGCCGAATTCGGAGGACCGTCAGTCATGTTCATAATCCGGCTCTGATTCGGGAGTTCGTCCATGGAGATGTTCTACTACACGATTGACGGGGGTCGCCTCGCCGGCCTTCCGGGCCCCGCGTTCATGGAGTGGGACTTTGCCCGCCTGCGGAAGATGGGGTTTTCCGTCGTCGTGAGTCTCGAGTGTGACCGCCTGAACACGTTCGAGATCGAGGAGGCGGGCTTCGAGCACAAGAAGATCTGCGTGGAGGATTTCACCGCCCCGACCCTCGATCAAGTCGACGAGTTCGTGGCCTTCGTCGACTCCAAGATTGCCGAGGGGAAGAAGGTCCTCGTCCATTGCTACGCGGGTCGCGGCCGGACCGGGACGATGCTAGCCGCCTACCTGATCCACCAAGGGATGTCGTCCGATGCCGCGGTGCGCGAGATCCGCGAGCGGGCGGACAAGGCCTACGGGACGGTCCGCGGCGTCATCGAGCCGGATCAAGAAGAGCGGCTACACCAGTACGACAGACGTCTCAACAATCACTGAGCCCCGTGCCTACTTGAGCTCGACGAGCTCCTCGCCTTCCCACCGGTATCGCTTCTGCTTCCTCTTCTTCGGGACGCCTTTCTGCAAGAGATACCCGATGAGAATCGGCAGCCCGATCGTCGCATCAACGAGGCTCTGGGCCATCTTCGCGTCCTTGTGGAACTTGCCCCACGACTGGCTCTCCTCGAAGGTGCAGCCGCTCAGGCCGCCCCACTGCGGCACGTCGGTCGTGATCTGGGCGGCGTACATGTGCGGGTTTTCCGGGTACCCCATGACCTCTTGAATCACCTCGACCTGGGAGATGTAGTTCTTCGGCGTGCCGCCGCCGACGTAGAACACGCCGGTCCGAGGCGACTTGAGCTTGACCTGCGCGATCTCGTAGTTGTCCTTGATCGAGTCGAGGGCGATGGGCTCCTTGCCTTTCTTCACGCGGTCGTGATGGTGCTTCGCCAGCGCAATGCCGATTGACGAGTCGTTGAGTGCGGGCACGAAGTACGGGATTCCTTTACGATAGCACGTACCGACCAGGCTGTTTGGGTCTTTCGAGGCGATTTTTCCCATGTCCCAGAGGATTTCGCGGCTGCTGTACGGCCGCGGTTCGAGCGAATCCGCGAGCGCGGCGATCTCGTCGTCGCATTCTCGGAACAGGGACTCGTCGGCCAGGGTGTCGTACACCCGATCGAGGAAGTGCTCTCGCAAGACGATGTCGTCCGCGTCCGGGGACGAACGGTAATGGTGGTATCCGTGCGCCTCGTAGAAGTCATGGTAGGCAATCGCGCCCGTCGTCACGACGACATCAACGAGGCCGAACTCCACCATGTCGCGCATTACTTTCTTCAAGCCTCCCGGCGTGAGGGCGCCCGCCCCGCCGAAGAAGACGGTGCACTTCGGGTCCGTCATCATGTTCTCCAGGACGGAGGCGCAGAGGCCCAAAGTCCGCGCCTGGAACGAGATGTGCTTGTAGCCGTCGACGAGGTCCGCGATCGTCTCCGTCTTCTCGAGGTCCAGGTGTTCGATCGGGACCGAGGTGAGATCCGCCTTCGTCGGCTTCTTATCCGCCATGCGCGGCGCTATGCGGCGCCCCGCCAAAAGGCTTCGGTCGCCTAGGCCTTCTTGCGGCCTTCGACGGCCTCGGCGATCGCCCGAGCCTTCTCTTTCGGCCTCGAGCAAACCGCGTACTCATCGCCGTCGAAGAACACATCGAGGTCCGGATGTTGCCGCTGGATTTCCTGGATTCGTTGCATGATGTCCTTGAGGGTGATCGACTCGTCGTTCGGGTCGATCCGCATGATAATCCGCTTCTCGCTCTCCGTCCCCAAGGCCCGCCCGCCCTCCGGACTCCGTCGAGACCATCAGATTCGTCCGGCCGTATAAATACTATTCCGGGGCCGAACCGGCCTGGCACACGTCCGCCTTCACTGGGCCGACACCTTCGATGCTGATTATTCAACGCCGGCCAAGGAGTCGAGTCGCCGCTTGAAACGGCGAAACAACAGCACGTTCGTCGCAAGGCCAACACCGAAGAGCGCATTGATGATCACTATGTCCCTCTTGGCCAAGTCCGGCCTCGACGACCAAGTCCAAAGCAACTCGACCGCTGCAAGGCTGAGTAGGGCAGCGCTGACGACGACGAGGATTTTGAATGCCTTCACTGGCTCGCGTAAATCGCTGACGGAGAGCGCTTCGCGCATGCCGGTCCCGCATCATCTCGACTCGGCATATGGGTGTCGCTCCTGAACCGGGGCCAGAACCGGACGCTCCCTGGCGAGGCTGAAGTGTCGTACCGTCCGACGCCTTCGTAAATCCTATTCCGGCCCGCGCGCTCCCGGAGGCCGTTGCGTCCCTGGAGCCCGGCTAGATTGTTCGATGATATTGAGGTGGCTACGATTAAATACCCTCTTGTCTCGTAGCGAGTCCCAACCGGTTCTTCCGGGTCGGTCGTGCTAGTGATGCTCAGGGAGGCACAGGCCCGATGGCGGTGAAGCCTGCGGAGGGCGCCGTCTCGCAGGTCTGCCGCGTGTGCGGAGGCGAAGTCAATCCGCACGGCGAGTGCGTGGTCTGCGGCACGAAACAATCCGATCCGCCGAAGGCGGACGACAAAGGCTCCACCACCTGGCTCAAGGGCGATTCGGACGGTGGACTGAATGCGTGGATCGGTGCCTCCGTCTCGGGGGGCGATTCGAAGGATGACGCGCTCCGGAAGTGGTTGGCCGGCGAAGATACGGCGTTCCAGGACTGGATCGGCGTTCCGACCACCAGCGGCGGCGCGAAGGCGTCCCGGACTCCGGCCGAGCGGGTCTCCGATGACAAAGTGCGCGAGCTGAGGACGAAGGCCCTCGAGGTCGACGGCCTGCATGCCGAACTCGAGGCGATGCGCTCTACGCTGAACCGCGAACTTGTGAACTTCCGGCAAGGAAAGTTCGATCCGGTCAAGTACATCGAGGAGACCGCGAACCTCTCGAAACAGCTGCAGACGGAGATCGCGAAGCGACGGGAATTGGAGCAGGACATCGAACACATCAAGAAAGGCTCGATTGCCGTCATCAAGTACGTCAAGACGCAGCAGCTCAAGGCGGGCGGCTCGCCGGAGCTCAAGAAGCGCCTCGATCAGGAGACGAAGGCCCGTCAAACCCTCGAGGCCGACGTCGGCGAGCAACGGTCCGTGAACGAGCAGCTGCGCAAACAACTCGAGTCCGGCCTCGGGAAGATGAAGCCGGACCAGCGCGAGGTGAAGAAGCGGGAGCTGGACCTCGTGGAGCGCGAGGCGACGTTCAAGGCGAAAGAGGAGCGCCTCGCATCCTTGCCGGCCGGCGAGGGCGGAGCTCCCAGTGAAGAGCTGAAACGCCGGTTCGAGGAGGAGCTCCGCGAGATGGCGGAAGACTATCTGGCGAAGGAAGAGGAGTTCAAGAAACGGATCATCGGGCTCGAGCAGGAAGTCGGCAAATACAAGATCGAGGACAAAGTCCGGGCGGAGGCGAAGGCCTTCGAAGGCAAGCCGAAGTCAGAAGTGCAGGCCGCGTTTTCGAGGAAAGAGCAAGAGGTCCTGCACAAGGAGAAGATGGTCCTGATGCGGGAACAAGAGCTGCAACGTCTGCAGGCGGACTTGCAGGTCAAGGAGGACGAGATCAAGAAAGTGAAGGAACCGCTCACCTACAAGGAGGAAGAATTGCTACGGCGCGAGGAAGACCTCATGTATCGCGAGAAAGTCCTCCAGGCGGAGCACCGCAAAGTCGAGGAGGCGAAGGCGCAGGGCGGCTCTGTCGAGGAGCTGGACCTCAAGTCGCGCCTCGAGGAACTGAAGAGCACGATCACCACGAAGGAAGAGGAGGTCCGCACGAAGGAGCGGTACCTTCAGCAGAAGATGGAAGAACTCCGGTTGCGGGAGCAAGGCCTCATTTCGGAGGACATCGAGGCCCGGGACAAAGACCTCCAGGTCGAGGTGAAGCAGCAGAAGGTCAAGATGGGCATCCCGCGGCTCGACGACCTGCTGTTCGGCGGCATCCCGTTCGGGACGAACGCCTCCGTGTACGGCCCCGCCTACGTCGGCAAGGAGGTGCTCGTGAGCTTGTTCATGGCGGAGGGACTCAAGAAAGGGGTGCCGGTCCTGTGGATCCTGACCGACAAAGGTCCGACCGAAGTCCGGGAGGAGATGGCCTTCGCCCTTCCCGGATACGAGGAGTACGAGAAGCTCGGGTTGGTCCAATACATTGACACGTATTCGAAGTCGATGGGTGCGGAGGCATCGGATCCGAACACGACGTACATCGACGAGCCGACAGACTATCAGGCCATCCTGAAGGCGGTCGACGCGCGGGCCGCGGAGTGGAAGAAGAAGTACCCGACGTACCGGCTTGCCTTCCGTAGCGTGTCGACGCTCATCGCGTATCTGGACCCGACGACGACATTCAAGTTCCTCCAGCCCTTTGTCGGGCGGCGGAAGCGGGACAAGGCCGTGGCCTTCTACGTGATCGAGAAAGGGATGCACGAGGAGCAGGAGATCCAGATGCTCGGGTCGTTGATGGACGGAAGCATCGAGTTCAAGGTCGAGCAGCTGAAGTCGTTCCTGTGCATCAAGGGCATCTGCGACGTGCAGAGCCGGGGCTGGATCCGGTACACCTACACGAAATCGAGCTTGTCGATCGGGTCGTTCTCGCTGGACCACATCAAGTGATCAGGCGATCTCCGGGGAACGACCTTTCCCGGGTTTGGCGGGTTGCTGCGGGACGTTCACCTGCGGGATCGGGACCGGCGGTGGGAGCCGGAGTTCCCGCGCGAGGATGACCGCCTCCGGGATGCAATTCGACATGATCACGGTGTGAATCTCCTGGGCGACCTCGGGCGGCATCTGGCCCCCGGCGGACCAACTCTTCACGAGCGCCCTCGCGTCGCCTTCCCAGAGCAGGTTCCCTTCGATCTGGATGAGGCCGACGACGGCCTCGGAGGCGTGGTAGTTCGCCGTGAAGCGGAAGTCGACGGAGGCCTGGCGGTCCCCGAGTTCGGAGATGAGGGTGACGGTACTGTTGTGGTCCACTCGCAGGTTCAGCCAGCGGTCCGTCGGCTTCACGAAGCGGCGGCCGTCCACACTGGAGAATTCGAACGTCTTGATCGGCATCGATTCGCTGCATCGAACGAACCGACGCTATTTGAATGTTCGCGGAAGCGCGGATTTTAGCCTCGGCCGACGTTCGGAGCTCGCCATGGTCCTTTGGATCGGCGTCGATGACACGGACAGCTTGCAGGGCATGTGCACGACGTTCCTTGCCGCCGAGATCGTTCGCGAGCTCACGGAAGATTATGACCTGATCGGGTTTCCGCGTCTCGTCCGACTCAATCCGAATGTCCCGTGGAAAACGCGAGGCAACGGGGCAATCTGTCTCCGATTCGGCCGGGGAACCGGTCGGAGGAATCTGATTGGGGAACTTGAAAGTCAACCCGTTTGGTCCTTCGCACGGGCTGAGGGCGTCGATGATCCCGAGCGCGTTCAGTCCCGGATCGCGAACCTCGTCGAGAGACGCTCCGAATTCCGGGAACCGACAACGAACCCGGGCTTCTGCATCCTTTCCAAGCAACCCGCGGCCACCCTGTACTGGAAGGCCGTGCGGCGAATTGTCTCGAAGGAGGAGGCGCTGGCCGCCGTCCGGTCACCGGGCGTCCTCCGCGAGTACAAGAACGGTCGGGGAATCATCGGTTCATTGGCTGCGGCTGCTTGGCGGCCCCACGACCGAACATACGAGGTGCTCTGTTACCGCGACGAATCTCGGTGGAGGACGCCTCGCCTCCTTGAGTCGGGTTCAGTGAGATACATGGACCGGACGTTCACCTCGACCTTCAACAACTACGATTATGAATGCAATCGGATTGTCATTGCTCCACACTCCCCGTGTCCGATTCTCTTCGGGATCCGTGGGGACGATCCCGACGTCCTGCCGTCCGCAATGCGGACAATCAAGGGAGAGCCATCCGCGGGTTGGATGGTCTTCGAGACCAACCAAGGGACCGACGATCATGTGATCCCAGGTCAGGCGGTCGAACCGAAAACGACGGTTCAGGTCGAGAGGGAGGTGTCCGGGCGGCCCCGCTCGATCCGCGGTGGCCATGTCGTCGTCGAACTCAACGACCTCGAAGCGGCCGCGTATGAACCTTCGAAAGGATTCCGAACCGTCGTTCGGGCGCTCCGGCCAGGCGACCGCGTGCGTGTCGTCGGGTCAATCCGGGACCAGCCGAGGACGCTCAACATCGAGAAACTGCAGGTCCTGTCCCTGTCCGAAGAATCTCACAAGCTCGCTAACCCCCTCTGCTTCAAGTGCCAGAAGCGCGCCAAGTCGATGGGGAGGAAGGCCGGCTTTCGCTGCGCTCGGTGTGGCCAACGCTTCCCCGCCTCCTCCGCGATCACGGAACATGTTAGCCGGCCCCTGGAACCGGGTTGGTACGAACCGCCGGTTGGGTCGAGGCGTCACCTCAGCAAGCCGCTCAGCCGCCGACCCGCGCGATCCGGACGCCTCGGGGCAGCTTGACCTGTTCGATCCCGAGCCCCGGGATTCGGAACCGCCGTTCGAGTGCTTGGACGACGAACGAAAGCGTGACCGTGATGGCGAGGAAGATCGCGGTGACGATCGCAAAGATCTCGAACACATCGCCCGCGAAGCCTTCGTGTTGCGCGATGTAGCTGATTTCGCTTTGTACCCCGAGCACGAATAGGAATGTGCTCGCCTTGAAGAGTCCGATGTACTCGTTCGTGAGCGGAGGAATGATCAGGCGGAGCGCCTGAGGCAGGATCACATATCGCATCGCTTTCAACCGGGAGAAACCGATCGCCCTCGCGGCTTCGACTTGGCCCGAGTGAACCGTCTGAAGGCCGGCTCGGAAGATCTCGGCCTGATATCCTCCGGTATTGATCGCAAGGGCGATGATGCCGATGAGAATCCCCTCGCTCGCGTATTGCGGGAGAAACACGATGAAGAACGAGGAGGCGAACAAGATCTGGACGTACAATGGCGTCCCTCGAATGATTTCGACAAATCCGTCCCCGACTCGTCGAACGACATACTTGGTCCCATACCACAACAATGAGAGCACGACCAACAACCGGCGTGTGACCTCGCTGCCCGAAGGGGCCTCCTGCCTCTCTCGCTTCTCGACGCGCATGGAAGCCGCAAACTTAGCGACGGACACGGTTCTGGCGGTCCGAAGCCATCCCACCGAGAAGCCGAGGGCCATCCCGACGACGAACGCGATGGTCGTCGCATACACATTCGTGAAGACCGCGTGCAAGTACAGCGGATAATTGCGAGTGATATACGCGACATCAAGCCCGCGGTTTCCGACCAGCAAGTCGTAGATGTAAACGAGGGATCCAATGATCACGGCGAGGGCGAGCGCGGCGTCGAAGTACCGCCAGCGGTCCCTCAGAAACTTTCGCCAGTTTGTCATGCGACTACCTCAGGATCTTGCTCACGAAAGACCGCGTTCGATCCTCCTTCGGATTTTGGAAGATATCCTCGGCGGTCCCCTCTTCGATGATCTTCCCCGCATCCATGAACAGGATACGGCTCGCGACGTTACTCGCGAACCCCATCTCGTGCGTGACGACAATCATGGTCATGCCTTCGCGCGCGAGCGCCGCCATCACGTCGAGAACCTCTCGGATGTACTCGGGATCCAGTGCGGACGTCGGCTCGTCAAACAACATCGCCTTCGGATCCATCGCGAGCGCCCGGGCAATCGCAACCCGCTGCTGCTGCCCCCCCGAAAGCTCGGCGGGGTACGCGTTCTCTTTGGCCGCGAGGCCCACGCGAGCGAGCAGCTTTCGAGCCTTTTCGATTGCCTGATCGTGGGGGATGCCTTTGACGCGAGTTAGCCCCAGGGTCACGTTCTCGATCGCGGTGAGGTGAGTAAAGAGATTGAAACTCTGGAACACCATCCCTACCTGCTGACGCACCCACTCGTGTCGAATCCCGTGGCGGTTCACATGTACGCCGTCGATGAACACCTTCCCTGAATCGGGTTCCACAAGGAGATTGATGCATCGGAGCAGAGTGCTCTTCCCGGACCCGCTCGGACCGATGATCACGATTGCTTCCGCTTTCTGGACATCGAACGTGATGCCGCGAAGCACATGCAGCGCGCCGAAGTGTTTTTGGATGTCTTCGACTCGGATCATAGAGAAATCGACTCCAAGCCGGGCGTGTGGAACTTTCGCTCGAGGAGCCGGAGTCCCCGGGTCACGGAGTATGTGAGGACGAAATACGTGAGTGCGACGACGGTCCAGACGGCGAAGATCCAGACAATCGGAAACCCGCTGGCGGGGAGTATCCCGAGCAGGTCGCGGCTCTTCGCAACAAGTTCTGTCCCCGAGATCGCCGCGAGGATCGAGGTGTCTTTGATGAGGACCGCGAACTCATTTCCAAGGGGCGGGAGGCTGAGACGAAACGTCTGCGGGAGGATGACGTGCATCATCCCTTGCCACGGCCGTAGGCCTAGCGCCTGGGCGGCTTCCTGTTGCCCCTTGGGCACCGACTGGAAGCCCGCCCGAAAGATTTCAGCCTGGTACGCGGAAGAGTGCATCGCGATCGCGATCGCAGCGAGGCCCACCGCGATATCCCCTCGCCGGAAACCGGAGAGGAAACGGTCCATAATGGGTTGGGGGACCAGGTTGGTGCCGAAGAGAGAGGCGAAGATCACGAGGATGAGGGGTGGGAGCCCCCGGAACACATTCACGTAGAGCGATGCGGGCCACGAAAATACCCGGATTCGAGAGACTCTCGCCCACCCCATGAGAAAGCCAAGGACCACGCTCAGCGGGAGCGTCAGGGCGACGTAGAAGAAAGTTCCAAAGAGTCCGGTGACGTAGAATCGCCCGTAGATCTGCCAAAAGCTGGCACTTACCAGCGAGAACCGGAAGATGGATGGGAGGACGACGAAGACCATCAAGATGCCACCGAGGATCATCTCGACTAAGTGGACGATTGTGAGGCGGGTGACCAGCTTCGGGGGTGCGCGGAGGGGAAAAGCAGCCGCCGTTTCCATCGAGGACATCCCTCATACGGAAGAAAAGAGGAAAAGGTTTGCGACCCAGACTTGAGCCGCAAACATACCGACTCAGAACCACTTGTTCAGGATCGTGTTGTACGTGCCGTCCGCCTTCATGGCGGCCAGTTGGGCGTTGATGACCGGCACAAGGCCGAGGGGATCCCCGTTGGCGACCGCGAACGCGTACAGCTCGTTCGTCAAGATCTCGCCCCCGACCGCGTAGGCGGTCGGATTCGCTGCGGCGATTCCTTGGGCTGCCGGAAGGTCGATGACGACGATGTTGACGACGCCCTGAGAGAGCAGCAGGAGCACGTCCTCGACCGTGGGACGAAGCTCCAGGTGTTTGGCGCTCACCACGTTCTTCAGGTTGTCCTCAACCCAGAACTCGCTTGTCGTGATGGCCTGAGCCCCGATGATTAGCGTCGTCGTGTTGAGCTCCGCAACGGTGCACACGGCGGCGGCACAGTAGGCCGTGTTGTCATTGGCCCGCTTCAAGATCCCTTGGTTCGAAAGATAGTACGAATTGGAGAAGTCCATCGATTTGTTGCGTTCGGCGCCAACGTCCCCGTTCATCGTGATGGCGCCCACGGCGATGTCCATTCGCCCGACGCTCACCGCGGCCAGCAGGGCGGAGAAGTCTCGGAAGTCATTCCACTCGTAACAGAGATTCGTAACCGTATCGCTGCACTCCGTGTAGCCCCAGCCTCGGTGGACAATTGTCTGAATCATCTCAATGTCGAATCCCTCGAGTTGATCGCTCGTCGCATTGCGGGATTCGAACGGCGGAAATGGAGTGTTCGTCCCGAGGAACAGCTTCGAGACTTTCGTCGGCGCGGGGGAAAAGACGAGCCACCCGACTCCGATGCCCGCCCCGAAGACGACGATGGCCACGACCGCGACAATAACGACCGAAACACCCTTCGCCCCCCGCATCGCTTCTGCCGGGGGCGCACCTCCTCCCGCCGCCATGCCGGGTGCAAATGCATGTCACTATTTGAATGTCACCGGGCACGAGAAATGTTGGAACGGGCAACGAACTCGGTTGCAGTGCGGGCGGATCACTTCCCGGCGCGCTTGAAGCATTCCTCGAGCACGTCTAGGCCTGCGTCGAGCACATCCCGCGGGATGTTGAGCGCGGGGATGTATCGCATCGCCGAATCGCCGCACGGGAGCAAGATAAGGCCATGCTGGTACGCGTCCTTCTCAATTGCATCGCGGCGTTTCGGGTCTGGTTTCTTTGAGCGCTTGTCTGTCACGAACTCCGTGGCTTGCATCAGCCCGAGCCCCCGGCGTTCCCCGATGAACTCATACCGTTCGGTCATCTCGTCGAGGCGTCTCGCGAGGTGCTCTCCGACCTTCGCGCTCCGAGCCACCAGCCCTTCATCCTCAATCACGTCCAACGTCGCCAGAGACGCGGCGCATGCGACCGGGTTCCCGCCGAACGTGTTCGAGTGCTTCCCGCTCTCCCGGAAGTCCATCTCGGCGGGATACACGGCCGCACCGATCGGGAGGCCGCCCCCGAGTGACTTGGCCATCGTCAAGATGTCCGGCACCGCCTCCGAGTGCTCGATCGCCCACATCTTCCCGGTCCGCCCAAGCCCCGACTGGACTTCGTCGTCGATCAGGAGGAGACCGTGGTCTTTCGCGATCTTTGCGATCCGATCCATCCAGCCCGGTGGCGGGACGATGTAGCCGCCTTCGCCTTGCACGGGCTCGACGAAGACGCCCGCGGTGTCCTCCGGCGGCGCGACCGTTTTCATGTAGACGTCCTCGATGATGTTCGCGCAGTACAGGTCGCACGACGGATAGGTGAGCTTGTACGGGCAGCGGTAACAGTACGCATACGGCACGTGGACGACGCCAGGCATCGTCGGGAAGAATCCGGCACGTTGCTTCGCCTTGCTCGCCGTCAGCGAGAGAGCGCCTTGGGTGCGCCCGTGGAACGCTCCGAGGAACGCGAGGAACATCTGCCGCTTCGTGTGACTCTTGGCGACTTTGATGGCAGCCTCGTTCGCCTCCGTCCCCGAATTACCGAAGAAGACCTTCTTGCGGTGCTTGCCCGGGGTGATCTTCCCCAGCCGCTCGGCGAGCGTCGCCTGAATCTCGTAGTAGAAGTCGGTGCCCGCGAAATGGGTAAACTGCGACGCCTGGCGGGAGACCGCCTCGACGACCTTCGGGTGCGCGTGACCGACGTTGAGGACCGAAATTCCGGATGCGAAGTCGATCAGGACGTTGCCGTCGACGTCTTCGACGATGGAGCCGGAGGCCCTCTTGACGACGATCGGGGCCGACTTCGTCGTGGTTGCAATGTAGCTGTGGTCCCGCGCGATGATCTCCTTCGCCTTCGGGCCGGGCGGAGTCACTTTGATGTCCGGGACCTTCACCGTAGCACCGCGACTTGACCTACGGTCTGGGCGTATTAATAGTCTCGTCGCCCAGAATCCGGTGGCGCGCGCACCGGGTGTGCCGGCCTACTTTGCAGCTCCGATTCGCATCATTGTCGTGCCGCAGACGGGGCACTTTCCTTTCATCGCGGGCTTGCCGTTTTTTAGCTTGACCGCGACCGGGTTCTTGATCTCCCGCTTGGCTCGGCACTTCACGCAATAACCTTGCACCATGGGGGAATCACCGCGGGTGCAAGGGGTGACCCCTGATAAAGTGTGTGGTCCCCATAGTGTTTCTCCGCGAACCGCGTCCACAATACTTTTATAATGGTATTTTGATACAACTCGCAGAATGTAGGGAGAGGTTGCGATGGCTGAAAAACCAACGGCAGCGTTTGTGTTGTCTCTGATCGGAGGGATCTTCATCCTTCTAGGTGCGATTGTCGTCATGGCCTTAGCGTCCGTGATCGGCTCGCTCATGCTCATCGGCGGAGGGGACCCGAACCTCGCCTACTTGTACGGAGCGGTGGGCCTCATCTTCGCGATCCTCGTCTTGGTTGGGGCCGTCATGCTGTGGATGAAGCCTCAGCAACACGTCATGTGGGGCGTCGTCGTCCTGCTCTTCTCGTTGTTCAGCATCATCACCACGGGCGGGTTCTTCATCGGGCTCATCTTGGGCCTCATCGGCGGGATCCTGGGGATCGCCTGGAAGGCCCCGGCACCGATGGCCCCGGGCATGGCGCCGCCCATGATGCCTCCGTCGATGCCTCCGCCTTGAATGGTTTGAGATTCGACGAACGACGGAGGGGCGGCCCTCCGTCCTCTTCCAACCCGGCACCGCGTCGATGGGTCGCGAGTTCTCTGTTCTGAAACTCTCGTCGAAGACTAGTTATCCAGTAGCTAGTTCGGACCTTTCGGAGAACGACCCGTGGCCTCCGTGCCTCCCGGCTACTATCCGCCCGGCCCCTACCCGCCTCCGTCCCGGCCGATCGGCGTCACTCTCCTCGCAGTACTCACGATTCTGCTCGGCGTCCTGATCGTGGGCCTGGGACTCCTGTTCATCGTGGCCCCGCTGATTCTGGTCGGGGTCGGACTACCCCTCGCGTTCGGTTTAGCCGCGGGTGTGATCGGCGCGATCGTGCTCGTGTTCGGCCTCATCTGGATCGGGGTCGGCGTCGGACTCCTCCACCTGCGCGGCTGGGCCTGGTGGCTCGCGGTCATCGTGATGGTCCTCTCGATCGTGGGAAGCTTCGCGTCGCCCCTCACCGCGGTGATCCCGGCTCTGATCTTGATTTACTTGATCGTCGTGCGGCACCACTTCAGATGAACCGTCGCGGCGGAAACCTTTTTAGCGGCCCGCACTTTGGTCGCGTCGGAGATCCCCCTTTGACGTACACTCGTTTCGAGCGGGCCCGGATCATCGGCGCGCGCGCTTTGCAAATTTCCATGGGAGCGCCGACGATCACGGCGCTGGACCAAGAAGCGGACCCACTCGACATCGCATTCCGAGAGTTCTCCTCCGGGAGTTCGCCTCTGAACGTCCGGAGGTTCGCGGATGCCCTCGATTGATGGGGCCTCGATTCGGAAAATTCTTGACAGCCGCGGAAACGCGACGATCGAGGTCGAGATCCGCGCGGCGAAAGTGACCGGCCGTGCCGCGGCACCGAGCGGCGCGAGCACCGGAGCCCACGAACCCAAGGCGTTTCCGGAAGGGGGCGTCGACGAAGCCATTCGGATCTTCCGGGAGTCGGTCGGACCCGGGATCAAAGGCCGCGAGGTATCGGACCAGGCCGGACTCGACCGCACGCTGCGGGAGATCGACGGCACACGGAACTTCGCCCGCATCGGCTGCAACGTCGCCACGGCAGTCTCGCTCGCGAACGCGAAGGCGGCCGCCGTCGCATCGGGCCAACCGCTATTTCGATACCTGGGCGGGCGGTCCCGCCTGTCCCTGCCCCTTCCCCTGGGGAACGTGATTGGCGGTGGCCGTCACGCCGTCGGGGGCACGACGATTCAAGAATTCATGGTGGTGTCTCAGGGTCCGACGGTCTCGGCGAACGTCTTCACGAATGCGCGGGTTCACGGCCTGGTGCGCGATGCGCTGGCCGAGGAGCTCCCCGACGCGGCCCTCGGTCGCGGGGACGAGGGAGCGTGGGTCGCGAAACTCGCAGACGAGGAGGCGCTCGCGCTCCTTGCAAATGTGTGTCGCGAGGCCTCGAAGGGCGCCGGATTCGCCGTACAGCCCGCACTCGATTTGGCCGCATCCGAGTTCTTTCGCAACGGGCAGTATCGGTACCGCGAGCGAACGATTTCCCCCGAGGAACAGGTCGATTTTGTCGAGAGGCTCGTCCGCGACTATGGGCTGTTCAGCGTGGAAGACCCGTTCGACCAAGAGGATTTCGGTGCGTTCGCGGATCTCACCCGGCGCATCGGGGACCGCTGCAAAGTCATCGGGGACGACATCTTCGTCACGAACGTGGAGCGATTGCGGCGCGGGATCGAACTCCGAGCGGGCAACGCTATCCTTATTAAGCCGAACCAAATTGGGACGCTCTCCGAGACGCGGGCCGCCGTGGACCTGGCCCACAAATCCGGGTTCGCAACCGTGATGTCGCACCGGTCCGGGGAGACGACGGACGACACGATCGCCCACCTCGCCGTGGCGTTCGGATGCCTCGGCATCAAGACGGGCGCGGTCGGCGGCGAGCGGATCGCGAAGCTCAACGAGCTCATCCGGATCGAGGAACAACTCCAGGCAGGCGCATGATGCAGGAAGAAGAGCAGACGGGCGTGCAGGGACTGCTCGTCCCCGAGGACGTGTACCTGACGTCCGGCGTGCACATCGGCACCCAGCAGAAAAGCGCCGACATGAAGCCGTTCATCTACAAAGTCCGGATCGACGGCCTCTATGTCCTGGACATCAAGAAGACCGACACCCGGATCCGGGAGGCGGCGAAGTTCCTCGCCCGGTTCAAGCCGGAGAACATCCTCGTCGTCGCGGCGCGCCAGTACGGCCAGAAGCCCGCGCGTCTCTTTGCGAAGAACGTCGGAGCGAAGGTCCTCGCCGGCCGTTTCGTACCGGGCACCCTCACGAATCCGAACCTCCCGGAGTTCATGGAGCCGGAGGTCCTCCTCGTCACGGACCCGGCGGCGGATCAGCAGGCGCTTCGAGAAGCGCTGAACGTCGGAATCCCGGTCGTCGCGTTGTGCGACGCGAACAACGAGGTGCGGGACGTCGATCTCGTCGTTCCGACGAACAACAAGGGCCGTCGCGCGCTTGCGACCGTGTACTGGCTCGTGACCCGCGAGGTCCTGAAGGCGCGCGGCTCCCTGAAGTCCGACGAAGAGTTTACGTTCACGATCGATGATTACGAAGCGTCCCTCTGAAGGGGCGCCGTCCATGCGGTATCCGGCGGTGGCGGGAGCTTTCTACGAGCGCTCGCGCGACGCCCTCCTCCGCCAGATTCGGGAGTGCTACACCCACCCGCTCGGTCCGGGTCGGCCCGCGGAGCTTCGAAGCGGACCTCGGCGGCTGGTCGGCCTCGTGGTCCCACATGCGGGCTACGTCTACTCCGGACCGGTCGCCGCGCACAGCTACGCGGCGCTGGCGGCGGACGGCTGGCCCGCGTCCTTCGTCGTCTTCGGACCGAATCACCACGGACAAGGCGCGCCCCTCGCCCTGACCAGCCACGATTGGCAGACGCCCCTCGGGGTCGCGGCGATCGACAAGGATCTTCACGACTCTCTGTCGAAGCCTCCGCTCGAGGAGGACATCCTCGCCCACCGGGACGAGCACAGCATCGAGGTCCAGCTGCCGTTCCTGCAGCATCTCTCGGACCGGGTGCGGTTCGTCCCGATCTGCATGGCCTTCCAGGAATACGAGCTTGCGACCGAGGTCGGGGAACTCGTGGCCGGGACCGTGAAAGGGAAAGACGTCGTGTTGATTGCGTCCTCGGACTTCACGCACGTCGGCTCGCAGTACTTTCAACTCCCGCCGAAAGGCCGCACGGCCCCTGCGTACGCGCAGGAGCAAGACGCGAAGGCGATCGAGCCGATCCTCGCCCTCGATCCGAAACACTTCGCGGCGAAGGTCGCCCAGGACGACATCTCGATGTGCGGATACGGGGCGGTCACCGCCATGCTGACGGCCGCGAAGCGCCTCGGTGCCACCGAAGCGAAGCTCCTGAAATACGCCACGTCGAGCGACGTAAGCCGGGACACGAAGATGGCCGTGGGATACGGCGCCATCGCGGTCTATCGCTGAGCCGTCTCCGAGTCGATCCAGCTCAGGTATTCCGGCAGCGCCGCTCCCATCGGGTATGAGACGATACACGGCACCTCGGCGGGATGGACGCTCCGCACCGCGTCGATCAGTTTCCGGACGAGGGAGCGTCGCGTCTTGAAAATAATGACGAACTCGTTTGTCTGTTCCTGCTCGCCTTTCCACCAATACCTCGACTCGACGGGCCAGTAGTTGGCGCACGCGGCGAGCCGTCCCTCGATGACGACGCGAGCGATCGTCCGCGCGGTCTCGCGGTCCGGCGCGGTCACGTAGGCCATCGCATGCGGAATCCGTCGGCGTGGCATCCGATTTCGCCCCCTCACTTCGCTATCAGGGTCAGGAACAGGAATGGGTTCGACGGCCTTTTATCTGGTGGTCCTCGTGTGCGGGACGTTACGATGCCCGTTGTCACGATGTCCGAAACGGTCGCCGCCCTCCGGGCCACGGTGGGGAAGCGAGGCATGGCGGAGGAAGACCTTCGGGCCCTCGCCGACTACCTCATGTCGTTCTTCGGATTCGAGACGGAGGCGATCGACAACAACCTCGACGTCGCGGACCGCGACGTGTTCTACATGCTCGAGGAGGAAGGCCTCCTCACGACCCGCCAAGAAGAGGTCATGATCAAGAAGGGCAAGATGTGGCGGATCCACTACTGGATCCTCCGCGTCGAGCGGATCAAGGCCCTCGCGAAGCCGCAGCGGCCGAAGGCGGACGTCAACGCGTTCGCGGTGTACGACAGTTTGCCGGACGACATCTGGACACGCCAACTGCCGGCGAGATAGGTTGAAATAGACCAGAAGGTTCGTTTGGAGCCTCGCATGGTGGATGTCCTCCCCCTCCTGGCGGCCGTCGGGGTCATCGTCCTTTGGTGTCTCGGCTTGTACGGGCTCCAGCGGCGCGGACTCCTCGAGCCGCACGGACTCCAGCCTTCCCCGCCGCCGGCGGGTCCCTTCCTGATGTGGAAGACCGTCCGCGGCCGACAGCTCATCGATCGCCTCGCACGGCCGAAGCGGTTCTGGCGGGTCTTCGGCGACCTCGCGATCGTCCTCGTGGCGCTGACGATGCTCGGCACGACGGTCCTTCTCGCGTGGGAGGCGACGCTCGTCCAGAACGCCGCCATCCGCAGCAACCCACCGTCCCCCGAGACGCTCCTCGGCCTGCCCGGCATCAATCCGATCATCCCGCTCGGCTACGGCATCCTCGGCCTCGCGGTCGCGATCATCCTCCACGAGTTCTCGCACGGCATCCTGTCGCGGGTCGCGAACATCAAGATCCGATCGCTCGGGCTCATTTTCCTGATTTTCCCGATCGGGGCGTTCGTGGAGCCGGACGAGGACGAGCTCCGCGCCCTCCCGCGGCGGGAACGCGGGCGCCTCTACGCGGTCGGGCCCGCGACAAACGTCTTGCTTGCCGTGCTCTTCGCAGTGTTGTTCTCAACGCTTATCTTGACCTCGGTCGCGCCGGTCCACCACGGAGTCGGGATAGTGGGATTCACGCCAAACTCTCCCGCGGCCCTCGCCGGGATGCAGCCTAACACAGTCATCACATCAATCAACAACACTGAGGTGCATACCTACAACGAGTTCGTCGCGGCGCTCTCGGCAGTGCAAGCGAACACGACGATTCCGGTCTGGGCCTACAATCCCGCGACGGGACAGAACACGTCGTACAGCGTCACTCCCGTCGAGCGAAACCCGACGACCGGGCGCGCGGTCCTCGGCATCTACGCGTTCGACGTGAGCACCGACTACTACCATCCGCTGACGAACCCGGACAAGTTTGGTGGGGTGACCCGGTCAATCCTCGCATACGTGTCGTTGCCCTTCTCCGGCTACTCCCCGATCGACGATCCCGCGACACACTTCTACCAGATCCAAGGTCCGGCGGCCGTGATTCCAGCTCCCCTGTTCTGGCTCTTCGCGAATGCGTTATACTGGCTGTTCTGGCTCAACCTGATGCTCGGTGCAACGAATGCGCTGCCCGCCGTCCCCCTCGATGGCGGGTACCTGTTCAAAGACGGAATCGAAGGACTCGTCTCCCGCCTGCGAAAAGGCATCCCGACGGAGCAGAGAGATCGAATCGTCCGCGGCGTGAGCTACACGTTTGCGTTCCTGATCCTCGGGCTCGTCCTCTGGCAATTGATCGGGCCGAGGATCTGAACTTCATTGGCGAGGGGCTTCCGTCGCCACGAGTCCGATGACGCCGCTGACGATGGCTAGGATGCCGCCGATCGTGTCGAGTTTCAGGATGAGCGCGACGATCCCCAGCAGGATGTTGATGATCCCGCCCGAGCTGTACTTCCCCCGGTAAATGAGGAGGCTCCCCACCAGGATTGCGATCCCGAGGAGGGCGGCGATGCCCGCATTCAACACTTGGCTCAGGGTCAAGTTCGAACGCCCGATGTCGAAAGCGTTGACCAGGATGAGCAGCCCGGCGATGAGCCCCGTCAGCATCGCGAGGAGGGCAAGGACGCGCTTCTCCGTCATGGCGCGCGACAAGGAGTGAGTCGCCTTCAGCCTTTCTCCAGACCCCCGGCCGCCCACATACCGGTGGGGTCTCCGGGAAATTCGTTGACTCCCCACCACATTCGAAGGGCGCGAAACACCTCCTTGAACCGAGTTTTGTGGACGAACTCCAGCAACGCCGGGTTCCGCGACGGACCACTGAACGCGACCTCCGAAGCCCCCGCCGAGTTGATGAGGGCGCGGTAGAGGTCCTCCGCGATACGGCCGGAACCGCGCTCAACGACCCACGGGCCGATTTCGCACGAGTCGCCGCTCGGGTTCCCGACGATCAATCCGCTCAGTCGGCCGCCGCGCTCGGCCACCAGGAATGTGCCGGAAAATTCCTCTGCGAGCCGGGCGAACAGAATTTGTCGGTTTGCGCCGAAGTATTTTGCGTCCATCTGCGCCAAACCGGTGAGATCTGCGGGTCGGACAGGGCGAACCCCGCGGACTCGCTCTCCCCCAGCCCCGGCGGGGCTGTGCCATCGGATGACCTCGTACTCTCGACGGAAACCGAGGCGCTCGTAGAACGGGATCGCGTTCAGGTATGCGTTCAACCGCACCGTGCGGACCCCCGTGGCGCGCAGGTGCGCCAGCGCGGCCTCCATCATCTCCTTCCCGACGCCCTTCCCGCGCAGCTCCGGCGCAACGATCACGGCGCCGAGGAATGCGAGGCCCTCGTACGTGGTCGTCGTCAGCACGCCGACCATGCGCCCGTCGCGCTCCGCGACGAAGCAACCGTCCGGGGAGAGCGCGAGCAGCCGTCGAAAGTCCTCGCGCGTGTACCCCCACGCCTCGAGGTCCGTCAGGGCGATTGCGGCGTCGATGTCTCGCTCTTCGAGCCTTCGGATCCGCGTGCCTTCCACAACCTCACCCGTCGCTCGAGCTCTTCCGGCTCGTCGCACTCGTGGTATCCGTACGTCACGTAACGCTTGTCCTTGCGGAGATGCTTGTACATGCAGGGGCCGTACTCGTCGTCCTCTTGGCCGTACCACTTGTCGCAGTCCTTGCACAGGTGGCGCTGCGGCAATTGCGCTTGGAGCTCTCCTACATTCCCCAAAAAGGGTCCTCCTTCCGTTTGATCGCGCAGATCTCATCGAGCGCCGAGAGCTCGTCGTGGGTCAGGTCCGTCCGCCCCCGAAGTGCGCGGGCATCCGCTTCCGGGAGGTCCACGTACAGGACGTCGCCGCCGTTGATCTGCCGCCCGATCGTGATGCCGTCCACCGAGATCGCGACTTCCTGTCCCTGGTTGGCGCCTTCGAGGGTCTTCTCCCCGCTCCGGATCGTCTTGATGCGCCCGAGAGGCCGACCGTCCGCCCGCATGATCGATTCTCCCGGACGGATTCGACCGGCCAACACGCGGACGCCGAAGATCGCGGGCTTCGAGGTCCGGAACACATGTTCGCCGAGGAAGAGGAGCTTCGCCGGGTACGCGATCTCCTTGCGACCCGCTTCGGCTAACTGTCGCTTCCGCTCGTCCCGCCAAGCTTGATAGTCTTCGATGAGACGGTAGATCACATCGTTTTCGAGCAGCTTCAGGTCCGCGTGTTCTCGAAGGGCGGTCTTCGCGTCTGGGAGGATCTCCAGGTTGAAGGCGAGGATCGCGCGGTTCAATGGATTCTTCGCCGTCGCGGCATCCGTGACGTCCCGACGCGAGACGGGTCCGATCCGGGCGAACTTGATCGGGATCGACGCCTGCTTGCACTCGTACGCGAGGCCTTCGAGGGAACCGATTGCATCCGCCTTCACAAGGATCCCTTCATCCTGCGTCTCGATGTGGACCTGGGATTCCTTCGCGACCTCCTCGACGACGGCGGCCACATTGCCCTTCGCCGCGCGAATCGGGGCGCCCGCGACGGCCTTCTCGAGCCCGCTCCCGACAAGCTTGACTCCGGCCGCCGCGGAGACGCTCTTCACCGAGTCGAACCGTTCCTGCGGGTCCCGGATCTCATCCAGGGGCTTCGGCTTCAGGAGCGCCTTCACCTTCGTTGTCCCCGGCTTGCCCGCGGTCCCGAAGACGATCGTGTCGCCCTTCGAGAGCGTGCCCTGATAGATGATCGCGTCGAGTGTGATTCCGAGGCCCTTCTCCTCCTTGACCTCGAGGATCGTGCCGACCGCCGGCCCTTCCGCGGTCGCGAGTTGTTCTTCGAGGAACCGCTGGGCGAGGCCGATGAGGGTGAGCAGCAGGTCCGGGACGCCCTCGCCGAACTTCGCGCTGACTGGGATCACCGCGAGGTTCGTCGTGAAGTCCTCGATCCGGTCGTATCGGTCGGCGGAGAATCCGTGCTCGAACAGTCGACCGACGAGTTCATACATGCGGCGGTCGAGTTCCTCCCGCGCGGATTCCGGTTGATCCTGGTACGAGCGGACGAATGGTTGGCCCTCGTGCTTTCGCCACCCGGGCACCATGTCGATCTTGTTCGCGGCGACGACGAACGGGGTCTTGTACCGCCGGAGGATGTTCAGGCTCTCGATTGTCTGCGGACGGAATCCCTCGTTGACATCGATGACGAGGACCGCGAGGTCGGCGAGCGCGCCGCCGCGAGCGCGCAAGGTCGAGAAGGCCACGTGGCCCGGTGTGTCGATGAAGAGGAGGCCGGGGATGCGGAACGATCGCCCTTTGACGAGGTCCCCGCACATCTTGAGGATCGCCGCGAGCGGGACCTCCGTTGCCCCGATGTGCTGCGTGATCCCGCCGGCCTCGCGACCGGCCACGCCGGTCCCGCGAATCCGATCTAGGAGGGTCGTCTTGCCATGGTCCACGTGTCCGAGGACGGACACGATGGGCTGGCGAATGGAAGCCATCGCCGACGGACCAAGAATCCGTCGCTATTAGAAGGATGCGGTCCGTATCATCGACGGAAACCTCTGACCGAAGTATTATGCCAATATGGAGGGATCGAGGTTTCGGCATGGCCCCCACTCGTCAGGATCGCCCGCTGTGGTTTCAGATACGAAGTGTGGGGGGTCTCGGCGTGATCCTTGGCGTCGTGATTGGGCTCTCGCCCCTGTGGATGCCTGGATACACGATTCTCGATCTCGTCGTCTCGGAAGGGTTGGCTCTCTTCGTTGGCGTCCTGGGAGGTATTGGGCTCTGGGCGGCCGCCAAGGTCCGGGCGGGCGGTACATCGAAAAGCAGATTCGTGCGGGCGCTTGTGAAAGGATTCCTTCCCTACTATCACGATGCGATGGGGAAGACTGGCGAGGAATTCTGGGCCGGCATCCGTGCCAAAACCAAGTGATTCCGAACCGGCTAACTCCGCGTCGTTTCTCCGGTGCGAGGTTCGAAGTCGGCCATCCGTCGGTGGGCCCGACTAGTCCCTTAACCAGGACTCGTCGATCCGCGTGTACGCATGAATCTCATCGGGCTTGAAGAACAGAGAGATTTCCCGTTTCGCGCTCTCGCCCGAATCGGAACCGTGGATCACATTGCGACCGACCGTGAGCGCTAGATCCCCGCGTATCGTGCCGGGTTCCGCCTCCGCGGAATTCGTCTTCCCCATCATCTTTCGGACTGCCGCGACCGCGCCGTCGCCTTCGAGGACCATCGCGACGACAGGCCCCGCGGCGATGTACTTCATCAGAGGCTCAAAGAACGGTTTCCCCTTGTGCTCTGCGTAGTACGTTTCCCCGAGGGACCGGCTCACCCGGACGAGTTTCATCGCGGTAACCTTGAGACCCCGGCGCTCGAATCGGGTGACGACTTCCCCGATGAGGCCGCGTTGCACCGCGTCCGGCTTCAGGAGGACGAAGGTCCGCTCGGTCACGTTCACTTCCCTTTCCTCGCCTTCTTCGCGGTGGGAGCGGGCGCCTCCTCTTCCTCCGCCGGCTCCCGCTTGCGGCCTTTCACCTCTTGCCACCGCCCGTCGAGCCAGGACTTGAAGGACCGTCGCCCTTCCGGGGAATCTTTCCACGCGAGGAACTCCGCCTTGTCGATCCGGGTGACCGGTTTGGCGCCGTGCTTCTTCTTCGACCAGCCGACGATCGACGTGTGGAATGCGTTGCTCGCGACGAAGTCCGAGTAGTGCCGCTCGAGTTCTCCTCGCGGAAGGTCCGGTCCGATCCGCTTGTCGATCAAGTCCGACAGGTCGGCCGGAATGTCTTTTCCCTTCGGGGTCTCGATGGTGATCTCCACCGCGAGCGCTCCCGCCGCGGGGGCTTCCTCCGCGACCGCGACGGCTTCTTCGGCGGCCACCCGGCCGGCCGCCCGACGGAACGCTTGCGTCCAAGGCGTCCACCGCGGCACGCGACCGAGCTTCAGCATGTTCGCCTGGCACTTGTGGGAGCAGAAGAGGAAGACGGTCCCATCTTTGCGGATGAACATTTTACCGGTGCCCGGCTCGATCTCATTGCCGCAGAAGGAGCACGAGCGTCGGGTCGGCATCGTCTCACCGGACCGAGAGCTTGCGGGCCTCGCGCGCGGTCTCGCGGAGCATGAGGACGTCCCCGACCTGGATGCTCCCCTTCACGTTGCGCGTGATGATGCGGCCTTTGTCGCGACCGTCGAGGACACGGACCTTGACTTGGACCGCTTCGCCCGTCATCCCGGTCCGGCCGACGACCTCGACGACCTCCGCGGGAATGCTGTCATCGTCCGCCATGTTCTCTCACTCGCGTGTCCGAGGACTCGTCACTTCTTCATCGCGCGGATCTTCGAGGCGACGTCGTCGATGACGGGCTTCGCTTTGCCCGCGTCGAGGATCGCGATCGAGGCGGTCGCCTTGCCCAGGCCCACCGCGACGCCGAGCTCCTGCTTGCTCGGGACATACGCGTACGGCACGCCCTTCTCTTCGCAGAGGAGCGGCATGTGCGCGAGGATCTCCTCCGGCTGGACGTCCTCCGCCATCACGACGAACTGCGCCTCGCCTCGCTCGACGAGTTTCGTGACCTCGTTCGTCCCCTTGCGGACTTTCCCGCTCTCCTTCGCGAGTTCGATCGATTGATACGTCTTGTCGACGAGCTCTTTCGGCATCTCGAAGCGAACGTACATTGGCTTGGCCATCGTGGAGACCTCCTTCCGCCCCGCGGCCGCGGGACGTCATCAGTCATCGGCTCCCCGTCCTCGGAGAAGCGGCCGTCGAAGTGGCGCGGGTTATAAAAGGTTTGCGACCGTCTCCGGACGACTCCGCCGAAAACGCGAATCGAGTCTTGCAGCAAGGTTGAAAAGCGCGGGGCGGGGTTCAACAGTCATGCCCACGGACCGCAAGTTCTGTCGCTTCGCCCCGACGGACCGACCGCTGCAGACCCGAGAGATTCCGGAGGGCGGAATCTGTTTGTCCGCGTTCGTGGTCTTGAGCGAGAGCGGCCATCGAGACCGCGTCCTCATGGGTCATCTCGATCCTTCGGCGGGGTGGGATCACATCGGAGCGCTCGATCCGGAACGAGCCGCGCTGACCAGCAAAGGCTGGATGCTTCCTTCCTCGCATCTGATCCTCGGCGAGTCGCCGCAGGCGGCCGCGGATCGAATCCTGAAGGAGCAGCTCGGTCTGCCGAGTCACCCGCTGAACGGCCCGCATGTGTTCTCCGAAGTGTACGGGCCGAAGAATCACTGGGATCTCGAATTCGTGTTTCTGGGAGAACGGAATCAGATCGGGCAGCATCCAGCCTGGACCGAGCTTGCGTTCATCGACGTGAACGAAACGCCGCGAGAGGAGATCTCGAGGTACCATGACGACATCCTCGCGAACGTCGGTCGATGGAATCCCGCGAGCCGGTGACGCGGCCGCGTTCCTCAGGGGATGCGGATTGGGCTGAACGTACTCAGGCACCGCCGCGTTCGGCCCGTCCCAGTTGTTCCCGAACCACTCGATTCGCAACTTCCAGGAACTTCTCTTCCGTCCCCGGAGGGATGGTCGCCCCGGCAGCCCCGTGGTGACCTCCACCTTGGCCTCCGACCGCCAGGCTCGCGGCCTGCATGACCGCCGCGAGGTCGAGACCGCGGGCCACGAGCTCCCGCGTCGTCCGTGCCGAGACCTTGATGCCGTCTTCGGCCTGGGCGAACGCGATGATCGGCAGATCTTTGCTCGCACCTTCCCGGTTGAGGACCATGCTCGCGGCAATCCCGACCACCGTGTCGCGAATGCGGTCCGCGGCATGGAAGTACTGGACCGCTTCCATCTGCGTGATGCCGGCCTCCTCGATCGCCTCCATCGAGTCCATCAGGTATTCCCGGTGGCCCCGCAGGAGTCGCAGCGCTTGCGCGAGGTACTCCTCGCGATCCCCGCGGCACACGCGGTACCCGACCTCCGGCTGGTCGTATCGACCGCAGGCATTCATCAGCGTCCCGAATTCCTTCGCGTCCCGGGTGGGGCTGCCCGCGGGCTCGCGCGACAACGTGTACGTTTCGCCCGCCAGCCGCTCGACCTCTTTGATGCCGCACCCTCGCTCGAGCATGTGGGACACGAGCGCGGAAACGACGCGTTGCTTCTCGCCGCGCTCGAGGTCCGACCAGCTGCGCCAGTGGTCCTCGACCTTCAGGTCGATCCCCAGCTCGAGGAGAAATGCGATGCACGCCTCTTCCTTCCCACTCAGCCGCGGAATCCAGGGGTCCGTCGCATACTGGAGCATCTTGTACGCGGGCCGCGTCTCTCGTCCGTAGAGTCGGAGATCGATGTGCGCCTCCAGAACGCCGGCGGCGATCCCGTCCGCCAGGATCGTCCGATTGTAACCGGAGAGTCGCCGGAATTCCTGATCCTGGACGTCGCCGACCGCGCCGACGACCGCGATTGCCGCGAGGTCGGTGTTCTCGGGGGAAATCGCCTTCGCCACGGCGTACGCGCATCCCGCGCCACTCGCGACGTCGGAGCCTTCGCCTTCGAGATGCGGATTCAGCATCAAGACCCGATCTTGCGATTCCGTGAAGCGCACGAGGTCCCCTCGGAGCGCCTTCGGAACTTCCCGTTCCGTCGGAACGTGATGGTCCGTGATGACCGCGTCGAGGCCGTGCAACGCGTGCAGCATCCCGGCGCCGAGATCGATGAACCAGACGAGCGGCGTACCCTGCCGTTTCAGGTCCGTGATGACGGCCTCGTCGAGTTTCTTGACGAAGGCCACTTCGTGTGCGATGCCGGACCGGTCGAGCGCTTCGGACGCGATGGCCCCTCCCGTGATTCCGTCCGTATCGATGTGCGTCACGATCCGGACGAACGGAGTCGGCCTCAGGCGCTCCGCGATCTCCTGAGCGACGGCCTCCATCGCGCCATCAAGCGGGAGTCCACCCCATGAATCTTTGGGAGGGGACGATGGAGGGATGCCGACCGAATTTCGAGAAGAACGAATATCCACGGATGGCATTGGTGGCCTCGTGATTCATGTCACCGCGACAGGACTGATTGCCCGCGGTGGTCGTGTCCTCCTGGGAAAACGAACCAGCAAAGTTCGGTTCGCGGGCATGTGGGACGCCTTCGGCGGCCATCTGATCCCGTGTGAAGAGCCCTCGTCTGCTTTGGTTCGCGAGCTCGAGGAAGAGTTAGGCATCTCGGCGCTGCAGCCCCGGTTCCTCGGCATCTATGAAGACATCGATCCCACGTCGAAGGAGCTCTTCCGCCACTAC
>Ga0209239_1000292_pt1 | contig 28520 bp, 27 predicted proteins | sample GraSoi013_2_20cm_FD_185824 | JGI IMG/M metagenome (GOLD analysis project Ga0209239, IMG submission 185824) | Grasslands soil microbial communities from the Angelo Coastal Reserve, California, USA - Sample 10_02_2013_2_20cm (SPAdes) (version 2) | ecosystem: Environmental > Terrestrial > Soil >...
AGACCATAATTGTCAGCGTTGCACTTCCTTCGCTATCGGTGAGCTTCACATTTACCCCGTCTTCGCCTGATGCGGGACAGTCTGTGTCGTTTACTGCCACGATCTCAGGAGGGTTATCTCCCTTCAGTTGCTCATGGGACTTCGGTGATGGCGGAACAGGTTCAGGAAGCTCTGCCAATCACACGTACCAGTTGAGCGGTAGCTTCACCGTGGTCTTGACGGTCACCGACTCGGCAGGCCAGGTCGCGAAATCATCGCAGACGATAACAGTCAATGCCAAGCTGTCCGGTGCCAGCTTTAGCTACAGCCCATCCATACCGCTACCACTTATTGCGGTAACGTTTGATGCTAGCGCTAGTGGAGGCACCCAGCCCTACAGTTACAGCTGGGACTTTGGAGACGGGTCAACTAGCAGCGGACAATCGGTAAGCCACTCATACCTGTTGCCGGGATCATACACCGTAACCCTGACGGTCACCGACGCGAACGGTCAGAGCGTCACAACATCCCAGACCATTACGGTCCTAACAAATCTCGTCTAGAAACTCGCCAGAGAGGGGAATGGGTCTTTACGGGAGCAAATGCAAGTCCAAACCCTTCATTCTGACAGAGTGACCAAGGACGCGTATCTGCAGCCTCAATTCGCGGAGGGAGAGATCATTTTCGATGCTCGTCATGATAGACATTCGCCCAACGGACGCGCTTGAAGCGGGGGAGCTGTCCCAGGGTGAGGCAAAAGGAAGATGCGGCTGGCTCAAAGACAAGTTTGAAGTGTCGTGGCAAACAGTGCCTCGGTCTTGGGTGAGATGTTGCAAGGCAAAGATGCCGAGAGTTCGAGAAAAGTCATGGAAGCAATGCTCAAAATGGACAAACTCGATATCACGACTTTGAAGCAAGCATGTACCCAAGGTCGATCCACTCTAAAATGAGAAAGATAGAAGTATCCGCGCTGGTTTGGCGGCTACCCCAAGATCAGCGGCGTCACAGTGCAGAGCCGACCCTTCAGAAAGGAATGGACCAGACCACTGGCCTCGCAGGTTGCAAGTTTCTTGAAGGAACTGCACAAGGTCAAACTCGAAGGGAATCGATTCAGGGACCTACCAAGCTACTCGCCGGAAGAATGGGTCAGATCCATCGGACTTCAAGATCGCAGGGTTCAAAAGAATTGTCTACCCTTTGTTGGACTCTAAGCTTCTTGCAAGGTCCGAGGAATTCTGGCAAAATCTCCTCTCACAGTTCAGAGATGCAAATTTCAGACCGACATTCATACATGGAGACCTTGGCACAGAGAATATCCTCTTCGACCCCGCCTCGGTCAGACTGACCGGAATCCTTGACGGGGGTTACATGGAGATCACCGACCCTGCGCTCGAATTCGCACACCTGTTCATGCACAACGCCGAGCTAGGAGAGGAAGTTCTGAAACATTACGGAATGCGAGGATCCAACTTCAAGAACCGCGTCCAATGGTATGTCGACTCAGAACTCTTCTATGATATCATGTGGGGAATCAGCCATCAGTGGGACAAAGTAAAGAAGCTAGGACTAAGCCAGCTCTCAAAGACCCTGAAGACGTCGACCCACGTTAACAGCTTTCGTTGACGTCGATTGGCTTAAATGACGTATGTCATAAGCTAGATCTGCGTTGCGGTTTGATAGATTACGCACAACTCCTTCTGCTTGGCGCAATCGCCGGACTGACCATATTCTTGGGTCTACCCATGGCTCTGCTCCGGAATGTCAGCCGCATGAAGAAAGGATTCCTCAACGCGCTCGCAATGGGAATTCTCGTATTCTTGATAACTGACGTTTTGTCCGCTGCTTGGCAGCCAACAAAGCTCGCCGCAGTCACCGGCAACATGGGCAGGGGTCCCGTAGCAGATGCAGTCATAGACCTTCTCGCGTTGTTCGGTGGGCTTGGTCTAGGACTCTTGGGACTCGCTCTCTACGAGCAGAGATATCTCAGAAGAATCATCTCAACCAAGAGGAAACTAGCTGCTGCGGAAGAGAACGGCGATAATCACGTAAAACCAAGCCCCGTTGGTCCGCGGGACAGGACGCCTCAACAGCATGGCGCCGAACTCTTCGGTAGCCCCCAGCATCTTGCTACTATGATCGCTGTTGGCATCGGACTACACAACTTCAGCGAGGGCCTAGCGATCGGCCAGTCCTACGCATCAGGCGCAGTGGCACTCGCAGTCGTCCTCATCGTCGGCTTCGGAGCTCACAACGCCACCGAGGGCTTCGGGATCGCAGGACCCCTAACTGGAATCTCCGAAAAACCCCAGATCTCGTTCCTCGCCAAGATGGGCATAATCGGAGGAAGTCCCACCTTCATCGGGACCCTCGTCGGGAGCGTCTGGGTCTCCCAACTAACCTACATCATGTTCCTATCACTAGCAGGCGGAGCCCTGATCTACGTCACACTTCTAATGTACAATACTGCGAGAAGAGAATCCAGAAACGATCTCCTAATGGTCGGACTTTTCATCGGACTACTAGCCGGATTCTTTACTGACCTGATTGTCACTCTCGGTGGAGCCTAACCTAGGCTTCCTACTACCAATTGTCCAGTTCTTTTCCGTGGTTGACCAAATGCAGGTTTATCAAGCAAAACGGAATGAAAACAAAATCCAATGAAAAGAGGTGAAATGATAGATATGAAAAAGTTCATCCCGTTAGCAATACTCGCTCTTCTCATCGTTCCAGCCTATGTAGTTGCTGCGAGATCCGACACTGGATCCGGACCCAAACCCTCCATCGTTCTCATCCACGGCGCATGGGCTGACGGATCCAGCTGGAGTGGCGTCATTCAACGTCTTCAAGAACAAGGCTACACTGTATACGCACCTCCCAACCCACTACGCGGCTTGACTTCTGACGCTGCGTACATAGCCAGCTTCCTCCAGATCATCAGCGGACCAATAATACTCGTCGGACACTCATACGGAGGCGCAGTCATCACCAACGCCGCAACTGGAAATCCTAACGTGAAAGCTCTCGTCTACATAGACGCCTTCGCACCCGACCAAGGAGAATCACTAGCAACGCTGTCCAGCGTCCCACCGCCACCCGGCCAGTCACCGTCGTGCGTTTCGGGAGACCCCACCCAAGTGTTCAACTTCGTGCCCCTAACAGGCGGAGACATTGATCTATACATCAAACCAAGCCTCTTTCCCTCGTGCTTCGCGAACGACCTACCACCCAAAGAGGGCGCAGTCTTAGCTTCAACCCAGCGTCCGTTCGCACTCAGTGCTCTGTCGCAGACATCAGGCGTGCCTGCATGGAAGACCATTCCATCCTTCTACCTCGTCGGGACCATCGACAAAGCCATTCCGCCTTTCGCCCAGCTCTTCATGGCTCACCGCGCCAACGCCACCATCATCGAAGTCAGAGGCTCACACTTAGTGATGATCTCCCACCCCGAAGCCGTAGTGGACCTGATCAATCAGGCAGCACACCCCATGTCAGATAGCTCGAATCCGAACTCGGGACTAACACTCGCGCCCACGAGTCTCTAGGGAAGCAGCCAATCCATGCCTAAGAAGAAATCTCCACATGGTCTCACATCTCCGAAGAGCTCGGTAGGTGTGAGTATCCTGCTTTTTCTAAAGGGATGTCGCTAAAGTGGGCTCGATATTGCAGAAGGAATCGTAATACCGGATTGCACAAGCGTTCTCAGAGCGCGATCAATAATCCACGGTGCCGTGTACACGTTCCTAGAAGGGCCACGAAATTCCTTGGCCAATCGGTTGCGGGACCGGGCTAGTTGTCTAGAAGATGAACGACAGGCTTAGGCTAAACCTGAAGGCGCTCCGCCCAAATTCGTTCGGGTTCTTTCTCTTGAAGGGTCTAGGATGCCGTTCTATAGGTTGCCAGTCCAGTCTCACTACGTCGAAACCGTCATCAAATTGGATAGATTCTCCAATCATTCGCTTTCTTCCTCACTATACGCGTGTTGAAGGCGACCCATATTGACTGGGGAAATGGGTATCCAGTCCATGGTGAGAAGGGTTTCGCGGTCCTAGTTTGCAAACGGGCGCTTTTTTGGCAGGGATAGTGTGAGATTGCGATAATCGTCATCGATTCTTCTAAGGAGCGAGGCCGAACAAGAGGAATATGACGACTAGGATTGCGAGACCTGGGAGTATGAGAAGATACTTCGCGAGCATCTTGACACTTACTTTGAGGGGAGTCTTGTCTCCTTTCTCTCCTGTCAGCCATGAGGTGGCTAGAAGAAGCGCCCCCGCGATGGTTGTTACTGTTGAAGAGAGTGTCAGTCTCGTGCTGCATGACGTCTGGTGTATCGGGCTGCAACCGACTGTGAGAAGGAATATTCCAGTAAGAACCAGCACCCAGCCAAGAAAGCCGATAAGTGCCCTCCAACTCACAACGGGTTCGGGCTCGGTCGCTGATGCCTCCAGTGTTGCTCACTCTTTGAGCGATGATGGTTTCAAGTAAAGACTAATCGTGTCTCGGCTAAGGATATTCCGGTTTCAATCCAAGATTGAAACTCGGCCCCGATCCGATAATGCTTGAGTTGGAGCTTAGCTGTTTTCGCCGAGTTCTGGTACTATTCGACTGATGCGATCGAACAGTTCGTAGGCTGCAGTCACGGGAGAATCGGTCTCTTTTGGATCTGTTGGCTGAGACCAGACTAGAATCTCAATTGGCGAGAGTTGAATCCTGATTTGGAACTTGTTGTCTTCAGTAATCCAGTAGAGCGACAGCTCGTCGGTTCCGTTGGCGTATCCAACCCAGCGGAAGTTCTTGAACCATCGGCCCTTGATCTTTCCCAGCAGACTCTGTGAGTCGATCCTTGGCGGAAGCTGGCCCCTAATCACTGGTTGACCATTCACGAGGTGTTGGGTTGCCTTACGCGAATGTCTCAGGGTCCGGTATCCTTCTTCGGTTTTCGCGACCAGATTATTGTCCTCTAGTCGTCTGAGGATTCTCGTCAGCTTTTCCTGGTGTAGTCCTAGTCTTCTTTTGAGGCCTTGAAAAGTGTAGGTTGCGTCTGTCTCCGTTGACAACATCTCCATCACGAGCGCCTGATCATCAACCCGTCTGGACTCGAATGGAGTAATGTCTGGAGAAGACAACTGCTTCATATCGAACGTGGCGAATCGGGGTATAAATTGACTATGTGACTTCTCTCTTAGCTAAATCGCGTTCTAGTTTCTGCGAGAGTCGAATCTACTTGGTGCTTCCATGCTTCGAACTTTGACGGGTCCTTCGGATAGTTCTGGTAGAGATTGTTGAGGGTCTCCATCTGCTTCATAGTGTAGACCAATCCTCGGAAGGCTTTGTACGATCCTAGTCCAAGGAATAGTTTCACCATTTTCCCGAAGGGTGAGAGATGGGGCATCTCGCCGAGCGAGATCTCAGTAGCCTCCTTTCCCGAAAGGAAGTGGCGCATTCCATAGTTGATCTCTTGATTGTTCAGGGTCTGGAGATACATTCTGAACGCCTCCAGCCCGGCTGTCTTGCTTCCATAGTGCTTTACGAAGTCCAGGTTGTATTGCCAGAGATTCTTCTCGCTGAAATCGTTCTCCTCTACCGCACGGACAGCTGTTTCCCCGGCAAGGACGCCGCCGATCAGACCTGGGCCAATTCCGCCTGCACTTATCGGATTGGGGAACCAGGCTGTGTCGCCGCAGATCATGTAGCCATTAGCTACCAGGCAATCGTTCTGGTGTCTCACGGAGACTTGCCAGCTTCCGGTAAGATTGCTATCATCGCTCAAGGGCGTCATCTCCTTAAAACGATCGTCAGTTGCGAGCCAGTCCTTCAACAGTGCGCTCAATGGTTTCTGGCTTCTCTTTTGTTGAATCCCGAGACCGATGTTCACCTTGTCTTCGCTCTTCGGGAATAGCCACAGATATCCTCCAGGAGCCTTCTCCTGGTCAAGGTAGATGTCGCAGTGGAAGGGTTCGACCTCGACTCCCTCCCTGAGTTTTGCGTTCAGCCTTGCAGTTGGTTCAATGTCATCCTTATCGATCTCTTTCTCGATATGACTTGGGATAGGCAGATTTCTCCGAAGCTTCGTCGACATTCCCGACGTGTCGATAACGAGCTTCGTTCTCATCTCGAAAGGTTGGTTAACTGTCCCGCCCACAGTCTGTCCCTTGAGTCCCACTATCCGGCCTGATTCTTCCACCAGATCCAGCGCTTGGACTCCTCCGCGAAATTCCACTCCAGCCTTCAACGCGTCATCGAGCAGTCTCTTGCCAAACTTTGGCCGATCTAGCACGTAGCCGGGTCCTTCAAACGGGACCCTGACCTTCATGTCTGGCGAGTAAACGTAGACAGCTGTGACCCGATTTTCCATCTCGGGCTTGCCATAGGTGACGCCGAGGTGCTCGTTGAGGAATTTGATGTGATGCTCTCCGACAGCGTCTCCGCAGACCCATCCGAGGGTGGTCTTCTTTCCAACCTCGGCCTCGGGATTCCGGTCGAGTAATAGAACGTCTACTTTGTTCTTCGACTTTATCGCTATAGTAGCCGCTGTCATGCAGCCGGCGATACCCGCTCCTACTACGACTACGTCTCTCTCTTCCAACTACAATCCTCTTGAAGGGCTCAGTGCGGCTCTTCTCAAGCCGACTTTAGGTTTTCGCTCTCAGACTAGGCGATTATCGGTTAAGAGTTTATATTATCTGCGGACCGGTCGCTCTCGCGAAAATCAGGAGAATGGGGTTGACAACCAGTTCAATCGCAGATGTCCGAAGCCCATCCTTCCTAGTTCTATGGCTCAGGACCATGCGCATCCCCTTCCTGCAAGCGACCTTTGTCCCAGTAGTTCTCGGAGGAGTAATCGCGTTTCAAGTCGCCCATGCCTTCAATCTCGCAACCTTCCTTCTCACTCTTCTTGGCGCCAGTCTCATCCAGATAGCTACCAACATGATCAATGACTATTTCGATTTCAGGAGCGGAAACGATCTTCAAGTCAAACATCAGAATCCATTCGCGGGCGGTGGACGAATATTGACCGCTGGTTTAGTCAAACCCTCTACACACATTCTCGTCGCGACAGCATGCCTCATCCTCGGCAGCCTAATCGGATTTTACTTCATCTTTGCGCTGTCACTTCCCTACCTCTTCTTACTAGGATTGATTGGAGTAATCTCCACCTACGCCTATGTAGGACCCCCGTTCCGTCTCGCCTATCGCGGCGTCGGAGAACTGATCGTGGGGCTCAACTTCGGCCCAGTCATGACTCTCGGCGCATACTACGTCCAGGCACACAGCTTTGCAATAGAACCACTCCTCGCGTCTATACCAGTCGGACTACTCATCGCGGCCGTCCTCTGGATCAACGAATTCCCAGATATGGACGCCGACAACGCAGTAGGAAAGAAAACTCTAGTTCTGAGACTCGGATACGCCCGGTCAATAAGGGCATACGTCGGAATGGTCGTCACAGCATACATCCTCATAATCGTATACGCCCTCCTCGAAATCTTCTCCCCCGGCATCACAAGCCTCACTTCACTTATCGCCTTGCTGAGTCTGCCGTTCGCCGCAAAAGCGATCAAGATTCTCAGGGTAAACTACAGGGACCCGCACGCAATAATCCCCGCGAACGCGAACACTATATTTCTCCACCTCTCCTTTGGAGTCTTGGCGATTCTTGGATTTGCCATCGGGGCTGCTCTAGGCCTTTGATCGTCTTTTGATCGGTTCAGAATTCGTTAAATCTCAGTGGTTCTAGAAAGGCGATTGACAACCATTATGGCTTCCAGCCAAGCAAGCGCAGTCCAAAAACAAAAGCCGACTTTAGAGGAAGAAGTGTTCAAGCTGAAGTTAGAGTGGATGATGGCAAAGAACGATGACGAGAAACGACGAATCAGTGAGGAGATACGACGACGTATCGGGTTCACCCCTTCTAAGAGCCAGTAGATCAAGAAGGACAATCGCTCATCTTCTTCGGAAACAGTTTCACGAGACGGGGCACGCCCAATTATTTTCCACGATTTGACTTAGCGAATCGTCCCGGATTCGAGACTGTATGAATCAACGACTCACCGTTCAAGTCTCAACGGCTCTCGCGTTCGGCCCGACGGGAATAATCTGGGCATTTTTCCCGATCCATCTGCGCTCGCTCCACGCCTCGTACCTTCTCATTGCCCTCGTCTCTCTAATTCCAGCGATCGAGACGATAGGCCTCTCTCCTGCTTGGGGAGGCATTCTCGACAAGACAGGTAGAGGAAACAAGATTCTACTAATCTCTCTACTAGCGCAAGGAGTCGGATTCTCGGTCTTCCCATTCCTGGAGAGCCCGGAAGAGTTTGTTCTTGTCGTATCTTTGATGGGGCTCTTCTCCTCTAGCTTTATCCCCGTCTACGCTGCAATGGCCACTCTGTCCAACAGACAGTATGGCCGAGCGATAGGTGGATTCTGGACGGCAGCGTTGCTCGGCTACGCCTCTGCAACTCTGCTCGGCGGTATTCTGTATCAGTACCTTCCGATCAACTCTCTCTTCCTCCTCGGCGCTCTCTACGGCTTTGCGGGCACCCTCGTGGTATTGTTTGCTCCAAAAGACGCCCTGACCCTGAAAAGATCTTTGGACATTTCCAGAGGCTATTGGGGACTATTGAAACAGAGGAACATCGCGATTCTCTGTCTACTCTCCATAACTGTCCTAGTCTCAACGTCGGCATTCAACAGCTTCTTCACTCTCTACCTTGTAGACGTTCTAAACGGGTCCCGGCTGACAGCCGGGCTAGCGGCCACAGGAACAACAGTGCTTGGAGTCTTTGCGTATCGCCTAGTCGGGCCGCTCAATGACAAGGTGGGGAGAAAACCCGTCTTCATGCTCGGTGCGGCAGGATACGCAGCATACTTCACGATTCTGTACTTCGTCACGAATGTCGTAATTGTCACTGTTCTCTGGATTTTGCCAATCTATCCACTAGTGCAGTCAGCCTCAACCGCGTTAATGTCAGACTACACTTCGGGGGCAGATCGAGGCAAAGGACTCGGCTTGCTAGAATCCGCAATCAGCTTAGGCGGTGGACTGGGACCCCTGGCTGGCGGTTTGATCGCCGATGCGGTCCAGCTCCAAACAGTCATCGTCTTCTCACTGGTCGTTGCTCTCGCATCGGTTGCATCCTCTCAGATTTTCCTGAGGGAGAAGCCGAGAATCACAATTCCAGATTCGATGCCAGCGGAGACATAATGACGTGTTCTCAAGCTACTTTGTACATGAGCCAGTTGCGATCTTTGAAGTTGATGAGCCTGTAGTCGCCTTTCAGTTTTCTACCTTTGAGAAGCACGTGGTACTTTCGCGGTTCTCTCAGCTCAAGAAGGTAAGTGCCCTTGTCCCAGACCTTGACAGTCCCGGCCCCATATTCTCCCTCAGGAATCGTTCCCTCGAAGTCGAAATAGCTCAGCGGATGGTCGGGCACTTGTACCGCCAATCGCTTGACGCCCGGCTCTGTAGGGGGACCCTTTGGCACAGCCCAGCTCTTCAAGACATCATCAAGTTCTAGTCGGAAATCCCAATGGAGTCGAGTTGCGTGATGCTCCTGAACCATGAAGCGAGGGCTGCGTGCCAACGGTGAGACTAGTTCTATTACCATCGCCGCTGGAACTTAGGCTTACCTAGATCATTTCACGGCTTCTCGATTTTAGTGAATAAGAACATTGACAGCATCACACAACCCAGAGCGCCCAGAAGGTATGCGACAAGTCCAGCGGTATGGTCAATGAGCAACGCAAGATTACTAGCTGGCCCAAATGCGGCCGCTCCACAAATGGAGACGAATGGAAGATACCTGTAGGACTTCAAAGGACCGAAGAGGTACGAGCCTACTCTGAGCATGAACAGACCGAGGCCCTGCGACAGAGACAGATACGAAACGATGAAAGGCACTAAAGCGGCCGCTCCTATCCCGATGGCAGAAGAGACGAACGGATTCAACTCGACAATCTGAGAACTAGTAGAAAGAACAATCAACGTAAGATACACATCGGCGGCGACCAGCCCGAGCGGAACCGTGAATATCCACCCGTCACGCCGGGAAAACAAATTGCGAAGTTCGTCGAAGTCGACCTTAACGATCCAGAGACCTACAGCCGTAGATATTATCCCGACAACTGTGATGAACAACGTGCCTAGGGCGTCGGTCTGAAACTGCCCAGGGGTGAGAACTGTGAAAGAGGATATCAGCTCGCTGGATAGAATCCAGTACAACCCCGACCCCATCAGGAGAAGACTTGCTCCAGGAGGGATTCGTGATTCCACCATCATTACATCTCAAGCGTTCCTTTCGGCTCTCCTTGACTTCACCGCAACCGCGACCTCCGTACTCTTCGTCGTTCGTGTCTTGAGCAAACGTACTCCGACGGACGACAGAAATGAGCTGACTAGAGTCGTAAGTCCAGCGACAGGAAAGAGTATCTGAGAGGCTACTCCCAATCCCGCTCCCTCGCTGGCGACAATGAAGGAAAACTCTCCGCGTGGCAGCATTGATACTCCGACCCTTCGAGCTTCGCCTTTTGCCGAGGAGAGCTTTGCTCCAGTCCAGCATCCCCAGTATTTTCCAAGAATGGCGGTCGCAATGACCGCGAGGATTGGGAGGGTAAGGGTCAAGACCGCTCCCATGTTGATGAGTGTTCCCATCGAGACGAAGAAGAGGACAATGAACAGGTCCTTTATCGGTCCGACCTTGTCCAGTACGAACTGGGCCTGTTTTCCTCTTATCATTAGACCCATCAGGAAAGCTCCGACTGCTGGAGAAAATCCAAGGAAGGATGAGAGCAGAGCAAAGATGAACCCGAAGGACAGAGCTAGGAGGAACGCGGTCTCCTTGTATTCCTGATCGCTCTGAGTCACTCGATCTATGATCCTCGGCGCTATCCGCCAGCCAAAGACGAAGATTACCGCGACCAGAAGAATTCCTTTTGCTACCAACAGGGCGAGGTCCGAGGATGCTACTTGATTGCTCGCTGCAGCAAGACCTGGAAGTAATAGGAGAATGAAGACGGTGGCGAAATCTTCGATGACTGACGCTGTGATGACCATCTGAGACTCTTTAGCGTGGAAACTCTTTGACTCGAGCAATATTTTGCTCATAATCGCGGTACTAGTTGTCGCCACGACAGCGCCGACAAACACAGCTTCGATGGTGCTGAGACCAACTAGTAGTGCTACGCCGAAGACTGAGACAAAACTGATCGTGAGTTCTACGGTCGCTAGTATGAAACTATCTGGGCCGATCTTGCGGATCTCTAACGGGTCAAGTTCCAGTCCAACCGTAAAGAGAAGGAGTACTATTCCGAGAGAAGCAAGCAGGTTTATCGTTCCGAGATCCTGTATCAGTCCAAGACCGAAGGGTCCGATAATTATGCCCGCGATAAGCTGACCTAACACCACGGGTTGCTTGATCTTTGAGAAGAGGAAGCTGAAGCCGAATGCCGCGGAAATTGCTAGTCCGAGATTCAGCAGAAGAGAGAATTCAGGAGTCGCAGCCAAAGAACAACCCGTTTACCGGGACCGAGTTGATCTCGAATCCTCGGCTCTCCCAGTTTAACGAAGTGACTCCCAAGCAACACTTCTTCGGTTCCAGATTCCTGCAGTTTCGTCCCACTGAGTTCCGCGCATGTGATCCGATTAGTCGAAGTTTGAGTCAGACTGCCGGTCACAATTATTGTAGATAACGCGTCAAGTTCAAAAGTGAAAAGATTCTGAGCCTTTGGACATTAATTCTCGAATCGTCTACTTTGCCGGCACTGGATTAGGTCTCGCACTCGTCTATTACGGTCTAAGGACGTTGAAGCTTTCCAAGGGAAATGAGGCCCGGGAGAGCCGGGATATGTATCTCAACTAAGTAGCCTGTTCTTCGGCATCGTAGTCATGTTCCTCGTGGACGCTTTAGCACCGATGGGACTAGTGGCTGCGGGTGGAGTTATGCAGACTGTGGGCGCGTTCTTCTCATTCATGGGACTGAGGAAGAACTCTCTCCTCTGGGCCAGCAAAGATTACTTCTCCTAGGCGTGTTTCTTGACATTTCTTCCGGTGGACAGAATATTCTATATCTGAAAAAGGGCTAACGGTGAAATCGTTGTTGTTTCTGGAGAATATAAAGCGCGTAGAAGCTTTTTCGTTAGAATGGTAGGCCACGATTATATCGGCGAGACATAGCTGAAACTAATCTGAAGCTTAGTCGAGGCAAAGTGGCGGAATCATGACTGTTGCTGAGGAGATAGAGGAGCCGAAGACTGTTCTAGACTCTCAGCCAACTGGTCACCTAACTACGATCCCGGCTCAGAAGCCGATAATACCAACAACTCTCCGAGAGTTCCGGATACTGGCTAAGCGTCTCGCGTACAACATCGTCACAGGCTATGTGGAGCATGATAGGGGTCATCTGGACAAGTCTGCCGAAGCTTTCTTTCAGGTATATTTGCACCTGTTTCCCGACCTTAACCCTATTAGATCTTGGAGGGCAGCCGAACTGTACGTCAAGATTCTCGTTAAACAGGATGAAATCGAGAATTATCCGGGTCATGACCGAACCCAGATTGTAGATGATCCTCACTGGGAAGAAGTAAGGACTATGTTCTTGGATTTTTCCAGAATCCTTGGAATACCTGATTCCTATGCAGACAGCACGATGAATTATTACAGGTTTCACGGTGTTCGAGACAGTCGATACGTAAATTACTGCATCGAATCCGATCGGGTCTTCAACAGCCGCGTTATCGGCAATGACTATTGGTCAAAGATACTAGGTTCCCTTCTCCTGATACTGACAGAGTGTCACGATAAGCACGACCCGATGGGTCTTGAAATGGGGTTGCAATTTGGTACGAAATACTTTGAGATTATTCTTCGGGCCAGGTCGGCCGCATCTCAGAAGACGCCTGGGCTCGTCGCATAGGATATCTGTCAACTGAATTCTATGACTTCAAAATAAGGGACGAATCGTTCTGCGCTAAGGTTCAGTTCGAAGAGTTTAGTTCGTTGCGGTAATTTTCTTTCTGATTTCTGGAACTCCTCTTCCTTGCTCGTCGAGAATCTCGAGGTCGAACATGTTTTCAAAGGTGGACGTTATTTTCGGGTCGTGGGCTCTGGAGTTCATCGTGAAGATCGCCGTAATCTTATCGGAGATCATCAGTTCTAGAGCCTGACGGACCAGAGAGTATGTTCTGTCAGGTCCCAGTGTGAAGATGAAGTGTGTGATGCTGTCGAATATGATGGTGAATGATGATTCGGCGTAGGCTTCGATGGTTTTGTTCAGTGCGTCGAGAATTAGTGAAGTGTCATATGAGGGCAGCAAGACTAGGTTCTCGCTCTCTACCTTGGGATACGAGACTCTAGGCGTCAACACGAAGACTTTTGCTCCGGGTTGTCTTTGCGCTAGTGAATAGACAGGGCGCCCTTTTAGCGTGAAGACAACTGTCCTTTCGAAGTGGGAGGCGGATTCTGCAAGTAACGATTTAAAAATGCGGTCGTAATCAGATTGTGGATCGAATTCAAGCAGCAGCTTCTTCCCAGTAATCTCTTCGTGAGACAGTCCAACTGTACTTGAGAAAGTATCCATCGATTCTGAGAGGTCGAGGGTTCGGATCTTATTCTCCAATTGAGCTAGATATGCCTCTTCTCCTCGGAACACTGTCGAATCGAACGCCACAAGAACGTGCAAAGAATGATCTGGACTCGCCCACTTTGGGTCAGTCAGGTGCTGGACAAATTTCTGCAGAGGACGAACAATGAAATCATCATAGTCGAGAATGACGCTGAGCCCTTCATTACCCAATGTTTTTGCTTCAAGAAGGAGTTCCCTCGTGAGTTCAAGCGGTGTTTCGTCAATTATCCCTTTGTTTGGATAGATGTTCCCCAAAGACGCAAGTCTGAGGGACCCTTTCAGGGTGTACCTCGTCAAGTCAATCCCTTGCTGAGAAAGGCCTTCTCTGATCACGGCCTCATCGGCATGGTGGAAGTAGATCACTCGGTTGTGTCGACTCACTGCTTCTATGATGTATTTGGAGAGTGGGCCAAACTTCTCGTCACCGGGGCTGTGGATTAGAATTATCTGATCATAGTGAGAGGCAGTTGGCGAAGATTCAAGTGAGGGGACGACGCCTAGGAATGATTTCAGAAATGTTGGCTTGCGGAACGCACGAACGGCCACAATTATCAGAATTACCGAAAGAAAATTTGTCGTTCCCTGAATGCTGTAGCCGAAAGATGATACAGCATCACCAGCAAGCAGGGTTATGCTAATCAGGCTGAAGGCCGAGGCAAATATTCGCAATGCCCCTCTGACATCTTTGTCTCGAAGTTGAGATCGAAGCCTGGAGAGTACTGCAAACGGATAGATAGTGAAAGCCGAGACTAGCGCTACTCCTATGGCTAGCATGATTGGGCCCGTGACTGCTGAAGGTAGCGTGATGCCTTCAATGACATACGTAACTTGGACTGCAGAACCGGTAGCGATAGCCGAGGGTATGGTCCATGCAACAACGATACCGAGAACCATGGGCACCAAATATACCGCGAAGAACAGAAACACAGGACGAAACGGACCTGACAGAATTCTTCTTAGTGACAGAGGCTGTGGATACAGGTAGAGTTTTGTGGCAACATAACCCCATATCGTCGCTATCAAAGCTCCCGCTGTTATGACGCTCTGAAGCGCTGACCGCATCCATACTGGTTCAGAGGTTGCGATGACAACTAGGTCCTCAACAGGAAACGCGAGGAAGGCGAAGTAAATCGCGACGAAATAGTTCTTGTAAGATTGGAAGTATGATAACGGGTCCTTGACTAGGGATCGTATCATTATGGCGTCCGCTAGAATTGCAGCGGCGTCTAGAGCAACGTCTACGTATGGTACCGTATTCCCTGGCCTCTAGGCAAGACGTATCCCAGCGTCTCCAGTAGCTGGCGTGATACCCTCCTTGCGGAGGCAACACTATTGCAAACTGGTTTGAATGACGTTACTTGCGGAGCGGCTAGTAAGTGACAGTCTACGCTACGTCTGGGAGCCCTAGGGACTTTGAAGCCGTCTTGAGGTCCCTCATACGGCTTCTAATCGTAACTTCGGAGACCCCCGCGGCTTTCGCAAGGTCACGCTGCATAACCATGGAACCTCGTATTCTGGCTGCAAGGTCGAGTGCCGCAGCTGCCAACCCGTCAGGGTCTTTTCCTACGTTGACCCGTAGTCTGATTGCTTCTCGCAGTATCTTTCCAGCCAGCATCTCGGTCTGTGAGTCCGCACCCGCTCGAGAGGCGATCTTTGAGACTCTCTTAAGGGGGTCTTCAATCGCCATCGTAACATCCAAGGATCTGACCAGGGCTCTGTAATAGTGAGCGAGGAGTTTCCGGCTCATGCCCGAAGCTTTCGCGATTTCGCTCAGGGACCGCGGGACGTCTGTGAGTCTACACGCTGCATAGGTTGATGCTGCCACCATTCCATTTATGGGGCGTCCTCTGACCAGTCCCTTGTTGAGGGCTCGACGGTACATCAGGGCCGCTCGCTCGGTCACGACTTCTGGGAGGTTTAGGCGACCGGATAGTCCTCTGAGCTGGCTCATGGCGCGGGACAAGTTTCTCGCCATGGAGGACCCGGCGGACGCGCGTAGCTGGGTCCGTCTGAGCCGCCAGAGCTGGAGTCTCTCATCGGCGTTCAGGTTCCGGTTTGAGGCCTGAGCTCTTGAGATTATTGTGGACAGGTTCTTGTCGAATGCGGAGAATCTTCCGGGAGGTCCTGACTGGCTTTCAAGTAGTCCCTCCTCGGTGCGCCGTGGAACTGGAGCCGCATAATTCTCTGATGGGTCTGACAATACGAAGCCGCAGTTGGTGCAGATGACTTCGCCCGTTTCAGCATCTCTTACAAGGCTGGGGCTTCCACAGTTGGGACAGACGTAGTGTCCGACCTCGTCTCGGGGTCGGGTCTTCCGACTGCTCATCATTCTTCCCTGGACGGGATAAGTCTGCGTGGTCTGGGCTGAACCGAGCTGGTCCTTTTCCGGAGTAACAGTGGAAGTGCCCGCCATCTCTGCCAATCTATATGGCATGGGGCCCAAATGAAGCTTGTTACTGTTTGGAGAAAACGGTCAATTTTGCCCCCCGAATACGTACCCGGCAGGTGTAATATTGGTAGGCGGGGGAGGGCCATACGACTCACCACAGGGTTAGTCTTTATCGCAGTGTCGATAGTCATCGGCATAACCGTCCTAGAACCGGTCAATAATCTATTGAGCCTGACTCTGGTCGTTCCTTTCTATGTCGGAATCTTGGCTTGTCTGGAGGGTTCAATGTCCTTCTGTGTCCTACACGCTGCAAAAGGAACCTATGATCTAAACGAGCCACACGGATTCGCTTCGAGGAAATCAGGTACCCTGGAGAAGGTCAAGTCCGAGGACTGGAAGGGACTTGACCGGAGGAAGGCTTCGGTGATGCACCTCGAAGCTCTAGGCGGCGCCGTTTTGTTGGCTTTGCTACTTGCCCTTACCTAGGTGAGCTCCAACCGTCGCGGGTCTCCTTCGAGAGGGGTCTGCGGAGAAATTTTCGATGGGAAAACTCGGCTCCTTGTCGAGGGCTAGCTCTGATAGCAGTCTTCCGATTAGAGGTGCAAACTTGAATCCGTGTCCTGAGAAACCATAACCGTATACGACCTCTGGATGATCCGGGTCTCTGTCGAGGACGAAGTCAGAGTTTTCAGTCATGTCATAAAGACAGACCTTGGTGTGGACAACTTCTCCATTGGCGAGGTCTGGCACGAACATGCGACAAATATCTCTGCATGCAATGATCTGTTCGTCGTCAACGGACCGGTTCGCTTTCTCCGGGTCAACTGGATCATTCAACTCCTTCGGTGAAACCTTGACTCCGTCGATTCCGGCTGCCGGTAAACCATAGTGTTTGTCCGTGAAGAATACGGGGCAGTTTTTCGGGCGAAACAGGTCTAGATTCTTCTGGGGTTTGAAGTAGACGAGCTGTTGTCGGGTCGACACCATCGAGGTTAATCTCGGATCTAGGAGAGTGTTAGACCAAGGTCCAATCGTTAAGACTAGTCTGTGAAATCGGACAATCTCGCCGGCCTCGGTTTCTACTGAGGGGTGATCCCCAAAGACCAGCTTCATGGCCTGTCCTTTGCGAACCTTAACTCCATGTTTCTGCGTCAAGGAGCTCAGAGCGTAGAGAGCCTTGGAAGCGAGAAGGACCCCTCCGTGCGGGTCGAAGAACCCTTTTTCCGCTCTAAACTGCGGGAACCGCTTCTCGAGTTCTTCTGCCTCAAGTTGTTCTGCCCGAAGTTTCAAACGCGATAGCGTTCTGTAGCTGGCTTCGTTGAAGCCGTTCGCCTCAAGGTCCTCTCCTTGAAGCATGAGAAGGCCAGTTGGAAGCAGAAGTTCTTGCCCTGACTCTTCTTCTAGAATCTTCCAGAGCTTGAGGCTCTCGACTGCCATTCTTGTGTAATGCTCGTCGTTGCCGTACGAGTACCGAAAGACTCTGTTGATGTCGTTGGAGCTGCAATAATCATTTCCTATGCCGTAACGATCTAGGAGGAGAATCTTGGAATCGCTAGTTTTGCTTATCGAGTAGGCGGTTGAAAGTCCCATGATGCCACCGCCTAGGATGCAAATGTCAGTATTGATGACCAAAGGTAGCCCTCGGCAGATGGTCTCTAACTCAGACTATCTAACCTTGGACCGGTGCCTTGTCTCTGGGCTCTTGCGTTATTTGGACTGGCTGAGAACTGCGTTTTCTATAGACAAAGCCAAGCAGTGCAAATGAAAGTCCGATTAGTATCGGGAGTCGGACGAAGAACACCATGATTATCGAGATCGCTAGGGAAATCCACGGAAACAGTCTCTTTACACCCCTTACTTTGAGGAGTTTGATCCCGGAACTCGACCCGATAATGTACACGAGTATTGCGGCGCCGCTAGGGATTAACAGCTCGGTTTCCAAGTCGACGTTGAAAACATAGAATAGTAGCAGTGTAATCCAAGATAGTCCGAGCAGCAACATCAGCGATCTGTCTGGGACCTGGGTCTTGATGTTGATGCGGTCAAGTAGTCTCGGTAGTCCTCGGTCCTTGGCTGTGGCGTAGATGACCCGAGAGATGCCAGTGGTATACGCGTTCATTGTTCCGAATATGATGATTACAGCGAGGATCGCTGTCCCCACTGCGCCGTAGATTCCGAGAGCGTTAGAGAGCATCACTGCAAAGGGCGCAATGCTTCCCGCAGCCGCGTAGGCTCTAGTTCCTACGGTCGCGACCGCAACCGAGATGTAGAGTAGACCGATGACTATGACGCTGAAGAGGATGCTACGATGGAAATCCCTTTCCGGGTTCTTGAACTCCTCCGCCACATTAGACACGTTCTCATAGCCCAAATATGACCAGAAGATCAGAGCGGCGCTTACTCCAATCGGAACGTAGCCATTGGGGAAGAAGGGAGTGAAATTGGCAGGGTTCACAGAGGGTGCGGATGCGACGACCGCAGTGATCAGGAGTCCTATGATAGCAACTATGACCGCTAGCTGAACTCTGCTGCTGACGACGATTCCTCGATAGTTGACCAAGAATGCCCCGAGTGTCAGAAGCCCTGCTATCAGGAAGATTTCGGTCCGAGTCAAGGGAAATGCATACGCCAGGTACGAAGCTGCGATTACCGTTACTACAGGCGCTCCCGTGACATACCATAGGATGAACAGCCAGCCCACAGCGCTCGCTGCTCCTGGACCGAGACTCTCCCGGGCAAAGGAGTAAACTCCTCCTGATTCTGGCCTTCGCGCTGAAAGGCTTGCAAATGTGTAGGCAAGTGGATAACTGATGATCGATAGAGCGACCCACGCGACGAGCGAGGCAGGCCCAGCTATCTGGGCCGCAAGTCCCGGGAGGACCAGGACCCCCGAGCCGAGAACCGAACTCATGTAGAGAGCAACAGCATACCTCATCGTCATCGCCTTACGGAGACTAGGGTTTCGTGCCGACATGTCCGGAGACCTACGCCGGTGCGGACTAGCGCATGATAAGCCCTACTCGCTAGATCCGAAGAAACTGAGTGACTTCGTGAATCTTGCTGTCAGTTCTTGCGGGTGGCAAGCGCGACTCCTGTGAACATTAGGATTGCGCCTAAGACTGTGAGGATGGTCACACCCTCCCCGAGTAGCACTATTCCTCCGACTAGACTTACCAATGGAACTATGTAGAGCTGGATTGAGAGTCTCGACACTGATCGGTTCCCAATGAGCAGGTATAGGATTACGTTGGCGAGCACCGTGCTTAGAAGTGCCAAGTAGATTACTGACAGCCAGGTTATCGTCGAGAGTTGTTGGATCTGAGTGATGAAATTCATGCTGAGCAGCGGCAGTGTGAATACTGTGCCGATCAATGCGATCCATATTGCTGTGGGTAGCGCTCCATACTCCTTCACTAGTGGCTTTGAGCCGACCGCGAAGACCGAATACATGAAAGCGGAGAAAACAACCGCGAGCGGACCGGTTATTTCTTGAAAGCTCAATCCGGCGTTCAAAGACAGTACTATTGCCCCAGTCATCGCTGCTGCTAGCGCGAGCGTGAGTCTCTTCCCTATCTTCTCCTTAAGGAACAGTCCCGAAAGGAGTACGACGAAAATGGGTCCTAGTGAGACGAGTAGACCTGCCAGACCAGCCGATACGATTGTCTCAGCGTAGTTCAGCGATAGATGATATCCAGTGACACTCGCTAGGGACACGACAAGGATTCTGGGAATGTGATGTTTCTGGACTGGTTGCTTTGGTCTTCCGAAGAAAGGCGCGAGAGCTAGAAAACCGGCAGAAGCGATGAGCCAGCGGAGTATTGTCAGATTGATCGGGCTTAGTTGGAAATCTGCCGTTCTTATCGCAACGAAGGCCAAACCCCAGGTCACGCCCAAAATGACTACTAGACTGTTGGTGAAGATTCGATTATCTCTGAGCGATTTGTAGTCCATCTTCGTCTCGAGTCGAGTCTCCAGAGTCATCGGCGAGCGTCCCTCCCCTGCTTACTCTTTGGTTATGTTGCGTTGAACCTTATTCTCTAGCGATAACAATGTCTTCTTTCTCTTCACTCCCCACGCATAGCCGCGTAGACTCCCGTCTTTCCCGATCACTCTGTGGCACGGGATCACGATCGCAACAGGGTTGGTAGCGCAGGCCCTAGCTACTGCTCTAGTAGCCTGAGGTGTCCCTAAAGATGCGGCGATGTCGCCGTAGGTTTCGGTCTGACCGTAAGGAATTGACTGGATCTCTTTCCAGACTCTCCACTGAAACGCGGTAGCCTGCACGTCTAATGGTAGGTCTCGCGGAAATTCCTGGCCATCGAAATATGATAGGAGCGCTTGAGTCCATTTTTTCATGCCTTCATCGTCTCGATGGAGGTCTGCTGCATAGTAGTCTTCTTTGAGTGCTGCCTCGACCGCTTCGTCTGAGGCTCCCATGCAGACCGCGCACGCTCCCCGTTGGGTCGCCGCGAGAAGAACACGTCCTATGCGTGAATCAACTATTGTGTAGTGAATGCGTAGTCCTTCTCCGCCTCGTCGAAATATTCCTGGGCTGACGCCGAAATGAGGAGGGGTCTTCTCATAAAGTCGGCTCTTCGAAGTGAAACCTGCGTTGTAGAGTGAATTGGTCACCGTCTCTCCGTTCGTCAAAGAACGTTTCACTTTCTCGAGACGGCGCGCTTCTACGTACTGACGGGGAGAAATGCCGAGGATTCTCTTGAAGGTCCGTTGGAAATGAAAGGGGCTTAGACCTGCTTGACGGCTAAGTATCTCGAGAGTGAGTCTTTCATCGAGGTTGGCCTCGATGTATCTGCATGTCTTCTGGATCAGCTGGGCTCTGACGGAAGCCCTTGCCTCTCGTGGCTGGCAACGTTTGCACGCTCGGAAGCCCGATCTTTCTGCCGCATCAGGCTGGGAGAAGAAAATGACTTGTTCGAGGCTCGGGTGTCGAGCAGGACATGAGGGCTTGCAGTATATTCCTGTGGAGCGGACGGCGAAGACGAAGAGTCCGTCCTTAGCCTCATCTCTTCCAACCACTGCTTTCCATTTCTCTACGTCCGTAGCAATGCTTCGCTGGTCTTTCTGCACCTGCTGTAGGTCAGAGTTGTTCCTTTGAGCCGTCAGCATAGGAGGATGTTCGGCTGGATTGAATAAGTAGTTTGACTCCAAATCTTGCTCTCAAACTACGAAATCACGAACGAACCAAAAGCATCCAAGGAGGAAACTGTAGTATTCTAATCATGCGAATTTAAGGGAATTGGAATTTTTTGCGAGCAGAACAGTAGGCGGCTCTTTTCTATCACGAGCTCCGGTTATCTTCTCTCAAGAGAATGTCTCGAAATTCTGTCAATTCATCTCGAAACCTGTTGGTTTGGGGTATGCTTCTCTTCATAATGGTCGGATTCGCGGGCATTTCGGCGACGGTTGTCAGAGTTTCTCTCGCAGCTGTGATTTTGGTTCTTGTAGCTATTGCTGAAGCTGGAATAATAATTCTCGGGCTTCTCAGAGTCCAGCGCGGGCAAGAAACACCTATCGGGAAACCGGAGAACGCCTAGCATCCGTACGGTCAAGAACCAGATGCGAAGGGTAAGACTTAACCCTCCGTTGCGACCGTTCCTAGATAGCGCGTATGAAGTATACCTGTCCCTATTGCGATTCAGCCTTCTTGAAGTTCATTGAGTCGGAGGAGCAGCTCCGGGACCACATGTTGAAGTCGCACGGTCGAGAGTTGAGTTTCGCAGGTAAGTCGTTGGGAGAAATGCCTGTTCGGAGCGAAGAGGATAGGGAAAGGTAGCTAACCCGAACTCGATCTTTCGTTTCGAGAATATTCTTTTCAAATGGGGTCACTACCCAATCGGCATGGACTTTGCCAGAGTCGTTCGAAAGCGGCGGATGATCCGTGCTTTCAAACCTGTCCCCATTCCAGAAGACAAAATTCGTAGAATTCTAGAGCTTGCTCAACACTATCCTAGCGCGGGTTTCAGCCAAGGAGTATCGTTTATCCTCGTCACTCAGCCTGAAAGGATTCGTAGGCTCCGAGAACTGAGCCGTCTTCGGGGAGATGCACCCGTACTGGTCGTTCCCTGCGTGAGCGAGAAACTCTATCATGACAGATACCGTGAGTCCGACAAGATTAGGCAGGACGGGACTGAGATTGACTGGCCGATACCGTACTGGTATTTTGATGCAGGATGCGCTTCTCTCCTAGTGTTGCTTGCTGCTGTTGACGAAGGATTGTCTGCGTACATTGCTGGAGCATTTCGGCCTGACCTTCTGAGACGAGAGCTGGATATTCCTGAACACTTTGTCCCTGTCGGTGTAATCTCGATCGGGTATCCTGATTATGAGAAACATGTTCCGTCTCCGTCACTCAATCGCGGCAGACGCCCCATTGCCGAAGTTGTTCATTCTCAACACTGGTGACCACAAACACCGAGAAGCCTTAATTCGAGCAAGGAAATAGTAACATCTCGGTCGTTTTCTATTTGCAAGAATCCCTTGTGAAGTCACGAGACCAGATCGTTCTCAACCCCGATGATCTTCCCGGTTCATGGTACAATGTCCTCGCTGATCTGCCCGGCGAGTTTCCGAAACCAAAGGATCCAGAGGAGGGTCCTTCTAGACTAGAATTTCTCTCAAAAGTTCTCTTGAAGCATTGTCTCCAGCAGGAGATTTCTACAGAGAGATGGATTCCGATCCCAAATCCGATACAGGACCTCTATCGTCAAGCTGGCCGGCCGCGACCACTCTATCGGGCGCGTCGCCTCGAACGGTTCCTAGGTACGCCTGCGAAGCTCTACTACAAACGTGAGGACCTTTCACCCACTGGGTCGCACAAGGTCAACACGGCGCTCCCGCAGGCCTATTATGCGGCAGAGGAGGGTTGCGCAGGTGTCTCGACAGAGACAGGAGCTGGTCAGTGGGGGACCGCGCTTGCCTATGCGGCGAGTCTTCAAGGTTTGAAGTGTATCATTTTCTGGGTGCGGTCAGTCTACGATTGGAAGCCTGATCGACGATCGCTAATGCAATTGTACGGAGGTAAGGTCTTCGCTTCTCCGAGCCCTGAAACGTCTGTCGGGCGGGAGATACTTGAGAAGAATCCTGGCCACGTTGGAAGTCTGGGAATCGCAGTTTCCGAAGGACTGGAATATGCTGAGAAGAACCCTGGCTATGCCTATTGCCTTGGAAGCGTCCTGAATCATGTTCTGATTCATCAGTCAATTATCGGCTTGGAGACTATGAAACAGTTCGACCTGATCGACGAGAAGCCTGACGTGATGATTGGCTGTCTGGGTGGAGGAAGCAATTTTGGAGGCTTCATTCTGCCCTTCGCGGGAGAGGTTGTCAGGGGCAAGAGAGAGTGCAGATTCCTCGCAGCCCAATCCGCTTCCGCGCCCAACCTTTCCAAGGGCGAGTACAGGTACGACTTTGGAGATCATGCAGAGAAGACGCCTCTGTTGAAGATGTATACTCTCGGGCATCAGTCGGACATGTCCCCTATCAAGGCGGATGGTCTACGATATCATGCAGCCGCGCCTTTCATCAGCTATCTCAAGCATCTCGGACATATCGAGTCAACGGCGTATCCACCGGATGAACAAGCGGTTTTTGAAGCGGCTAGGACATTCGTCCAGGTGGAAGGTTTTCTACCCGCCCCAGAGTCTGCGTATGCGATCCGTGCTGCGATAGACGAGGCTCTGGAGTGCAAGCGCAGGAATCAGTTGGAGGTAATCGCGTTCAACATATCAGGACACGGACTTCTAGATCTCGCGGCTTATCAGGAGAAACTGAAATTCTAGATCTTACGCACTCACGAGACATCGGAGACTGTAGTGGTGCGGGGGGTGGGATTCGAACCCACGAAGGCCTACGCCACAGGATTTCTCCTGTGAGTCGGATCTTAAGTCAAGCCCCGTTCGATCCTGCGAACGGTCCTGCCCCTTTGACCTGAATCCCGCCACGATAGGACGAGGACCCGTGCATGGTCTCGGGTACCCCCGCATCGAACAACCCCTTACTTTTCTAGGTTCTTAAAACTAAGAATCTTCCCTCGGTCGAGGGTTTGCCCGAGGGTCAGGTGTGTTCAGGGATACCTATGCGCTAACGGCGTATCGTTGCTAGTTCAAGCTGCTATGGGACGCGTAGTTTCGGGATCTTGACGCTGGCAAGCATGAGCGCGAACCCCATCAGGATGAAGAGAATTCCTCCGGTCAAGTAGATGTTCGCGACTACTCCGCTGTAGGCGACCCTGGCTGTAGTAATGTACAGAGCCTCGGCGATAACACCTGAAAACAGGAGTATCACGCCGATCAGAAGTGTTAGCTTCCTCATATCGTTCCCTGTAGGCTCTATTGGGTTCAGAACACTTAAGCGCTGTTTAACCCGAGACCGACGAGAGTCGGAAATTGATCAAGAAGCCAGTTAACAATTCAGGATTCCAAAAAAAGGAGACTGGCTCTGGCGTTGAACCAGAGCTTTGTCTTGTCAGCGATTCTCTAGTCTTGTTCTGCTTCAGTTGGGGTTATCGTCAGCTGCGTAAGCTTCTCGCCGCGCAGTACCGAGATGTTGACGTGTCTACCGATGGCCTTGTCGTCTAAGAGTCCTCGTAGATCTGCGAGGGTCTCGACTGGTTTGCCGTCGAGCTTCACTATTACATCGCCTAATGCGAGGCCTGATTTCTTGGCTGCGCTTTCTTGGTCGACGCCGTAGATGATTAGTCCTGCTGACTGGCCAATGTCAGATTGCTTTGACAGGCTCTCGGGTAGAGGAATTGTTTCAGCGGTTATGCCCATGTATGCGCGCTTGATCTTTCCATCGTGTAGTAGTTTGTCGACGACTGTCTTGACAGTGTTAACTGGGACTGAGATTCCACGGTTGTTGGCGTAGGCTGCGTTGATTCCCAGCATTCTACCACGGGCGTCCACGATTGGTCCGCCGGAGTAGCCTGGGTTGAGCCGTGCGTCTGTGACTAGTACTTTGTCGAGTCCTCCGCCGCCCCACCATCTTCGCGTGCTGAAAGCAGGGTTTGTAACGATCCCCGAGGTTGCGCTTGGTTGTCTGCCGAAGGGGTTGGCTACTGCTAGGACGAATTGTCCGACTTTGAGGCCGTCGGAGTTGCCTGTCTCGATAGCTGTGAGATTGTCCGCGTCCACTTTCAATAGTGCAAGGTCCGAGTAGGGGTCCTTCCCCACTACTTTGGCTGTGTGTTTGGTTCCGTCGCTGAAGCCTACTTCGACTTCGCGCATTTCACCGATGACGTGGTTGCTGGTTACGATGTGTCCGTCCTTGCTCCAGACGGTGCCTGTGCCTCCTCTCCATCTTCCAGCTCCTACCTGGACGACGGATCGGGATACGCGTTCAGTAACTTCGACGATTGCGTCTGAGACTGATTCGAGAATTGCTGACGAACTTGTTTGTTTACTCATTTTTTCACCTACCCCTGTAGGGGCAGGTGGCCTATTTGTTGACCAGTCAGCACAGAATACCGGTCACAGTCTAGGCGAAATCCATGCTGGGGTAGTAAGCTATCTGGGAGGCCAGATGCTGGCGCCGGCGAGTTGGCGTACCGTATAGTCCCGAAACATGTCCTAGTAACTGGTGGGCAGCCTTCACAGCCTGACTAACTTCTCTCCCTTCAGCAACCTTCGCATCGATGCTCAGGTAGCTGTCAGCGAATCTCGCGTCAATCTGGATACCGTCTTCCTCTGCAATCCATTTCAGAATCGTTGCGTCGTTCTCTTGGCTGTACCCGAGCCATCGGAGTCCGCCAAACCATCGACCCTTTAGGCCGGAGATTATCTGCTGAAGATCAACATCCCGGGGAAGAAGTGACTGGACGATGGGGATCGGTTGTAGGGCGGTGCTTAGAGGACGGGGAATGGTCTCGTTTCCTCTAGCGGTAATTCTGTAGCCTTCATCCACCTTCTCCAAGAGACCCTCTTCTTCTAAACGATCGATAATCCTGGACAGTTTCTCTTGGTGTAAACCTGTGAGGCGCTTCAGCCCGTCGAAGGTGAAGACTGTCAAGCCTTCCTCCATTACCGTCTGGAGGACTCCAGTATCTCTCGGCGTTAGATTGCTCTCTTCCGACTCGTCCAAGATTGAGTGCGATAGAGAAGCGTCTATCTGTCTGTGAGTTGTCATCATTCAACCTGTCTCCGCTCCACAATATATACTTAGTAGTCAATACGAACTGAGTAGGTTAGGCTGACTTTAGCGGCGCCAGAGCCCGGCGCACGAAGATCAATGCGGATTCCATGACGTTTCGTTCTCCGGGACCCCGTAGCAAGGATACAATCTTCTCAAATGCCCTGCTGGAGGTTGACTCATTATCATCGTGGGCGTAGAGGCCAGTCGCAGATTGAGTCCGGCGAGGAGTCCAGTGAAGCCTGTCACTCCAAGCTCTGTCAAGATTCTGATGGTTCTCGAAGCTGCAGTTGTCGCATTCCTTGCTTACTGGATCGCCAGTGAATACGTATTCAACGCCTACTTCCACGACTATGTTGACCAACTGCTCGGAACCCATGGAACAACGTTTACCGCAGCTCTAGGTCTGGGAATAGGTCTGGCGGGCTCGGCGATCGCTGCGACCCTTTACCGAAACTTGCAGCATGCAAAGTCTCGCCTTGAGACCATTGCTACTCCGAAGATCAGAGGGGCCGTGGAGAAGATACTCGCAAGTCTGCCAACTGTTGAAGAGTCTCAGCGAGCCAGCGTCGCGAGAGTTACGGCGCCTTCCGCGATGACTTTATCCTCTTCATCTCCAGGAGCAGCACCAGTTCCAGCCTTACCAGAGAATGAACAGAAGAAACTCAGTGATACGAAACCTTAGAGGTTCTCTCCGCGTAGTCGAGCAAGCTCTTGCAACAGCTCTCGTTCCCGCTTGTTCAACTCTCGCGGAATATCCACGTCGACCCGGACTAGTTCGTCTCCCCGGCCCCAGCCTTCTACGTGTGGGAAGCCCTTCCCTTCAAGCCTGAAGACCGTCCCCGCTCTGGTTCCAGGTGGAATTTTCAGTTGAGCCTTGCCATCTATTGCAGGCACCTCTAGCTCACCGCCGAGAGCGGCTTTGGGGATGCTGATTTTCGTCTCATAGAGTACGTTGTCGCCTTCGCGTTTGAAGGAGGGGTGAGGCTTCAAGTGGATTCGAACGTACAAGTCGCCGGCCCGTCCTCCTAGGGCAGCGTTTCCTTCTCCTCGCAGTCTCAGGCTCTGTCCCTCGTCGGCTCCGGCCGGCACTTTTACCTGCAGCTTAGTTCTCTCCCGCGTGAGTCCGTTGCCGCCGCAGTTCTTGCACGGCTTATCGACCACCGTCCCTGCCCCATTGCATTTGGGACAGGTGGTTATCTGGATCATCTGTGCAAAACCTGATCGCCGGACCTGCTGTACCTGTCCTCGTCCGTAGCATGTCTTGCAGGTCTTCCGCTGGCTTCCCGGTTGAGCGCCGGACCCGCCGCAGACGCTGCACTGGACAAGTCTCGGGACTTCTATCTCTCTGTTAGCTCCATGGGCTGCGTCGTCGAAATTGATCTCTAGATCGTAGACTAGATCCTCGCCTCTGGAGGGTCGCTGTGGGGTTCCGAATCCTTGGAAGGTGCTGAAGCCGCCGAATCCCCGGAGGATCTGCTCGAAGATACCTCCAATTCCGCCGATGTCGCGGAAGATCGAGTCGAAGTCCGCTCCGCGGAAAATATCCTCAGCATTATATCGCTCGTAGATTCCAGCTCGTCCAAACTGATCGTACTGGTTCCGTTTCTCGTCATCGGAGAGAATAGCGTATGCTTCGGAGATTTCCTTGAAGCGTTCCGTCGCTTCAGGCGACTTGTTCCGGTCTGGGTGGTATTGTAGTGCGAGTTTTCGATAGGCGGATTTTATCTCGTCCTTGCCGGAGCTTTTGGGGACTCCAAGGACTTCGTAGTAGTCTCGCTTGTCCATATCCCGTTCATTCTACTCGTTCTCTACCGGGAACCCTCGTCTTTTACTTCCCGATACTCGGCATCAACCACCTTGTCACCGTCTCCAGTCGGGGTCGCGCCTTGTGGCGGCGCCTGTTGCGCCTTCTCCTCGCCCGGCTTTGAGGCCACCTTCTCATAGATCTCCGCGCCGATCTTCTGAAGAGCTCTGCTCAACTCGTCGCTAGCACTCTTGATCTTATCCGGTTCTTTTCCGGCTAGTGCGGCCCTCAATATGCCGGCTGCTTTGTCAATCGTCTGGACTTGGTCGGGAGTGATCCTGTCCTTCAACTCCTCCTTGGTCTTGTCCGCAGTGTAGAGCATGCTTTCTGCGGTGTTCTGGAGCTCGACTTCTTCCTTCCGCTTCCGGTCCTGTTCCGCAAACTCCTCCGCTTCTCTGACCATCTTCTCCTTGGATTCCTTCGAGAGTTTTGTGGACGCGGTGATCGTGATCTTGTTCTGTTTTCCAGTGCCCATGTCCTTCGCGTTCACGTTGAGCATCCCGTTGGCGTCAATGTCGAAGGTAACTTCAATCTGAGGGACACCTCTCGGCGCAGGCGGTATTCCCGTCAGGTTGAACATTCC